>Ga0224512_10000770_pt1 | contig 32953 bp, 28 predicted proteins | sample SF_May12_sed_USG_4_FD_169103 | JGI IMG/M metagenome (GOLD analysis project Ga0224512, IMG submission 169103) | Sediment microbial communities from San Francisco Bay, California, United States - SF_May12_sed_USGS_13 | ecosystem: Environmental > Aquatic > Marine > Sediment | place: USA... | reverse complement strand
TCGCTCGGGGATGGCTCCTCCAACTCTCGCATCTCCTTAATTGGTTGATTCGAGATCTAAGTCGGCAGGGACGCCGACTTTTTTTATCCCCGCTTTACGCAGACAAAGAAAAAGGCCACCGAAGTGACCTTTGTCTTAGTTCATTGAAAGGAACTGCAGTCCCTGGCGTGGAACTCTAAATGAGCGATATTAGAGTCTTCCTTTCGAACTAATCTATTACCTGCTGCTCGTCCTGTCAGACAGCATGATACCGCGCACCGCGGGTATCGTACCGCTGAAACTCCATATCGCACTCGAAGGAGCATGTCCGCGGCCGAGGCTGGATGTGTAATCAATTGTCAGGCTACCCATCTGCGCTGTTCCGCGCGCCAAATCGACTGATGAAAGCATTCCGGCGACAAATACTGTAGTTGCTCCTGGAACATATCGTTCGGCCGATACAGTGACCTGGTCAGCATACAGCCAACCCGGCGAAACAACCGAGCCTGCAACCGATACGTAATCGCCTACGCTCATGCCCACCAACATGCCCTGTGAGGCCATAACAATTTGACCCATGGATTCGAATACACCGTTGGTTCTGTCGATGGAATTGACTGGGCCGGATAGGACACGATTATCGCCACCGGAAATACCAGCTACGTCACCACCGGATATTCCCAAGACATCGCCACCGGAAATACCAGCTACGTCACCGCCGGAAATTCCCAGCACATCGCCACCGGATATTCCGGTTACGTCGCCGCCCGAAATTCCCAGCACATCGCCACCGGATATTCCCAAGACATCGCCACCGGAAATACCAGCTACGTCACCGCCGGAAATTCCCAGCACATCACCACCGGAAATTCCCAAGGCATCGCCACCGGAAATACCAGCTACGTCACCACCGGAAATTCCCAGCACATCGCCGCCGGATATTCCGGTTACGTCGCCGCCCGAAATTCCCAAGACATCGCCACCGGAAATACCAGCTACGTCACCACCGGAAATTCCCAGCACATCGCCACCGGATATTCCGGTTACGTCGCCGCCGCTAATCCCATTCAACTTACTCGCTGGCTCAGCTGCTGAAGCTGATGCCAACGACGTGATCACAATCAGCGTCGCTCCCAAGGCCACGTGTGCCCTGGCGCCTCTTGCCATACGCATGTTTCGCTCCTTACCGTATTTTCTCCAACCCTCTTAACGCAGCAACAATAGCCGCTCGCTTCTTGGCGCTCCAATCACCGAATTGAGCATCGTCCCTATGGTGTCGCTGAACCTATCTTTCTTTTTCAACCCCTCGTTTATGCAGCAAGGACCTCAAAGTCCCCTGGTCCTCAATGTCCTCGACATAGTGGACCATATAGATCCCGGTTTCCCTCCGCTCATCGCCCGGTCGATTCAGTTCTTTTCGAGATGAAAACCAAACGTCGATTTCTTCAAGAAACTCTTGGCCGCGCGGCTTAATGAAGTCATCGAATGAGTCTATAAGCTCATCCGTACACCCATCGTCTGCGAAAACCATTCGATCAAAGTAACCGCTTCCCTCCATTTCTTTATCGATATTCTTAGCCGCAGTTGAGAAAACCCTGTATCCGACCTCTCCAAGCCTCTTTATGAGCGACGGGGACAATGTCGAATGCTTGAATATCCTTCTGACCGCCTTATATCTCCCTTCAACCTCAAGAACCGAACCGGCCTCAACCAGTTGATCCAGCATTTGACGCGGAGCCATATCGCCACTGTATTGTCTTACCAAATCGACGAAGCAAGGCGTTTCTTTATCCGCAGATTCGTAAGGCAGCTCCAGTGGAATCCCATATGGACCCTGATATCTTGGATCCGAATACCATCCTGTTAAAACTCGCTCCGGCCTTGAATATGTTTTTTCTTGGTAGCCGGACTCAATCGTCCGGTCTATTACGTTTTTAACCTCTTTTCTAGTCAACCCAGTCAAAATAGCCACCCTTGATCGATTAACCCGGCCTTCCGACTCAAAGTGGCGCAATGCAATTTCTACATATACTTCTTTCGCCGTCTCAGAGAACTCCGCATGAGTCACTCCCTGCGCAATCAAGAGACGAATCAGTGGCTTGAACATCAGCGAGAGGGCGGCCCTCAAGTGGTCTTTTACGTCTTGCCCCATCTAACGCTTGGTCTCCTGCGCAATATGTAAAGTATCTTGGAGTGCCTGCGTATGCAAGACACCGATGCTCCCGGAAATGGGCTCCTACACCCACATACGGGCCCGTTCACGATTTAGTCAACAACTTGGAGGTGCTTCATCCCCCGTCACGATACCGGTGTTATGTAACATACTGAATCTAATATATTTTTATACAGCCAGTTACAGGCACCTTTTGACCCTTCGGGCCCTAGGGGACAAAACACAAAGTTTTCCTAATAGGCCTTTGTTTTTAAAAATTCCTCTGGTCGCCGAGATTCAGCGCTTAATTGCGCAAGAGGACTGCGCTAACTCTTTCAAACACGACCCTACCTAGCGTGGTCACAACAAGTGTCGAGAATTACGTTGCTGGCTCAAGAACCGAGCGATTGCATTAGGGAGTTAGGCACAAAACGAATATATAAGAGCTTCTGTTACCGTGCGCTTACCACTTATATTTCGCATTTTCGTCGAGCTCTTCAAAATAGTACAAACCGACAGAAACAACATTCCCGGTTCGCAACTCATTTCGCCCCTCTGGCGACTCGTAGGCCATAAAGAGATCATCAAATGATTCAGCTGCGGCCGACAATCTGTCGTAACTAATTCGACGGAGTCGCGTGAGGTCTTCATTTCGAATTCCGCGCGAGTATGCAGTGAACTGCGGTACGCCGTTGTGCTCGCCGTCGGGATCTGAATTCAGCACGACCGTTGATAAAAGTGGATATACGCCGTGAACTAACGACGTGATGAGATTATCCGTATAGTCCGCGGGAATGACGGTCCGCTTAACGATTTTGAGTCTTCCTGATTCGTCTTCTGCGATCGACCCCACTCTCTTTAACTCTGTCCTCATTGCCCCGGGTGGCACGTCACCACCGAATCTCTTGACCAGTTCGGAGAATGAACCCTTCCCCCCGGAAAACTGTAGCGCGGCCGGCCTGCCCTTTTCATCCAGGAAATCGATTTCGCCATACCACCGGCTGAGGATTTCGGAAATTGGTGTTGACTTAACTAACACTGGTTCGTGACCATATTCCAACTTATCACGTAGCCTCCGCACCTCTTTGCGCGAAAGCCCCGTCATGACAGCAACTCGAGAGATATTTGTTGGTCGACCACGGATGCCATAGTCAGAAGTTGCAACATCAACGAATGCCGTCTTAGCGGTTTCAGCGAACTCGCTGAAACTAATTCTGTATCGCAGCAGAATCTTGGCAATCGGCCGCATCACCAAGAGGAAGGCATCAAGAACACGTTGTTTCGTCTTATCCTGCATCGCGACGGAATATATTTATCAATCGGTAGAATTTCCAGAAAAAATTCAAACGTGGGAAATTTCGCCCAATGATCCTATGTGGTCAGTTTGTGCTGATACGGCCGTAATTGGGTGAACAGCCTAGAAATGGCATTTTTAACTCATGCCGCCCTCAGTATCGATGGCCCTATGCCCCAATAAGCTTCAGCAGGCCGTCTTGATCCAGTACAGAAACTCGGAGCTTTCGCGCTTTCTCAAGTTTCGATCCCGCCTTGTCACCCGCAATGAGGAAGTCGGTTTTGCTCGAAACACTTCCCGTTACTTTACCGCCCTCCCGTTGAATGAGGCTTTTGGCCTCATCGCGTGTCATGGTAGGCAGCGTTCCGGTGATGACAAACGTCTTCCCGGACAGCGCCCCATCATCAGCAACCTTCATTGGCTCCGAGTCTGCCCAGTGCACACCCAGGCTCTGCAGCCGTTCGATAACATCAAGGTTGTGCTGTTCTTCGAAGAAGCTGTGTACACGACTGGCGACAACCGGACCAACGTCGGGCACGTTTGTCAGTTCCGCTACCGACGCGCTTTTTATGGCCGGTAGAGATCCAAAATAGGCCGCAAGACTTGACGCCGTTGCCTCGCCGACTTCCCGAATACCCAGGGCATACAAGAACCGTGCAAGTGTCGTCGACTTGCTCGCCTCTATCGCGCGCACGAGCTTCTCTGCGGACTTGTCACCCATACGTTCCCGGCTACTGAGTTCGTCCTTGCTCAATTGAAAAAGGTTCGATGGATCAGCCAGCCTGTCCTCAGCAACAAGTTGCTCGATGAGCTTGGCGCCGAGACCTTCTATGTCGAGCGCGCGTCGAGAAACAAAATGCTTTAGCGCTTCCGATCGCTGTGCTTTGCAATAGAGGCCGCCGGTGCAACGTGCAACTGCCTCGCCATCCTCCCGTTTTACATGCGATCCACAGACAGGACACAGCTTTGGCAAATGAACGCGCTTCGTCTTTTTAGGTCGCCTGTTCTTGACAACACTAACGACCTCGGGAATTACATCACCGGCTCTCCGCACGATAACTGTATCGCCAACGCGGACGTCCTTTCGATGCAGCTCATCAATGTTGTGCAATGTCGCATTACTCACTGTGACACCGCCAACAAAGACGGGAGCCAGCCTTGCCACAGGTGTCAAAGCACCAGTACGACCAACCTGGAATTCAACATCCTCAACCTGGGTCAACTCTTCTTGTGCCGGAAACTTGTGTGCTATAGCCCAACGAGGCGCCCGCGAAACGAAACCGAGTTCTCGTTGCATCGCCAGGCTGTCCACTTTGTAAACAACACCGTCAATGTCATAAGGCAGAGCGTCACGTTTCTCTTCCATCTCTCGGTAAAAACCCAAGCAACCTTCCACTCCCTGCACAACCCGGCTCTCCGGGCATGTCTTCAATCCCCATTCTTGAAGCCTGGAGATGATCTCACTGTGGCGACCGGGTAGTTCACCGCCTTCGACGATGCCTACCGAATAGACATACATGTCCAGCGGTCGTGCCGCCGTGAGTTTCGGATCAAGCTGCCGCAGGCTGCCTGCCGCTGCGTTTCGCGGATTTACAAACGTCTTTTCGCCGGCCTCCCTCGCCTTCTTGTTGTACGCCTCGAAACCGGCCCTCGGCATGAATACTTCGCCCCGTACTTCGAGAGTGCTCGGGAAATCCGTGCCAATCAGGCGTAGTGGAACTGATTTAATCGTACGTGCGTTATGCGTGATATCCTCACCGGTCGTCCCATCGCCACGCGTTGCGGCGCGAACAAGAATACCGCCCTCATACAATAGGCTCACGGCAGCGCCATCCAGTTTCGGCTCGGCCGAATAGGGCAAATCTGGCGCACCGTCTTCAAATTCGAGTTTTTCCGCCACGCGCACGTGAAACTCTCGCAGCTCTTTATCGGCGAACGCATTATCCAGAGAAAGCATAGGGAGCCGATGCTTAACCGTTTTCAAAACAACACTGGGCTCGGCGCCAACGCGCTGCGTCGGCGAGTCCGGTGTCACAAGCTCGGGATTTGCCCTTTCGAGTTGCTGTAACTCACGCACAAGCCGATCGTATTCCGCATCCGGAATCTCTATGTCGTCAAGTGTGTGATAACGGTAATTGTGATACCGAATCTCATCGCGCAGCGACTTGATCTTCTTACGTGTGGCGGCAGACGCGGTCATTACATCCGGCTGTTTTGAGGTCAGGTAACCAGAATGCTGTGCTGAAACTGGATGATTTCTTCGCGCAAGTAGCGCTCTCGCTGAATGCTCAGCGTACTCCCGGATTCATCCAGCAACTCCCCATTAAGTGACTGCGACAACGCCCGAGCTGCCGCCATCATCAGGTCAAAAGACTCCACACTATCGACTGGGCCGGGCAGAACGAGAAACAAACTGATGCCCGGGATTTCCTGATCCTTGATGTTCGCAAGATCAAAACTCCCAGGCTCTACGAGGCTCGCCGCGCTAAAAATAGTCCGAGTTTCGTCATTACCGTCGTAACGGTGAAATATTCCGAACTTGCCGTGCCGCAGACCAATGCCACGCATGCTAAGTACCAGGTCTTCACCATTGAACGCTTTCTTTTCGCGCGCTACTATTCGTAACGTTACAATTTTTTGCGGCAGATTCTCAACAGATGTCTCTGAAACGGGAGCATCGCCGGAGCCTGGCTCCGACGTAATCCGATCGTGCTGTAGTGTCGGCTCAACGCGCGCAAAGTCCGTTGCATCGTCGTCGGCTGTTGACTTGTCTCGACGGCTGTAGAGATAGACACCGGCAATAACCAGAACGCCAAAGAACAACAGCAACCAACGCAAACCGTCCATTTATCAGACTCGCACTTGCGGGCTAACTCGCCGCCATCTTCACCGCTGCATCCAGGTCGACCGAGACTAACCGTGAAACGCCAGGTTCTTGCATAGTGACACCAGAGAGTTGTCGAGCCAGCTCCATCGTGACCTTATTATGCGTAATAAAAACAAACTGCACCCTGTCCGACATCTCTTTGACGATTTCGCAAAAACGCGCAACATTCGCATCATCGAGCGGCGCGTCAACCTCATCGAGCATGCAGAACGGTGCGGGATTCAGTTCGAATATCGCGAATACCAAGGCTACAGCCGCCAGCGCTTTTTCACCACCGGAGAGCAAGTGAATAGTGCTGTTGCGTTTACCTGGTGGTCGCGCCATGACCGCGATGCCGGCCGTCAGAAGATCGTCGCCTGTCAACTCCAGGTACGCATGCCCACCACCAAATAGCTTCGGAAACAGACGCTTAAAGCCATCGTTAACATTATTATAGGTTTCGCGGAAGCGCGTTCGCGTTTCCCGATCGATCTTGCGAATCGCGCCTTCCAGGGTCTCTAATGCGTCGTTCAAATCGGCAAGCTGTGAATCGAGGTAATCCTTGCGCTCCGACTGCTCTTTAAATTCATCGATAGCAGCAAGGTTGATTGGACCCAGGCGATCGATGCGCTTATGGAGTTTCTCGAGCTTCTCTTCCCAAGCCTCGATACTCGACGCTTCGTCCAGTTCATCAAGCAATAACTCAAGATCAAAATCGGTCTGCGATACCTGCTCGGTGAAGCCCTCACGCCGAACTCTGAGCTCTTGTACGGCCAGCTCAGCTTCGCTGAGCTTCGCTCGTGCCTCATCCACCATCTGATCAGTCTGCAAACGGGACTGGTCAAGCTCTCGCAATTCGTTTTCGACCTTCTCGACTTTTTCTCGAGCCGCGGCAAGCTCTTCTTCGACAACAATGCGCGCCGCAAGTTGTTCTTCGAGTAGCTCCTTATTGCCCGCAAGCGGAGACTGGCTTTGCTCCAACTGGTCCCGAATCTCCTGTTCCCGGCTCTGAAACAACACCAGCTGGGCCTGCATGCGCGCGAGATTCTGCGCCGCCGATTCCTTGCTCGTTCGGCGACTCTCAAATTGTATCGTGATGTTCTGCACAGCCTGTCTGTCTTCTTCCGCCTGTGCTCGGACCCGCTGCAACTCTGCGCGCAACTCTTCACGCTGGGCTTCGAGACTGGCTTTCTCCGCATCCAGCCGTTCCATCGACTCAATGGCCTGACCGTGTATTCGGTGGGACTCGCGCAGCTGCTCTTCCGCCGAAATCTTCTCGCCGTCGAGTTCGCCCGCTTCCTCAGCAAGCGCTGCTTTGCGTGCACTCGCCTGGTCCATCCGGTAACGAGCTGACTCAAGTTCTGCTTTGATTTCCGAGTATTCGTTCAGCAGTGCCGATGCATCCCGCTGCAACGTTTCACGACGCTCTTCCAGCTGCGTCAGGCGGGTACGACCGTCTCTCTGCAGCTTGCGAGCACTTTCGAAGCGCGCCTGCAATTCACGGATATCCGATTTCATGCGCCGCATATCGTGTTCACGCGTCAGTACGCCGGCCTTGCCGCCTTTGGTCCGCGACACACGTAACCAGTTCTTGCCAAGCCAAATCCCGTCTTCGGTTACGACGGAAGCATTTCGCGATAGCGACTCCCGTATTGACAGCGCATTTCCGAGTGACGTCGCAATCTGCACGTTCGATAGAATTTCAGCTACCGCCGCCGGCGCGCCGGTCACCTTCGTTGCCAGCGTATCCGCAGGTACCTCGACAGCTTCATCCTTGGCCTGCTCCCGAAACACGGTCACGCTACCAGCTTGCAGATTGGCAATCGCCTCTGTAACTGGCGTTATATCGGCAACGCAAACTGCCTGAAGATAATCACCAAGTACCGTCTCAACAGCTTTCTCCCAGCCGCCGGCGACCTTTAACGTCTGTGCAACACGTCGGTTACTTTTGAGACCTGCTCCGGCCAGCCAACTCTTGATGCCTTCGTCGCCCACACCCATCGCTGCATTTTGCAATGCCTCTAATGACGCGTATTTACCTTCCTCGTCCTGCAAGGTTGCACGACGCTCATCGACGAGTCGGATGAGCTTTTGGTCTTGCTCACGCAGCTTGCGGATCTTTTCCGCCGTATCGGTGAGGTGACGATCGAACTCATCGCGTGCCTGGCGTTTGCGGAGCTCTTGCTCTGCAATCTCGTCATGCCTTGATTGCAGATCTTCAAGACTTGCCGAAGATTGCGCTTCGTCGAGCTTCTTTCGGCGCTCGGTAAAACTCTGCAGGCGTGACTCAATCTGTTCGGCGCGTGTATTTTCAACATTCTGCTGTTGTAACGCCGTGTTGTATCTTAGGGAATGCGCATCCCATTGCTTTTGCCAGTCCGCCAGCGCGTTTTCAGCCGCTTGCAGCGACTCCGACGATATGCGCTCACTTTGACGCGCCTGCTCCAATCCCGGAACCAATTCGCTCAATGTAAGATCAAGTTGCTTTATTTCATCGCGATCCTGAGCAATGTGATCGGCGATTTCCTTGGCGCCATGCATCGCTTGCTCGAGATCTGTCTCCTGGCGCTGACGCAATTCGTGTGCATGCTCGATGGATTGCTCCAGCCGGGCGATTTCGGAACCAACCTTGTAGTAGCGGCCCTGCACAACGTTGAATTCATCGCTACGCTCGCTTTGCTTAATGCGCTTGTCTTCGAGGGCGGCTTCAAGACTGCGTTGCTCGGCGATCGCCGCTTCCAGGCGCGTCTTGCATTGCGACAGCTGCGTTTTTGACCCAGCCGCACGATCGTCAAGATCCTTGATTCGAAGAGCAAGCAGCTCGGCCGACGTTCTACGTTCGTCGGCCTTGTAACGGCTGTACCGCTCTGCCGTCTTCGCCTGTCGATCAAGGTGCTTTATCTGCTTCTCGACTTCTTCAAGAACGTCCAGCAGGCGATCGAGGTTTTCTTTCGTGTGCTTGATGCGGTTCGACGTCTCACGCCGGCGTTCTTTGTACTTCGAGATCCCCGCCGCTTCTTCCAGAAATACGCGCATATCCTCGGGCTTCGCCTCGATCATGCGCGAAATCATGCCTTGTTCGATTATGGAGTAGCTGCGCGGGCCGAGGCCCGTACCGAGGAACACACCCGTGATGTCCTTGCGGCGACATCGCGTCCCGTTCAGGAAATAGTTGGAAATGCCGTCGCGGCTCACCTCTCGGCGAATCGAAATCTCCGCGTATTTTGCATATTGGCCTTCGAGCGTCGTTTCGCTGTTATCGAAAAGCAGTTCAACGGACGCCGATCCGATCGGCTTGCGTGAGCTCGAACCGTTGAAAATTACATCCGTTATGGAGTCACCACGCAGGCGGCTCGCTGAGCTTTCGCCCATTACCCATCGCACAGCATCAATGACGTTCGACTTGCCACAGCCATTTGGCCCGACGACACCGACGAGGCTGCTGGGAAAGGTGATAGTTGTAGGGTCGACAAAGGATTTGAAGCCAGCGAGCTTGATCTTGCTTAATCGCATGGGTGATGTAGGCCAATATCCCGTAAAAGTCGGTAAGTGTAATGTAATTCCGACAATAAAACGATTGTCGCTGAAAAAAGACAATGTAGTCCAAAGCCCAGTAATAGAGCGCTTTGTCGGCCCTCCCGGAAGGCCCAAAAATCACGGCAAAAATAACCCTTCCATGCCGCCGCAAGCCATGTATAATTCCGGCCTTTTCGCTACCCGGCAGGAGCCAAACATGCCCGTAAAGAAAGCCGCGAGCAAGAAGCGCAAGCAGACAAGGTCTCGCAAGAAAGCCGTGACCCGGAAATCGACCGCGAAGAAGAAAGTCGCGAAGAAGAAAGCCACGAGCAAGAAAAAGGCTCCTGTTCGCAAGCGTGTGACCAAGAAAAAGGCGGCCAGCAAGAAAAAGGCCCCGGTGAAGAAAAAGGCCGCTAGCAAGAAGAAGGCCCCGGTGAAGAAAAAGTCCGCCAGCAAGAAGAAGGCCCCGGTGAAGAAAAAGGCGACGAAGAAAGTCAGCAAGAAGAAGGTGGTTTCCAAAAAGCAACCGGCAGCAAAAAAGAAGCCGGTCAGCAAGAAACGGCCGGTCAGCGCAAAGAAATCGCCGTTAAAGAAGCGTGTCCCGGCCCGTACGTCGGCTGCTCGCAAAACGCCTGCGCATACGAGCAAGCGACGGGGTTCTCTGCTGTCCGGGCCGATTCACGGAATTGCGCCGTACAAACCCAAACGCGGCGAAGACTACATGAGCGATGCTCAAATCGAGCATTTCCGCAAAATTCTCAGCGCCTGGAAACGCGAGCTGATTTTCGAGGTCGACCGCACTGTCCATCACATGCAGGATGAGGCCGCGAATTTCCCGGATCCCAACGATCGCGCGACACAGGAATCGGAGTTCGGTCTTGAACTCAGAACCCGCGACCGCGAACGCAAGCTGCTTCGCAAGATTGACCAGGCTTTGGCCCGCCTCGATGAAGGCAGCTACGGTTACTGCGACGAAACCGGCGAAGAGATTGGGCTCAAGCGTCTCGAAGCACGACCGGTTGCGACGCTCTCCCTCGAAGCACAGGAGCGTCGCGAACTCGCCGAGCGACAGTTCCGCGATCGAGACGATCGCTACCGCTAAGCCGTCCCGTCCATGCTGACGAGCGAATCAGCCATCTATGTCGGCCGGTTCGCGCCGTCACCCACCGGCCCGCTGCACTTCGGCTCGCTGGTCGCAGCCGTCGCCAGCTACCTTCAAGCCAAGGTCCACGCAGGACAATGGCTGTTGCGTATCGAGGATATCGATCCGCCGCGCGAGCAGCCGGGCGCCACCGATACCATCCTCAAAGCGCTTGATCGGTATGGATTCGAGTGGCACGGCGATGTCATTTACCAGAGTGGCCAAAGGCAAGCCCACGAGGAGGCCCTGAAGTCGCTGTTGGATCGCGGCCTCGCCTATCCCTGCGGCTGCTCGCGACGCGACCTTGCGGATGCTCCCAGGGGCGCCCTCGGCACCATCTACCCTGGATCGTGCCGGGATGGCTGCATCGCCGTGGAAACCGCCATTCGTCTGCGGACAACTGACACCCCGATATCGTTCTTGGACCGCCTGCAGGGCCTGCAGACTCAAAACCTTGAACGGGAGTCCGGTGATTTCGTCATCCGGCGGCGCGACGGATTGATCGCCTACCACCTGGCCGTAGTAGTTGACGACGCTATTGAGGGCATCACTGAGGTGGTTCGCGGCATCGACCTGATGGACTCGACACCGCGCCAGATATGGCTGCAGCAGCTGCTGGGCTACCGCACACCGAACTACATACACATACCCGTTGTCACGCATCCGAACGGCGACAAACTCAGCAAATTGACCGGTGCGCCAGGCATACCGACGAACGGTATGGCACGCGTACTGCTTGCAGCACTCGTCGCCCTGCAACAGGAGCCACCGGAAGACCTGGGGCGCGGCGGCCTGCCCGAGGTGTGGCAGTGGGCCATCGAAAACTGGCGCCTTGAGACCATGCGGGGCCAATCGTCCGTGAGTACCGACTCTGCCTCATTGGCGAAGCTCGAAAACGGACTTTGGTAAGCGTTACGTCTTGACAGCAACCCCTTGTATGCCCTAGCTTCACCCCTGCAACGGGGATACGCTCCCCCGCCCCCTGTTGCATATGCCTGAAGGTGAAATCACTTTACGGCGGGCCCCCTGCGAAAGCAGGGGGCCATTTTTTTTGCCATTTTTCCCCGGTAATTGACAGCCCTGGCGTAGTTGCGGCGATGAGCCCAGAAAACACTGATACCCGCATCATTCCTAGTAAGTTTGAGCCGGCGCGCTGGCTACGAAACCGTCATGCTCAGACGATCTTTCCGAGCCTGCCGTGGGCCTGGCGTGGCCGGCCGGCGCTGCGTCGCGAGAATCTCGAACTGCCGGATGGCGACACGACAGCCGTCGATTGGCTTGCGGACGCGGATTCCATACCAGACGCGGCGCCGCTCGTCGTCATACTGCACGGGCTTGAAGGCTCGGCCGAGTCGTCCTATGCGCGCATGCTCATGGAAGTCGCTCGAGACCGTGGCTGGCGTTCCTGTGTCCTGCATTTCCGTGACTGCGGCGACTACCGAAACCGTCTGCCACGTCGATACCACGCCGGCGAGACAAACGACTTGCGCTTCTTCCTCGATCGGCTGCAGGCCAAACGGGACGGCTCACAAAACCCGGGCCCGGTGCTCGCCGCAGGCTATTCGCTGGGTGGCAACGTGCTGCTGAAGTACCTTGGCGAATCCGGCACCGACACACCTTTAAGCGCTGCGACAGCGGTCTCCGTACCGCTCGACCTGCACGAATGTGCAGATGCTTTAAATATTGGTTTTTCAAAGGTTTATCGACGAATCTTACTAAGGAACATGAAGTCCGCGGTGACGCGAAAATTCGATCGCCACACCGCGGCCTTCGACTGGGACCGGGCGATGAACGCGCGCACGTTTGCAGAATTTGACGACGCCGTGACAGCACCGCTGCACGGCTTCGCCGACAAGCAGGATTACTACGATCGCTGCAGCTCCGTGCATTATCTGCAAGGGATCCAGAAACCGACGCTCATCGTGAATTCGGTGGACGATCCGTTTATGACGCAGCACGTAATCCCAACGCCCGACCGCCTATCCGAGCATGTGACGCTTGAAGTCGCCGAGGCCGGCGGCCACGTGGGGTTCATCAATGGTGGCCTGCCCTGGCGCCCGACTTTTTACTTGCCGGGCCGTATCCTGGAATTCCTCGAACCATACGGGGCAAGACCCGGTATGTAGGAGCGGGCCATGCCCGCGATCGCGCGCCATGCGCGCCCCTACACATTACGAGCGGCCCTCACACCGAGGGCCGACCGAAGACCGCGAATACTTCAGGCCGCGTCGACTTCCTTCATGGAAAGCCGGACACGACCCTGTCGATCGACTTCGAGGACCTTGACCTGCACGACATCACCTTCGGTTAGCTTGTCGCTGACTTTCTCAACGCGTTCGTTCGAGATCTGAGAAATGTGCACAAGGCCATCCTTACCCGGAAGGATGGTTACGAAAGCACCGAAGTCCATAAGGCGGGCGACCTTGCCCTCGTAAATGCGACCAACTTCCACGTCTGCAGTAATCAATTCGATGCGACGTTTGGCTTCATTGCCGGACGCACCGTCGATCGATGCAATGCGAATCGTGCCATCGTTGTCGATATCGACCGAAGCACCGGTCTCTTCGGTAATGGCCCGAATAACCGCGCCTCCCTTGCCGATAACGTCACGGATCTTGTCCGGGTCGATCTTCATGGTCATGATCGTCGGCGCCCACTGGGACATCTCTGCTCGAGGTTCCTTGATCACCTGGTTCATCTCACCCAGGATGTGCAATCGCGCATCGCGCGCCTGATCAAGCGCATTGCTCATGATCTCACGCGTAATGCCCTGGATCTTGATGTCCATCTGCAGCGCCGTGATGCCGTCGTCGGTGCCGGCCACCTTGAAGTCCATGTCACCGAGGTGATCCTCATCGCCCAGGATATCGGTCAGAACGGCAAAGTCGTCGCCCTCCTTGACTAGACCCATGGCAACGCCGGCAACAGGCGCCTTAATCGGAACGCCCGCGTCCATCAATGCCAGGCTGGTACCACAAACCGAGGCCATGGAGCTGGAACCGTTTGACTCGGTGATTTCCGAAACGACGCGAATAATGTATCCAAACTCTTCCATGTCCGGCATCACAGCCTGGATGCCGCGACGAGCCAGCTTACCGTGACCGATTTCACGGCGCTTGGTAGAGCCGATGAATCCGGTTTCACCCACACAGTACGGCGGGAAGTTGTAGTGCAGCATGAACGGCTCTTTGCGCTCGCCCTGTATCGAATCGATGAGCTGGGCATCGCGTCCCGTGCCAAGCGTCGCCACGACAATCGCCTGAGTCTCGCCGCGTGTAAACACGGCTGAGCCATGTGCGCGCGGCAGGAGACCGACCTCAACGTCGATGGGGCGAACCGTGCTCTTGTCACGTCCGTCAATTCGCGGCTCACCTTTTATTACGCGCTGGCGAACGATGGTCTTCTCCAGCTTCGACAGCGCACCTTTAACCTCATCCGCCGACCAGCGGGGATCGTCGCCAACGACAATCGCTTCCATTGCGGCCGCTTTGACTTCACCAACGGCTGCCTGGCGGTCCTGCTTGTCCGTAATGCGATAGGCATCGGCCAGTCCCGACTCCGCCTGGGCAGCGACAGCGCTGGCTAGATCCTGGTCTGCCTCGGGTGCCTGCCAGTCCCAAGCTGGTTTGCCAACTTCCGCCGCCAACTCGTTGATGACATCAATGGCAACCTGCATCTGCTCGTGCCCGAACATGACGGCACCGAGCATGACTTCTTCAGACAACTCGCGGGCTTCCGATTCGACCATGAGCACCGCGTCTTTCGTACCTGCGACGACGAGTTCCAAACCGGATTCAGCCACGGCCGCAAGGCCCGGGTTGAGGACATACTCGCCGTCCTTGTAACCAACCTTGGCGGCGCCAATGGGACCTGCAAATGGCATTCCCGAGATGGCCAGCGCGGCAGATGCACCAATCAAAGCCGGGATGTCAGGATCGACATCGGGGTTCAACGACATCACCGTCGCGATGATCTGTACCTCGTTGGTGAATCCCTTGGGGAAAAGCGGGCGCACCGGACGGTCAATCAGGCGACACGTCAATATCTCCTTCTCACCTGGACGACCTTCACGCTTGAAGAAGCCACCCGGGATCTTGCCGGCGGCGTAGGTCTTTTCCTGATAATTGACGGTCAACGGGAAGAAATCTCTCCCCGGATCGGCCGTCTTGCGGCCGACTGCCGTGACCAAAACCTGGGTTTCGGCCATGTCGACGAGGACGGCACCGTCAGCCTGACGGGCAATCGCACCTGTCTCGATTGTTACCTTGTGTTCACCATACTGGAACGTCTTTGTCGTTGATTTCACAATGTTTACTCAAATAGAAAAAATGTGGGCAATGCGCAGCGTCGGTACGTCCCGGCGTGGAACGACGCATCAGCTATACATTGCCCTTGTTTAGCGCTCGCTGAATTAGCGGCGCAGACCGAGCCGGGTAATCAGCTCGCGATAGCGATCCTGGTCTTTGGACTTGAGGTAATCAAGCAGCTTGCGACGCTTGTTTACCATCTTCAGAAGACCCTGACGGCTGTGGTGATCTTTCTTGTGCTCACCGAAGTGCTCGGTAAGCTCGGCAATTCTCTTCGAAAGCAGCGCGACCTGGACCTCGGGGGAGCCGGTATCGCCTTCGCCACGTGCGTAGTCGGCGACAATGCCCTGCTTTGCTTCACTTGAAAGTGACATCTTCCAATTACTCCAATTAACTCTATATATAGCCCTTTTCAGAGCGCGGTATTCTAGCGCCTGTTTGGGCCCATTAACACCCCATAATCAAATATCTACAGGGTTTTTTACGGGTGCCAGAAAAACCCGGCGCGGCGCCAGTTGGCCGTTGCCGGCAAGCTCACCCACACCGAGAAATTGTCGGCCGGCACCGTATACCCGGGCCAGCCCTGTCCTGCTCTCCTCGGCCACCATGACCGGCTGCCCGCCGCTGAAACGCGATCCAGCGCTTTCATCAAGGGTCACTGGCGGAAAACCGACCAACGCCACATCCGCCGGCAGCAGCCGTTCCCGGAGCGCAAGTTGACTGTCCTCGGCCAGCGCCTCGAATGTCGTCAGGTCGAGCATGTCCTCAGACCTGAAATGCCCCACAGTCTCCCGGTGCAGTCGCGCCGTATGAGCAACGGTGCCCGCGCGTCGGGCGATGTCCTCCACCAGCGTCCTTATATAGGTACCCTTGGAGCAGGCCACGCGGAACACAAGCCTGGACCCCGCACACTCCAGTAGTCGAATCTCGTGGATGGTTACCGGCCGCGGCTCCCGCTCAACGGTTTCTCCCTTCCTGGCAAGCTCGTAAAGGCGTTTTCCGTCTTTTTTCAGCGCCGAGTACATCGGTGGTATCTGCGTGGACTCACCTGCGAATGCCTGCAGAATGACATCCCAATCATCGGCAAACATTTCGGGAATCGGCGCGGTCGCTACCTCCTTGCCGTCCGCATCTCCCGTATTAGTCGCACTACCGAGCCGCGCTGTCACGCGGTAGGTCTTGTCCGCATTCAGCAAGTAGGCACAGACTTTGGTTGCCTCGCCGAAACACAAAGGCAACATGCCGGTTGCCGCGGGATCGAGACTGCCGGTGTGCCCGGCTTTCTTTGCGTTTAACAGCCGTTTTACAGCCTGTAACGCCCGGTTGGAAGTCATGCCGGACGGCTTGTTCAACAACAGCAGTCCATCTACGGCCTCTTTGGAGCTTTTTCCCTGCTGTTTCCCTGAAGTCACCGCGACTTTTCTGAGCCAAGCGCACCTTCGATCAGATCGGCGATGCGCTGTCCCTCCGCGGCGCTGTCGTCGTGCTCAAAACGCAGTTCCGGTACGTGCCGCACCTTGATCGCCCGACCCAACTTCGAGCGCAGGAATCCCGTTGCTTTCTCCAGACCCTGCTGAACGGGTGCCGGGTCTGCATTCGGATCGAGCATGCTGAAATACACCTGGGCCACGCTCAGGTCGCGAGAAAGATTCACAGCCGAGAGCGACACACCCTCAAGACGTGGGTCCTTCGTTTCGAATCGCAACAACTCATTGAGTGTGCGTAACACCTGGTTGCCGAGGCGCTGATTTCGGGAAAACTCACGTGGCATGCAGATTCACCGCTGGCTATGAGTCGAGCGTCCGCGCAACTTCAACGCGCTCGAAACACTCGATCTGATCACCAACTTTGACGTCGCTGTAATTCTTCACGCCAATACCGCATTCTGTACCCGAACGAACCTCGTTTACGTCATCTTTAAAGCGACGCAACGACTCGAGCTCACCTTCGTAAATCACGACGTTGTCGCGCAAAACACGGATGGGATTCGAGCGCTTCACGTAGCCCTCGCTAACAATGCAGCCGGCAATGTCACCGAACTTCGGCGAGCTGAATACATCCTTGACCTCGGCGAGACCAACAATCTGCTCGCGAATTTCCGGCGCCAGGAGACCGGTCAGTGCCGCCCTGACGTCGTCTATCGCTTCGTAGATGATGCTGTAATAGCGGACGTCGACACCGGACTCCTTTATTGCCGTGCGTGCCGCCGCATCTGCGCGAACGTTAAAGCCGATGATTGCCGCATTAGACGCAGCTGCCAGGTTGGCATCAGTTTCCGTTATACCGCCGACACTAGACCCCAGAACATTGACCTTGACCTCGTCCGTTGACAGCTTGGTCAGAGCATCGCGAAGCGCCTCGGCACTGCCATGCACGTCGGACTTGATGATCACCGAAACGGTGGAAGACTTGCCCTCCTCCATCTTGCTGAACATGTCTTCCAGTTTCGACGCCTGCTGTTGTGCCAGCTTGGCATCGCGCGTCTTACTCTGACGGAACTCGGCAACTTCACGCGCTTTGCGCTCGTTCTTCACAGCAAGAAAGTCGTCGCCGGCGCTCGGCGTTTTCGACAGGCCCAGGACAACGGCAGGTGACGAAGGACCCGCCTCCTCAATCGAGGCGCCGGTTTCGTCAAACATGTTGCGAATACGACCGTACTCTTCGCCGGCGATAATCATATCACCCTGCCGCAGCGTGCCGGCTTGCACCAGCAAGGTAGCAACCGCACCACGGCCTTTCTCCAGGCTCGATTCAATAACCAGTCCGCGTGCCGGACCGTCGGCAACAGCCTTGAGGTCCATGACCTCGGCCTGCAACAATATGGCATCGAGAAGTGCGTCAACTCCATCACCTTTGAGCGCCGAGACATTAACGAACATCTGCTCGCCGCCCCAGTCTTCGGGTATGACCTCGTGCTGCGTCAGCTCGTTCTTGACGCGTTCAGGATCGGCGTTTTCTCGATCGATTTTGTTGATCGCGACAACCAGCGGCACACCCGCAGCTTTCGCATGCTGAATAGCCTCGATGGTTTGTGGCATGACACCGTCATCGGCGGCAACCACCAGAATGACGATATCGGTCGCCTGGGCACCACGCGCGCGCATAGCTGTGAACGCTGCGTGCCCCGGTGTATCCAGGAACGTGATCTTGCCCTTGCCGGTTTTTACCGAATAGGCGCCTATGTGCTGCGTAATACCGCCAGCTTCGTGGTCGGCCACCTTGGTACGACGAATATAATCCAGCAACGAAGTCTTGCCGTGATCGACATGACCCATGATCGTAACTACGGGTGACCTGGGAACAGCTTCACCGCCCGCTTGTTCTTCGTCAGCAAGCAGCTGCTCGTCCATATCGGCCGACTCGATCTGCTTGGCAACATGGCCCAGTTCTTCGACAACCAGTGTCGCGGTGTCCTGATCAATAACCTGGTTGATCGTCACCATCGCGCCCATGTTAAACAAGACCTTGACGACCTCATTACCCTTGATCGCCATGCGCTGTGCCAGTTCGGCGACCGAAATACTCTCGGGTATTTCGACTTCGTGGATAACCGGCGCCGTGGGACGCTCGAAGCCATGCTTGGAATCGCCAGCGACCGATACCGGACGGCGGCGGGTCGGCGTCTTGCGTTTGCGCCGGCCACTTTTATCGCCTGCAACATGCAGTTCTTTACGTCCGTACCGCGTTTCGCCGCGACCCGGTTTGGGCTTCGCTTTCTCCTTCGCTCGGCGAGCCCGGGCATCAGCTTCGGCTTTCTCGACCCGCGCTTTCTCTTCAGCGGCAACAGCTGATGCCTGCTCGACGGCTCTACGCGCTTCTTCTTCGGCACTCTCTTGCGCCTGCTTTTCTTTTTCGCGCTCCGCTTCCACGCGCTTGACCGCCTCTTCCTGTTCCGTCTTCAGGCGTTCCTTCTCACGAGCAGCGGCCTGGGTGCGCTCTTCTTCCTCGCGCCGCACGCGATCGAGCTCTTCCTGCTCTTCCTGGGCCTGCTTCTCCAATACATCGCGCTTGATGTACGTCCGCTTGCGGCGCACCTCGACATTCACAGTGCGCGCGCGCCCCTGACTACCGGACAGGCGCAGCTCCGATTGTGACTTGCGCTTCAGTGTAATTCGTCGCGGCGCCGCTGCCGTCGCGAGCGTATCGTCCTGGCCATGAGCCCGGCGCAAATGAGACAGCAGTTCGAGCTTCGCATCGTCGCTGATGGTGTCGTCCGAACCGCTGACCTTGATGCCGGCCTCGTCAAGCTGCGTCAGCAGCTTCTCAACGGGCACTTTCAGCACCTCGGCAAATTGTGTAACTGTCACTTCAGCCATACATTAACTCCGCATGTAGTCGAGGCTGTTACGCCTGCTGTTCTTCCTCGAACCAATGAGCACGCGCTTTCATTATCAGCGCGGCCGCGTCGTCCGCGTCCATTTCATTGATTTCGAGCAGGTCATCGGTCGCCAACTCCGCGAGATCCTCGCGGGTTACGACACCTTTGCTTGCCAGCAGAAACGCAAGCCCCTTATCCATACCTTCCAGACTCAGCAGATCCTCGGCGGGTTCCACTTCGTCAATCTTTTCTTCTTGAACAATTGCCTGAGTCAGCAAAACGTCGCGCGCGCGACTGCGCAGCTCGTCGACAATATCCTCGTCGAACTCTTCAATGGCAACGAGTTCGGCCGCCGGTACATAGGCAACTTCCTCGATAGTCGAAAAGCCTTCCTGTACGAGAATCAGTGCGACTTCGGCATCGACATCGAGCTGCTTTGAGAACAGTTCGATCAATTCGCGAGTTTCGGATTCGGTCTTCTCTTCGGCATCAGCCGCTGTCATGACATTGAGCTCCCAACCGGTCAACTCACTGGCAAGACGAATGTTCTGACCGCCACGACCGATAGCCTGCGACAGCTTGTCCTCTTCAACCGCGATATCCATGCTGTGCTTGTCTTCATCGACAACAATCGACACGACCTCGGCCGGCGACATGGCATTGACCACAAACTGCGCCGCGTTGTCGTCAAAGAGAATGATGTCTACGCGTTCACCGGCCAGTTCATTGGACACGGCCTGTACACGCGATCCACGCATACCAACGCAGGCGCCGACTGCATCGATACGGCTGTCATTGCTCCTGACCGCAATTTTGGCGCGCAGCCCCGGGTCACGGGCAGCACCCAGTATGTCGATCATGCCCTGGCCCACTTCGGGCACTTCGATTTTGAACAGCTCGACCAGGAACTGCGGCGATGTGCGGGTCATGAACAGCTGCGGGCCGCGAGGCTCCGACCGAACTTCGGTCAACAGAGCCTTGATTCGGTCCTGCGGACGTACGGGCTCGCGTGGGACCATTTGTTCTCTCGACACGAAGCCCTCGGCATTGCCGCCGAGATCGATGTAAACACCGTTGCGATCCACGCGCTTGACGAGACCCGAGAGCATCTCACCTTCGCGCTCCTGGTATTCTTCGACAACCTGCTCGCGCTCGGCTTCGCGAACTTTTTGCACAATGACCTGTTTCGCTGTCTGAGCGGCGATGCGGCCAAATTCGACGGACTCCATCGGCACCTCGACGTAGCCGCCCGGCTCCGCATTTTCATCGATGTCTAGGGCATCGATCATGCGTAGCTCGCGATCCGGCACCTCCAGTTCGGTCGACTCGTCCTCAAACACCAGCCAGCGGCGAAATGTCTCATATTCGCCCGTCTCGCGGTCGATCGCGACGCGAACCTCGATGTCCTCACCGTGCTTTCTGCGCGTAGCCGACGCCAAAGCGGCCTCGATTGCCTCAAAAATGATGTCCTTCTCGACGCCCTTTTCGTTAGAAACGGCGTCAACAACCATCAAGATCTCTTTGCTCATTACCTTAAAACTCCAAAAATCCGGGCGGATTACGCTCCGTCCGGCACCAGCCGAGCCGTATCGATCGTCGCCAGCGCCAGGCTGTACGACTCACCATCCACCTCAACCACAATGTTCTCGTCATCCGCCGACAACAATTTGCCGCGGAATCGTCTGCGCCCCTCTAACGGAAAGCGCAGCTTAACGTTCACGATTTGACCAATAAACCGTTGAAAATGTTCAACTTTCCTTAACTTCCTATCCAAGCCTGGCGACGACACTTCGAGGTTGTAATTGCCCGGCACCGGATCCTCTACATCCAGCAGCGCACTCACGGCGCGGCTCACCTTTTCACAATCTTCGAGCCCGATTCCCTCCGGCTTGTCTATAAACAGCCGGATCAGGCCGCTCTTGCCGCCCAGTCGAACCTCGAGGTCGGCCAGCTCGTAGCCCAGTCGCTCGACGGTCGGTCCGAGCAGTACCGCCAACTCATCTCCCGTCATCCCGTAACTGCCTGTAAAATCTAGCCTAACTATTTGTTTCTAAAACAAAAAATGGGCCTATGGCCCATTCATTCCCAGCGCAATGTCGTTGCCGTCAGACAACAAAAAACCCCTGAGTGGGGCCTTTGGCTACCAAGACCTTGATAGCGAGGGGTCCTCGAGCTTGCCCTAAAGCTGGCTCGTCACACGGCCCCTTAATGGTGCACAGGCGCGCGATTATACGGCAATCTCAGTCGGCCGCGCAATGCCGAAACCCAGCTCATTTTCGGTCTGAAAAAAGCCCTGTTCTTGCCCCGGCGAGATGGCAAAATGCGCTTCCGATCCATGCCAATACCGCCCTGCGAGGCAAAACTAATGCTGACGCTAAAAGACGCATCTCTTCTCAGGACCCAGAACTTCATCGACGGCGAGTGGGTCGCTGGCGGTGCAGGCACCATCGACGTGACCAATCCCGCCAATGGCGAGCTCGTGACCAAGACCGCCAATGGCGATGCCGCTGATGCCACGCGCGCGGTCGAAGCGGCCGCCACGGCCTTCAAGACCTGGAGCCGTATGCCGGCCAAGCAACGCGCGGTCCTGCTTCGCGACTGGTTCAACCTGTTGATGGCAAACGCGGATGACCTCGGGGCCATCATGACTGCGGAACAAGGCAAGCCGCTGTACGAGTCCGTTGGCGAGATCGCTTACGGCGCGTCGTTTATCGAGTACTACGCCGAAGAATGCAAACGGGTCATGGGGGATACGATTCCCACGATTTCCAATGACCGGCGCCTGCAAACCTACAAACAGCCCGTCGGTGTCGTTGGCTGCATTACGCCATGGAATTTTCCAAACGCGATGATCGGCCGCAAAGCAGGCCCCGCACTCGCCGCCGGATGCACGATCGTAATCAAGCCCGCCACCGAAACACCGCTCTCCGCGCTAGCAATGTGCTCTCTCGCGGACAGGGCCGGCATTCCCAAGGGAGTCATTAACGTCGTCGCCGGTTCAAGCTCGCGGGAAATAGGAAAGGTACTGACCCAGCACGAGAAGATCGGCAAGTTCACATTCACGGGTTCGACCGCAGTCGGCAAGAAACTTATGGAACAGTGTTCAACCGGTGTGAAGAAAGTCTCTTTGGAACTTGGCGGCAATGCGCCGTTTATTGTATTCGATGACGCAGACATTGATGCGGCAGTCACAGACTGCATGGGTACCAAGTTTCGTAACTGCGGGCAAACCTGCGTCTGTACCAATCGCATCTATGTCCAGGATCGTGTCGCCGCAGAATTCACAAAGAAACTCAAGAAAGCAATCGACGCGCTTCGCGTCGGTGACGGTTTTGACAAGAATACGACCACGGGGCCGTTGGTGAACCAGACGGCGGTACATGACATGCAGGCGTTCATCGACGACGCAAAATCGAAGGGCGCCAACATACTCGCGGGCGGCGGCGTGCATAAGCTCGGCCACTGTTTCTTTGAGCCAACGCTGGTAACGGGCGTTACCGGTGACATGCGGGTTGCAAACGAAGAAATTTTTGGCCCGATCGCAGCGATCCAGACCTTTGCAAGCGAAGACGAAGTCATCGAGCGCGCCAATGACACGGAGTACGGCCTGGCGGCTTATTACTTTACTCGTGATATCGGCCGTGTCATTCGTGTTGCCGAGCGTCTCGAATACGGCATCGTCTGCTCAAACTCCGGCGTGTTCTCAACCGAGGTCGCACCGTTCGGCGGGTGGAAACAATCAGGCATTGGTTCTGAGGGTGGCAAGGAAGGCATTGCCGAGTACTTTGAAACCAAGTTCCATTCCATGGGCGGTATCGAGTAAACACGCATTAATCAGCGGCGAAGCATGCATGTATGATGACGTCATCATCGGTGGCGGCATCGTCGGTGTATCGACAGCCTGGCAGCTGAAAAAAAAACACCCCAATCGCTCGGTTCTGTTGCTCGAAAAAGAATCGCAGCTCGCGAGCCACCAGACCGGCCATAACAGTGGTGTCATTCATGCCGGTGTTTACTACGCTCCGGGCAGCCTGAAAGCGAAGTTCTGCAAGGCCGGCGCGGCTGCGACGATTCAGTTCTGCAAAGAAAACGACATTCCTTACAAGCAATGCGGCAAGCTGCTGGTCGCAACGAACGAACTCGAACACGAACGCATGCTCGCGCTATTCGAACGTTCGAAACAAAATGGCCTGAACGTTGAACTGATCAATGCGGACGAGTTGCATCGGCGCGAACCGAATGTCGAAGGAATCGGCGCGTTCCTTGTGAAGACGACCGGTATCGTCGACTACCAGAGCATATGCATCCGAATGGCCGAGCGCTTCCAGGATATGGGCGGAGAGTTGCGCCTTGGTACTTGCGTGACGGATCTCAGCGAGAGTGCTGACTCGATCGTCATCACAACGGCCGACGGTACCGATATCGAGACCGAATACCTGATTACTTGTGCGGGCCTCATGGCTGACCGTGTTACGAAAATGCTGGATATCGACATCGATTTTCAGATCATTCCTTTCCGCGGCGAGTATTACCGATTACCTGCGAGCAAGAACGATATTGTTCAGCACTTGATCTACCCGATTCCCGATCCCGATCTGCCATTCCTCGGCGTGCACCTCACGCGCATGATCGACGGATCCGTGACCGTGGGTCCGAACGCGGTACAGGGCTGGAAGCGCGAGGGCTATGGGCATATCAATATCAGTCCGCGCGATGTCATCGACATGTTGCGGTTTCCGGGATTCTGGAGGGTGGCGCTCGGAAACTTACGCACGGGCATCGCCGAAACCTGGGACTCCTTCTGGAAACCCGGCTATCTCAAACGCATACAGAAATACTGCCCGTCAATCGAGTTGCAGGACCTGGAGCCCTACCCGGCCGGCATACGAGCGCAGGCGGTGCTGCGCGACGGCACGCTCGTGGACGACTTCCTGTTCGCACAAAGCCCGCGCAGCTTGCACGTCTGCAATGCGCCGTCGCCCGCCGCGACATCAGCGATACCAATAGGCGAGTACATCTGCGACAAAGTCGCAGATGCCCAAAATCGCGTATCAGCCGCCTGCGGCTAGATACGGAATACTGCCCGCGACATCGGTATCGTCAATCGCGATAAAGAAGCTGTCGGTTCCGGCCTGACGCGCTTTGGCGTACGGCGCGTATTCCGGATCGTCGACGAACGCCTGTAGAGAGTCGCCTGTCGGGAACTCGATTACGGCGACTAGGTTCGACGTTGATTCGGGACCTTCAAGCGTCTTTATATTGCCGCTTCGTGACAAGTACTTGCCACCATGGCGATGCACGATGTCGTGCACTTTCGCGGCGTACTCCGGAATCCAGGCATCGTCGTTTACCTTGACCTGCGCGATGAGATAGTGAGGCATATGCTACTCCTAGTGATTCTAATTATCAGGGCGCAACCTAAGTAGCGAAGTCACCTATTCGCCGCGCTTGCCGATCGGTACCATCAGATGGGCGTAAGGCGTGCCTTTCCACATGACATAGGGGCCACCATTATCAGGATCGGTCGGGAATGCCTCGAGCATTGCCGCCGGTGCAAGAATCATCAGGTGTGCGCCTTCTTTAATCCACTCGTTGTCGTCGGTCGGACCCTCTGCATAAGGATCAATATTGCTGGCGCCCTCGTCGCCGGACAGCATGTAGGAGATTCCAAGCGACTCCGCCGCATAGTCTTTCTTGTTCTGCCAGGCATCCGCCCATTTCATCCATTCACTGTCCATACACATCGGTGCATTGCCTGAGAGCATCGGTGGCGTTGGCAAACACGTATACCCATTCGAACCTTCCTGCAACACGTTGCCTTCCCAGTCGACCACGGTCGCACCTTCCGCCATACCCGGCCAGGCCGCACTCAGTGCGTCGGCCAGGAGGTCGGGTTCATCTTCAGCCGAACATGCGACCGGCCCCGTCAAGAACGCCAGCAACAATGTAGTTACACCGACTATCGACTTGTTGTAGATCTTCATATTCGTTTCCTTTCGTTTGAATGCGGTATGGATCAGCATAGTACAGGAACCTTGTTCCGCAAGTTGCGCGGATGTCCGCCATAGGTTAGAAGTTGCCACTGCCAGCCTGATACTGTTGATAGCGCCGGCGCTAATGACGCCGTCTCTCTGGTTGTAAGGCCCGATCCTTAGTCGTTCGATTTTTCCAGGTGCCCGCCGAATCCATAACGCATTGCCGATAGTATCCGGTTCTGAAAATCCGCTTCGCCCCGCGAGCTGAATCGTTCGTACAGTGCTGACGTCAATACCGGCACTGGAACGGCCTCGTCAATGGCGGCCTTTATGGTCCAGCGCCCTTCCCCGGAATCCGACACGCGACCGGCGAACTCCTCCAGACCGGGATCCGTTGCCAACGCCGCTGCTGTCAGGTCCAGCAGCCAGGACGAGATTACGCTGCCACGCCGCCAGACCTCGGCGATGTCGGCAACGTTAAAGTCGTACTGATAATGCTCAGGATTGCGCATCGGCGTCGTCTCGGCGTCAGCATCGTGGGTCTCTTTGCCGACATTGGCCGCCTGAAGTATGCCCAGACCTTCGGCATAAGCCGCCATGAGCCCGTACTCGATGCCGTTGTGAACCATTTTTGCGAAGTGTCCGGCGCCGCTGCCACCGCAGTGCAAGTAGCCTAGCTCCGCCGTGCCGGTCATGTTCTCGCGCCCTGGTGTCCGCTCTGCATTCCCTATGCCGGGTGCGAGCGTTGCGAGGATCGGATCAAGATATTCGACGACAGTTTTTTCTCCACCGATCATCATGCAGTAACCGCGTTCGAGACCCCAAACACCGCCACTGGTGCCTACGTCCAAGTAGTGGATGTCATTCGCGCAAAGTTCCTTGGCGCGGCGGATATCGTCAACATAGTAGGAATTTCCGCCGTCGATCAACATGTCGCCCGCTCCGAGCAGCGGCAGCAATTGTTGGATTGTCGTGTCGACAATTGCTGCCGGCACCATCAACCAGATCGCGCGCGGCTGGTTCAATTTTTCGACAAAGTCTTTAAGCGACGTCGCCCCTGTCGCCTGCTGTTCAGCGAGCGCTTTCACAGCATCCGGGGAAACATCGAACACCACGCATTCATGGCCAGCTTTGATAAGCCGCCGAACCATGTTCGCACCCATGCGGCCCAATCCGATCATTCCGAGTTGCATGCTGTCTCCTATTGATCCTGTCCTGGCGGACCGCCAGTCCACAGCCGAATGCCGCCCGTGAACGCGTCGGCGTTGGCGCCGCGCCGGCAGCCGGGTGGCAGCGCGTCCAGCTTCTTTACTTTTCCGCCACCTAAAAGAACCTCATCAGGCACGAGCGCATCGCTCAATTTCGCAATCACATCAAATACGTCCGCGCGCCACCTACTGACGCCCACACGCTGCAACGCCGACGCGCCCACATAATCCTCGAAGGTTTTCCTCTTGTAAGGAAGATGGCCAAGTTCCATTGGCACGATAGTGCCGTCGACGATCATCGCCGAACCCAGCCCGGTACCAAAACCAAGAAACAACAGGCTGCCGCCACGGTAGTTTCCCAGCGCCTGCATCGCCGCGTCGTTGATCAGTTTGACCGGACAATCAAAGGCGGATGAAAAATCGAAATCCAGCCAGCCGCTCCCGAGGTTGTGCGGCTCGGCCACAATGCGTTCATGCTTTACTTTTCCCGGATAGCCAATTGACACCACGTCGTACGTCCAGTCAGACGCGAGCACTTTTACTTCCTCGACCATTTGCGCAGCCGTAAGGGCGGCCCCGGATGGAAACTTCCTGCGTTCCTTTTCGTCCGACGTGAAGATCTTCACATTGGATCCACCGACATCGATGACCAGAATATTCACTCGTTTGAGCCTCCCAACAGCTTCGATCACGGTTTGTACCGCATGCTTCAAAATACCATACCATCTTGACCAAGAAGGCGACTCGAGCGTGCAGGTTCACCGAATTGTTAGGATGGCGAGTATGATTATGTGCGTGAAGCCGATTCTCAAGATTCTCGCGTTAGCGGGGTTCCTGGCGCTGGCTGGTTGTGCCGGAGTGCTGGATCTCGACGACGCGCTTGCGATCGCGCCCTACCACATCGAAAACGGTGGCCGTATTGTCGTTGAAGCACGCATCAACGGTCATGGCCCCTATGACTTCGTGCTGGATACCGCTGCAAGCATTTCCGCCGTCTTCGACAACGTTCGCGACGAGCTCGAACTTGAATCCATTCCAGGCAAATCCGTGATCGTCCATGGCGCTGTTGCGTCTGGAAAACATCCGCTGCTGGACATCGAGTGCCTGGAGCTTGGCAGTGCGATTTGGGCCGACCCGAGGATTGTTTCATTGCCTGGCGAGACCGCGGCTGGTGCCAGTGTTGATGGTGTTCTGGGAGTCGATTTCTTGCAGCGGTATGCCGTCGGATTCTCTACCCGGGATCGGGTCGTGCGACTCTACCCACCGGACCTGGTCGCGCGCAGATCCTATCAGGGTTGGGCGTCTGTCCGGTTGAAGGCTGAACGCATCGGGGAAAGTGGCGCAAAGGTGTACTTTATCGACGTTGAAATAGACGGCTGGAAGATAACTGCGGTATTCGACCTGGGTGCCGGCTTCAATATCATTAACTGGCCGGGCGTTCAAAGTCTCGGCAGAACCGCGCGGGCCTTACGAAAGAAAGCCCTGGTATCCGGTGCCCTCGAGAGCTCGCCTGTTGTGGCCCGTCTCCATGCGGAGGAAGTGACTACGGCCAGAATCCATTGGCGGAACGAGCTGTTTACTGTTGCGGATATCAAGATCTTCGAAACTTTCATGCTCGGTGACAAACCGGCTGCCATTCTCGGCGCCGGCTTGTTCACGCAACGCGACTTCGTCATCGATTTCATCCGAAATCGCTTGCTGGTCAGGGTCGCGATGGATGAAGTTAATGCCCACGGCAATGCAGGCCCCTCTCCCAAGAATTGAATAGTATTAAACGGATCTAGTGTTCCACTATTTCGTAAACACGGATGCTCGCAATAAATGGATTGTCCTTTGCGATTCTTTCGGCATCCGCAAGGCTCTCTGGGTTGATGATCGAGTACCCAGTAATGGAGTCCTTCCCCATAGAAAGGTCCTTGCTTCCGCTGTGCGAGATTTCTCGCGCACCACCGTGGAATCCTCCCTGGTCCACGGTCTTGTCCGCGACTGATTCAAACCATTTGCCCCAGGCCGCCATGATCTCCGGGGTGGGCTTTTCGAATCCAAAATGCAGCAACATAAATCGTCTCACCTCTCTCTCCTCGCGCTTGTGCTTTCCAAACGAAGATTCTCATCGCGAACACCCGGAATGCGAAGGCTCGGGACAATTACATCATGCGCTGGGCGATTTTTTCAATTTTCCTGCTGATCGAACGCCGCGATGCGAGCCACCGTAGCCGAAAGACCTACCCCGTCTGACACAAAAGGCCGAAGCCATAGTGGGAACCGGGCGTCTCCGGATTGTGCCAACCAACCTCCAACATTTGCGCGAAGAGCTCAGGTCGAATTCCATCCGGCCATCCTTCCTTAGTAAGCACCAATGCAGTATGCGAAGGGCTCCCTGATGGCGGGATCCATCGAATAGGTTTGGCGGTAGTCATAGCAGTTCCCCATTAAGGTCGGCGATCAGACCGACATCCTCCGGCAGATGGAATATTTATTGTCAATTGGGACAATTACATAAATGATGCTGGGAGCACACAATTCCCAACGTCTCTTTTTCGCAGTAACGTATCCCCAATCCGGCTTTCCGTAGATTCCCGGCTGCGCGGGAATCGTGGCGATGCGAAGTCATGACCGACGTCTCAATTCTCGACTATGCGTTTCTCGCGTTCGAAACCAAAGCGAGCCCCAAGCATGTGGCAGGACTGCAGATCTTTGAGCTGCCGGAAAGTGCGCCGGACAATTTCGTTGCCGACCTGGTGAATAAGCTCAAGAGCGTCAAACCCGAACCGCCGTTTAACCAGAAGCTCAAGTCCCCGATCGTTGGTATGCCGCAATGGGTTGAGGCTACAGACCTCGATTTCGATGACCACGTCTTTTACGAATCAGCACCAAAACCTCACACATTGGCTGCGTTGCTCCAGAAAATCGCGGTACTGCATGCCAAGATGCTCGATCGATCAGCCCCCTTGTGGCAGCTGCATATATTCGAGCATCTGAATGATCGCCATTTCGCCGTCTATTTCAAGGTCCATCACGCTTATATGGACGGCATCAGTCTGTCACAACGCAGCATGCTGGCGCTCAGCGAAGACCCGGATTCCGACGACACCGACACGCCGTGGGGAATCGATAATCGTGAGCATCAAAGAGTCCGCAAGAACTTGATCAGCGACCTGATCGGCACGGCGAAGAGTGCCGGCAGGGCCGCACTGGTCCTGCCGGCCTTGGCGAAGCTCGGCCTGAAGCACGGCCTGAGAATAATGCATCTCGGTGGGGACGATCTTCCGGTTCCCTTCACGGCGCCTCGGACGGCTTTCAACTCGCCGCTGACCCCCGAGCGAAGCGTTGCCGTGCTCGATCTGCCGCTCGACCGGCTCCACAACGTTGCCCACCATGCTGCGGTAACCATAAACGACGTTTTGCTCGAGCTCTGCGATCAGGCCATGACCCGCTACCTGGACAAACACGGAGGCGCACCGGATGAGCCTCTCATCGCGCAAATGCCAGTCTCACTCAGGCGCCCCTACGTCGAACAGGGCAATCAGATAACGATCGCGATTCTCGAACTTGGATCGAAAGAAACGAATCCCGTGCGTCGACTTCAGGACATCCATGCCCATGCAAGCGACGTGAAACACGAATTCACGAAAATGACGCCGGAGACTGCCGAAACTTATACGCTGCTGATGCAAAGTGTCGCGCAACTCGGCGAGACCCTTGGCGCCGGCCACATCTTGCCGCCACTGGGTAACGTCGTCATCTCGAATGTCATAGGTCCGAGAAAACAACTTTATCTCTGCGGTGCACCGCTGCTGGCAATCTACCCGATATCAACGATTGCGCCAGGACTGGCATTGAACATCACGATGTTTAGTTACAAAGACACTTTGCACGTCGGCCTTGTCGCGGGCCAGAGCGCTATACCGGATCTCGAGCCCATCGCAGCCAATCTGCGCACGGCACTAAATGATCTCGAGACGGCGATGGGCCTCAAGCCGAAACGCAAGCGAGTACAGCCAAAGAAGAAATGAAACCTATGTCGACAGGAGCAATGTAATGTCCCGATCTGTTCCCCGTTCAAAAATCGATGACTACACGGATAAGATGGCCACAACGCGCCGCGAATTCCTGAAGGAACAAACTGGTGCGATTCTCGATAACGTCGGTCGTTATTCAATCGACGTTTCTTCGTTGCCTGGAAACATCGAAAATTTTATCGGCGTGGCACAGGTCCCTCTTGGAGTCGCCGGGCCTTTGCTGGTCAACGGCGAGCATGCCAAGGGCGAGTTCTATGTACCACTTGCGACATCCGAGGGAACGCTGGTGGCAAGTTACAACCGCGGCATGAAAATGCTGCACGCCGCCGGCGGCGTCAAGACAACGGTTAGCGATGATGCCATGCAACGTGCCCCCGTGTTCATTTTTGACGATGCCCGCGACGCGCGCGAATTTGGCCAGTGGATTACAGCAAACTTTGACTCGATCAAAGAGTATGCCGAAACCTCGACACGAGTCGGTAAGCTAATCAACATAGAGCAGTACGCCGCCAGCCGTTTTCTGTTCCTGCGATTCAATTTCACAACCGGCGATGCCGCGGGCATGAATATGGTCGGCAAGGCTACCAAGGTTGCCTGTGATTGGATTCGCCACATCTATCCGAACGTCCGGCACTACTACCTTGAATCGAATTTTGCGACGGACAAGAAGGCGTCCCAGATTAACCTGCTGCACACTCGCGGCAAGCACGTTACCGCCGAGGCGACCATCCCGGGTAAGCTGATGCAACAGATGATGCGCAGCGACGTGCAAAAGTTCTATCGCGGCCGGCAGATCATCAACCTGGCCAGCATGCTGTCCGGCGTCAATAACAACGGCGCCCATTCTCCGAACGCAATCACCGCAATGTTCATAGCAACGGGACAGGATGTCGCCAATGTCGTGGAGTCTTCGGCAGCGGCCGTTTATGCCGAACTCATGCCAGACGGGGACTACTATTATTCGATCACGATCCCCTCGCTGATTGTCGCAACCTACGGGGGCGGCACCGGACTCACGACTCAGCGTGAGTGCCTCGAACTGCTCGGCTGTTACGGTGCCAACAATGTACTGAAGTTTGCCGAAATTGTCGCCGCAACGGTTCTTTGCGGTGAAATGTCGCTCAGTGGAGCGATCGCATCAGAAGAGTGGGTTGATGCGCACGACCGTTACGGTCGCAATCGGCCGTAGCAGACCTTGCGGATTCGCTTCGACCGAGCATTCGAAGAACTTCTCGTCCGCGGGGTGGCCGCTGTTGCTCGAAAACGTGCATTCATATGCATTGCCGTGCCCGTTGGTCGCCTGATGTCTGCTATCACCCAAAGCCTACGTCCAGATTGCCGAAATTAAGACTGCTGACCGGCAGTTATCGGCCAGAAGGGGACATTCGTTTAGGATCCGCTAACGATTTCTCAGGATTAATACGCCCTCGACAGAGAAATTGCCAATCACGCTGTATTGCTACTGCGGATCCGCATTCTCGGAGTCGTCTTTGGCTTTGTAGGTGTAAGCGGGGTACCTGTAACCGGGACGATCGGCCTGCTCATAATGTGCCTGCAGGAACGCGACAAGATCTGTCAGCTGCGTCACCGTCAACACGTCGTTATAGATGGTCATCAGGGATTCCCCCTCTTGGGAGATCTTGTCCCTGGGATGGCGGGGCGACAGCCTGTGCGAAGGATTGACAATTGACGTGACGAGCTGGCCGTACGACATCCTTAGGCCAGTATGGCTGCCGAGCAGGACGCGTACGGGACCTGCTTCGGCAGGTTCGGGCAGCTCCGCGCCAATAACACTGTGGCAACTCACGCAGCCGAGGGACACGAAATGCATCTTGCCCTTGGCCGCATCGCCCTCCGGCAAGTAAATGTCGACTTGCCCTCGGTTGTCCCGGTCGCAGGCCGAGAGGCAGATCAGCGTACAAAGCGCTACGAGACTATTGAAAAGACTGCGCAATTCCACATCCTCCCCCGACAAATTACCAAAATTCTGGCCTGAGTGAAATCGGCAATGATGTTGCGATTCCACAGTAAAGCTAGTGCTTGTCTCTCAATTGATGTGAGCGACCGCTTTGTATATGGACTCCTCCAGTCTAGCAAACAGTTACGGTTGATCAGAGTTCAGACGCGTTTGTATATTCGGCCTCTGTCTGGAGACGCTATCTCCGGGCCCTCTAT
>Ga0224512_10000769_pt1 | contig 32965 bp, 28 predicted proteins | sample SF_May12_sed_USG_4_FD_169103 | JGI IMG/M metagenome (GOLD analysis project Ga0224512, IMG submission 169103) | Sediment microbial communities from San Francisco Bay, California, United States - SF_May12_sed_USGS_13 | ecosystem: Environmental > Aquatic > Marine > Sediment | place: USA... | reverse complement strand
AACCGGGCATCTTGCGCCCCCCGCCGAACTCGATGTGATAACCGCGAGCGAAGTCGAGTGCGCCCCCGGCCTGTTCCTGATACAGCCACCAGGGCATGTAGACATGCATGGCCGACGCGCCATCGGCGTTGTGCGGGGGCATATTCTCCAACGCGGGGATCTGTCCGCCCACGCCTGCGCCGACCGTGTCCATCACGTATTTGCCGACGAGCCCACTCCCGTTCCCCAGCCCGTCGGGAAACTGGCTGCTCTTCGAGTTGAGCATGATACGCGCCGATTCGCATGCACTCGCGGCAAGGATGACCACGCGGGCGCTCGCGTGCTCGTCGAGTCTTGTGCGCTTATCGACGTAGTGGACCCCCGTCGCCCGCCCCGAGGAGTCGACGGTGACCTCGCGAACCATGGCATCCGTCCGAATCTCCAGGTTCCCCGTGGCCAGTGCCGGAGGCAGCAGCACCGTAGGAGACTGGAAGTTCGCCTTGATCGAGCAGCCGCGACCGCACGGTGTGGCGAAGAAGCATGCGGCCCGGGATCGCATGGAGTCCGCCGTAACCCGCCGAGCGAGGTCGTTGTTTGGCCACAGGGCTCGAGACAAACGATCCGCGTCCTGGCGCTGCGTCATGATGGCGAGGTGCGCCGGCACGACGGGAATGTCGAGATCGTCGCCGCAGACCTTCTGGGTGAGTAGCTCCTCCGCCCGGGGCGCCGGCGGCGGCTGGAGCACACCCGGAGACGAATCCGGCGTGTTTTCGAGGCCCTCGGTGGAGCCGTACACGCCGATCAACATCTCGGTCTTGTCGTAGTACGGTTCGACGTCCTCGTACGACATCGGCCAATCGAAGCCGAGTCCATCCCTCGAGCGTGGCTTGTAGTCATACGGCCCCATGCGGAGGGAAATCCGACCCCAGTGGTTCGTGCGCCCACCCAACATCCGAGCCCGCCACCACATGAAGTCCGTTCCCTCGGCGCTCGAGTACGGTTCACCCGGCACCTGCCACCCACCGTCGACGGTCGCGTCGTAGAAGCCGAATGGCTTCTCTGCGGTGCCCGCCCCTCGAAGCGGCGCATCCCGAGGCAGCTGGAACATCGGCGTCTCGGTGACCGGGTCGTAGTCACGCCCCGCCTCGAGCATGAGGACGCGCACCCCGTGGCACGCGAGGACGTACGCGCACATCCCTCCGGCGGCGCCAGATCCGACGATGATGACGTCGTACTCCTGCGCGGTCTGCGCGCTCACGAGGCCACCCCGATCGACCGCAGATACCGAAAGCTCCGCCCGACGCTACGGATCCCACGTCCCGGCTGGTCGTGCTCGACGAAGGCGTGCATCAAACCGCGCTGTTCTGCCGCCGCGAGTACGGCCGAGAAATCGATGACACCGTCCCCCACGTCGACCATTTCGCCCGTGGCGGTGCGGTCTTTCACGTGCACGCTGGTCACGCGCCCGGCCCGTCGATCGAGCAGCGATAGCGGGTCTCCGCCACCATGCACCGTCCAAAAGATGTCCATCTGCCAGTCGACGAGGTCCGGCTCGGTGCGGTCGAGAAGCAGCTCGATCGGCACGGTGCCATCCGCCATCGGGCGCAGCTCCCAGTCATGGTTGTGATAGCCGAAGCGAAGGCCCGCACTTCGTGCCGCGGCCCCGGCTCGATTGAAGTCGTCGGCGACGCGCCTCAACCCGTCGGAGGAACGCTCCGCCCCAGGTAGCGAGGGCACCACGACCAACCGCTGCCCGAGCTCCTGAGCCCCCTCGAGTGTTCGATCGAAATCGTCCCGGATGAGCTGCACTCCGTAATGGCTCGATGCGGCACGAAGGCCCACTCCGTCGAGCTTGGCCCGCAGAGCGGCGGGGGTGAGTCCGTGGAGCTGGAAGAGCTCCACCTCCCGATACCCGACCTGGGCCACCGCGGCCAAGGTGCCGTCGAGATCCTCGGCGATCGCATCCCTGAGGGTGTACAGCTGGACCCCGAGCCCGTCGAGCTCGCGTCCCGTCGGGGGCCGTGCGGGGCTCGGCCTGGTGAAACGGAGGCTTACCCCGGGACGGCTCACCGCCGCAGCCACGAGAGGAAGGGCACCCAAGAAGCCGCGTCGGTCGATCATCCGATCTCCCGGATCTTGATGTTGCGGTACCAGACTGGATCTCCGTGGTCCTGGAGTCCGACGTGCCCGGCGTCGGCCCGTCCATAAGCGGGCCACTGCGAGAACTTGCTCGCCGCCACCCGGGCCTCCCAGTCGGGGCTGCCGAGCTCGTACTCCACGATTCTTGTCCCGTTGAGCCAGTGCTCGACGTGGTTCCCTTCGACGACGATGCGAGCCTGGTTCCATTCCCCGACCGCGCGCACGACGCCGCGGGGAGCGGGATGCAAACCGTAGTTGGCCCCGGCGCTCGTCAACGGGTCCTGCCCGTCTCGGTGCCGCTCGTCGTCGAGCACCTGGTACTCAGGCGCGCTATGGTAGACCCACTCTTCGCCTTCGGCGGCCCGGTAGAAAACGCCGCTGTTCCCGCCTGCGTCGAGTCGCCATTCGAGCGCAAGCTCGAAGTCGCTGAAGCTGCGATCCGTGATGATGTCGCCCCCCTCCCCGGTGCGGGCGAGCATGCCGTCCACGACCGACCAACCTCCCGGCAGATCCCCGCGGTTGTAGCCACGCCACCCCTCCAGCGTCCGGCCGTCGAAGAGCAGCTCCCACCCCGCGGCGCGCTCGGCAGCGGTGAGCGTGTTCATCTCTTGCCCGTCCGCGGCCATGGTCGTTTCCTCGACCGCCTGCCCACTCGCGGCTTCCGCGTTCGATCCAGATCCTCCGCACGCCAGTAAAACGGTGGCCGTGACGGTGAGGCTGATCGCGGTCGCGGACCTCATAGCGACCACCCGTCCCGGTACTCTCGGGTCAGGAACCGATTCGCCCTGACAGAGTTCATGACGCGCATGTTACTCGCGTCGTAGCGCATCTTGAATCCTTGTCCGGCGCGGAGCGCGACGAGTCCGAGGAGCATCACCTCGGTCAGCGGCGCTGCGTAGGAGAACGGACAGGTCGCGTCGGCCTCGCCCTTACACGCCATGGCCCAGTTCATCTCGTGACTCTCCTCGACGCGAGGCCAAGTCGGCGCTACCGCGGCCGCTTCCTCGAAGAGGTCCGCCGGATAGAGCTGCGGATTGCGGCCGTACGTCTCGTGCGTCAACAGGCCGCGCTCACCGACGAAGATCACGCCGCCCGTGCGATCGAACTCCACCCCGTCAGGGAGTTGTTCGGGACGCTTCGGCATGAGTCCACCGTCGTACCAATGCAGGTCGACCGGGGGCAGTAGGCCGCGTCGCGGAAACTCGTAGTGCACCTTGGTCGCGACGGGGTACGAAACCGGATCATCGGCATCTCCGCCCCACGGCGTGGACGTGGCTTCAATGGTGTCCGGGTATCCCAAGTCGAGCGCCCAATAAGGGTGATCGATGAGGTGGGCACCCATGTCGCCGAGCGCCCCGACACCGAAGTCGACCCATCCGCGCCAGTGGAAGGGATGGTAGATCGGGTGGTACGGGATCTCGCGGGCGCAGGGACCGAGGTAGGAGTCCCAATCGAGATCCGCGGGCGGCGAGAAGTCGGCGTATAGGGCCGCCGCCTCCAGCTCGTTCACCGACCCGGGCCACCAGCCTCGATCGGGCGACGTCAGCGGCTCCGACTCGACATCCATCGGCATAGGCCTCGGCAAGCCCTGCTTCCAGATCGGGCGATCGGTCCAGACGTGGACTTCGCGGACCGAACCGATGACGCCCGCCCGCACCCACTCGTTGATCAGCCGGGCTTCATCCGACGAGTGCCCCTGATTGCCCATCTGGGTCACGACCCCCGTTTCGGTGGCCAGCTTGTCGAGCGCCCTCGCCTCATGCACCGAATACGTAAGCGGCTTCTGCACGTAGACGTGCTTGCCGGCCTTCATCGCCGCGGCAGCGATGGCGGCGTGGGTATGGTCCGGCGTCGCGATCAGCACCGCGTCGATGTCGGTCTGCTGCTCGAGCATGGCGTCCCATCGGGTGTATTTCGCCGCTCGCTCGTACTGCTCGGCCCACCGATGCCCCTTCTCGCGGGGCTTCCCGTCACCGTCGGTCATTCGCTCTTCGACCTTCCGGGCGACCAGACGGTGATCGAGGTCACAAACCGCGACGATGTTCTCGCTCCCCAACTCCTGCGCGTTTTCACCGCCCATGCCTCCCGCACCGATGATCGCCACATTGAGCGTATCGCTGGGCGCCTGGTAGCCACTGCCGCCAAGAACGTGCCTCGGCACAATCATGCCTCCGAGCGCGAGCTTCGAAGACGTGGATACGAAATCGCGGCGTGATACGTCGTCCGGCACGTGGCACCGTCCTGATGAAGGGAGCGATCGGGACAACTTAGGCGAGCCGCCGGGTTTGGCTACGATTCGCCCCGGTTTTATCGTCCGCACTCCCGCGCCATCCTTCTCTTCCTCGCGTCGAGCCCCGCCGTGAGCGACACCGAATTCGACTACCTGACCGAAGCGGAGGCCGCCCGTCTCTGGCAGCGGGCAGCACAGCTCCAGGCCGAGGCTGCACAGCGGGCGGAGGCGGCCGAACGCGAGGGGGCGCCCTCGACGGCCGTCGTGCGTACCGACGGATACAGCCTCGAGCACGTTCGGACAGCGGCCGTCGAGGCCGGGATCGGCGCAGAATACCTCGACGCAGCGCTCGCGGACCTGGCCGTCGCCCGAAGCATACCCTCCTCGTGGTGGCGCCCGCTGGCGGACCGATTCCTCGACCATCCCGCCGAGGCGATCACCGTGAGTCGCGTCATCGAGGCACCGGTCCAGAAGGTCTTCGATGCGATGCAGGATGTGTTCCCGCGCGAGCCGTATCGGCTGTCGTTGGCTGAACGACGGGGCGACCCGCTGGACGGCGGGACCCTCGTGTTCACGATCGAGGGCGCGTCCATGGTGGCGACCGAGGGTTTCACGGGTCAGGTCAGCGCGGCCGATCTCCGACAGGTCCTCGCGACGGTTCGCCCCGTCCCCGGCACCTCCGAGGCGTGTGAGTTGACGCTGCGGGGGCCCGTCGCTTGGGCCTTCGGCATCAATACGGCATTCGGAGCGGTGATGGTCGGGGTCTCGGGCGGAGTCGGATTCGGACTCGGCTGGGTCATCGGTGGAGCCTTGGCGACCGCCCTGCTGGCAGCCGGCGCCGCGGTCCCGATCGCGGCCGCGGCCTCGGCGGCAACGGCCGCGGGTGGCGCCGGCGCCGGAATGCTCGGGAGCGTCTCGGGCTTTCGACGACTCTACGACTACTCGATCGGGAAAGGACGAAAGGGCCTCGAGAGCGTGCTGTCGGCAGTGGCGATGGAGGCCCAAGGAGGATGGGGCATAGGCAAGGGTCAGTCACTCGAGCCGTGAGACTTCCCCATCGTCGAGAACCCTAGTGGTCGGTACGCCGGACAGCTTCCGGACGCGCTCGTGGCCGCGAATACCACCGCGACGAGACCCAGCCCGATGGCGACGACGCCGGTGATCACTCCGGTCACGTACAGGATCACGATTCCGACGGCCACGAGGGCCCGGACGACCCTGTCGATCGTTCCCATGTTCTTCATCGGTGTCTCCTAATGAGGGCTCGAGACCCCGCGCGAACGGGGTCCGCGTATCGATTGGAAGCTGCACCGGGCCGGGCAAGCCGGGAGTCGGGACTTTCCCGTCCGCGCATGTAGTCGCTGGTCCGCCACGGGCTCAATCCAACACGGTCCTCAACACCCGATCGAGCCGCGCGAGTCGTGATCCCTCGTCGGTCAGCTCGAGGAGCCGCTGGTGCCACCGTGGATCCACCTGGATGGTCTGCGCGAGCAGATAGGAGATCTCCTGGTCCGCTTCCAGTTCTGGAAGCTCGTCCGGCCGCTCGCTGAGCGAAGCGACGACCTCGTGGAAGAGCCTAATCGACTCCTTACGGCGAAGCGCGAGCTCTTCGCCCCGCATGAGGGTCGTGTCGGGCAGAGCTGAGACGAGCGCCTGGAAGTATGCCGTGTCCGATTCGATGCCGTCTTCGATCCGGAATCGCTCGACTCCTTCGACCACGATGAGGGAACGACCGTCCTCGAGCGGTTGATGCTCGCGGATCTCGCCAACGCACCCGATCCGACCGACCTCGCTCAGAAAAGGGCCCTGTTCGTCCCAGTCGTGGTAGACCATGCCGAATCGACGATTCCCACTCAGGCAATGCTCCACCATGTCCCGGTATCGCTCCTCGAAGATATGCAGGGGCATCAACGCACCCGGCAGGAGTACGGTGGTGAGGGGGAACAAGGGCAGCCGGTACCGAAGCTCGGGCACACGCATGCCGTCAGGGTCTCACCCGCGAAATCTCGACAGGCGCACGGGAAAGGACATTATCTCCTCGTCAGAACCGAAGCAGCATGGCGGACCAATGAAAGCCCGCGCCGAAGGCGCAGAGGAGCACGAGGTCCCCGATCGAGATCCGACCCTTCTCCCTCGCCTCCCAGAGCGCGAGCGGCACGGAGGCAGATCCGGTGTTGCCGTACTCCTGGACGTTGATGTAGACCTTTTCCGCTGGAACCCCGAGACGGTTTCCGACCGCGTTCAGGATGCGGAGGTTCGCCTGGTGGGGAACGACGAGATCGACGTCGTCGATGGTGAGGCCTGCCTCCTCCAGCACCTGAAGAGAGCACTCGGTCATGTGTGACACCGCCTCCCGGAACACCTCGCGGCCGTGCATCACGAGATCCTTGTGCAGCCCCTTCGCCGCGATCTCTTCGCTGAAGGGGAGCCTCGTGCCTCCCGCCTCGAGGGCGAGGATGTCGCTCTTGCTTCCGTCGGTCCCCGCCAGCGTCCCGACGATCTCGACCACGTCCTCACCGCGTCCCACGACGGCGGCACCGGCGGCGTCACCGAAGAGCACGCACGTGTTCCGGTCGTGCCAATTGAGGAGGCGAGTCAGCAGCTCCACACCGACCACGAGTACCCGACCGTCGTTCGCGATCACTCTCGACCGAGCGACGTCGAGCGCCAGCACGAATCCCGCACAGCCGCTGCCTGCCAAGTCGTAACACGGAACCTGCCCGACTCCGAGCCGATCTTGGAGGAATGCCGCCGTGTCCGGCAGGAACACCTCCGGAGTGTCGGTGGCGACGATGATCTCGTCGATGTCGGCAGGAGATACATCGGCGTCCGCCATTGCACTACGCGCGGCCTCGACCGCCAGGTCCACGGTCGTTTGGTCTTCCGCGGCGATGCGGCGGCGCTCGATCCCGGTCCGGGAGACGATCCATTCGTGCGACGTATCGACGTATTCCGCCCACTCGTCATTCGTCATGACGCGCTCGGGCACATACGCCCCGAGGCCGAGGAGCCCCACCTTCGTCATTGGATGATTGCCCTCCGCGGCACCCGTGGAGTCGACTTCGACACCCCCTGTCTGCCCGGAAAAGGTATTCTATTTTGAATGGGTCGTTCTTCTACACCATGCCGGAGTCCCATTGCAGCCGCAGATCCTCGTCGTCTCCGATCCACCACACGGTGCCGTCGATCACGCGACGATCGCGGCCACCCTGGGACTCGAACTCGAAAACACCAAGCTCAAGGTCGCCTTCGCGGCACCCGAAGTCCTCGCGGTCTCCGGACCGCAGGCTGCGCACGACGTCGCCAAGGCGCTCCAGACTGCAGGGATGCACGTCCGTGTCGTGCCAGGGAGCGACCTGGCCGACCTTCCGTGGCCTCGTCTCTGCTCCTCGGTGGACTTCGCGGACTCGGCGCTCCGGGTCCGCATCGGCGGAGATGACATCGACGTCCCGTATTCGGCGTCGGTGTGGGGCGTGTCATGCCTGCCACCGACCGGATTCTCGGCCGAGGCCTCGGTGAGTCTCGACGAGGCTCGCGCGTCCGGCCCGGGAGCCGTGGTTGCCGAGGCGCTGGAGTGGACGCCCCATCTCGACCTGTTCGCGGAGTGGGGCGGATCACTACATCGACTCACGATCACCGACGACCCGCCACACGTCGTCGAGGAAGTGGAACGCCTCTTCCACCGCGTCACGATCGATCGTCGAATGGAGAACGTTAGGCCGCGACGGCGGTTCGTCGCGGGCGAGGCGGGCTTCGACATCGACCTCAGAAAGGCCTTCTCGTTCGGGACGCTGCTCCTGCGTCAGGTCCTGCAGTCCATCTCAGAGGAGCTCAGGGACCTCCCCCAGTACGAGTACGCCGCCCGGCTCTCCTACGCGACGCGCCCTCGGTAGCGGCCATGCCAGCCACCCGGCGGCTTTGCTCGATGTTGTTCCTCCTGGGGCTCCCCGTCGCGTCGCCGAAGGTCTGCGCCCAGATCGCGAGTCAATCGCCGGACTCGCTCGGTATCTACGACTCCGCCCGTCACCGTTTCCGAGTCACCACGGTCGTCGATGACCTCGAGTACCCGTGGTCCATGGCGTGGCTCCCGTCCGGAGAGATGTTGGTGGTCGAGCGGCCGGGTCGCGTGCGTGTCGTACGCGACGGCCGCTCCTCGACCCCGAGCCCATTGCAGGATTTCCGACGCCCTATCGGACACGCGGCCAGGGCGGCTTCATGGACGTGCTCCCACATCCGGACTTCGCGGACAACCGGCTCCTCTACTTGAGCTATGGACAACCGAATGCAGATGGCTCGCAAGGTGCGACGGCCATCGTCCGAGGACGGATCGAAGGCAACCGGGTCATGGACCTCGAGGAGATCTTCGTAGCCGACGCCTGGCACCCCAACAACAACCACTTCTCGGGTCGGATGGCGTTCGACGCCGAGGGGTACCTCTACCTCGCGGTAGGTGACCGCCAGGCGTCGCCGGGCCTTCTCGGCGATCACCCCGCGCAGGATCCCTCGAATCACGTGGGCGCCATCGTCCGGCTCCACGACGACGGGCGCGTCCCCGCAGACAATCCGTTCATCGGCCACCCGTCGGCGCGTCCGGAGGTTTGGAGCTTCGGGCACCGGAACATGCAGGGACTCGCGACCGATCCGCTCACGGGCCGAGTCTGGTCGAACGAGCACGGTCCACGGGGGGGCGACGAGCTGAACCTGATCTTGCCGGGACTCAACTACGGCTGGCCGATCGCTTCCCACGGCATCAATTACGATGGCACGGTGATCACCCCCGACACCGAGCGCCCGTGGCTGGAGGGGCCGAGATTCGTATGGACCCCCTCGATCGGCGTGTCCGGAATGGCGATCTACAGGGGCAGTCGTTTCCCTTGGTGGAACGGAAGCGCGTTCGTTGCGGGCCTCGCGGGCGAACGACTGGTCCGGGTCATCCTCGCCGACACGGACGCGGTGGGAGAAGAAGTCCTACTCCATGGACAGCTCGGGCGGATCCGCGACGTGCGGGCGGGTCCGGACGGTCTCCTGTACCTCGCGATCGAAGACCAGAACGGTGGTCCCATGCCGATCGTGCGCCTGGAGCCGGTCGGGGGGGGCGATGTCCGGCCACCCCCTTCTCCTCAGACCTAGTCCGGCGGTCGTATCGTCACCTTGGCGTGTCCTGTTTCGACCGGCCACCGGGGCGTGACCGATTCCCCCTGTTCGATCTCCTCGAACCCCTCCGGGCACTTCGACACGGTAATGATCGGGTAGCGCCATATTTCTGTCTCGGGCTCCAGCTCGAGGTCCACCGGAGTGCCCAAGGAAAGCTCCGGCGCGAACACGCTCCCGCCCGGAAACGCTGCGACGTCCCAGTTCCACATGAGCGTAAGCACACCATCGTCACGGAGGGAGATCACCTTCTGGACCCGCGGGGCTGCGTCGTCGTTTCCGGGAAGCGGCTCGAACCGCCACATGAGACTCGACCACCTGGACTCGTCTGTCACCCGGTCCGGGTGATCTGCTCGGGCCGTGCCGGCGACCCACACCGCAACATACTCTCCATTCCGGTAGTCATCGGGAGAGACGTCGGCGTCGAGCACGCGGTCACACACCAACGTCCTGACCTCTTTGTCGACGGCCGGCAGCCGCGTGAGCGTGGAGGCCTCCTCGATGTCGTGGATCGAAGCGGCGGCGTCCGCCCCTCCGCCTTCCGCATCGAGGCCAAGACGTGCCCCGCGGTCGACGGCCTCGACGTGATAGGCCTCGGTTCGGCGGGTGAGTACGTCCACCAGATCGATGCCCCGCTCGAGCCAAATCAGATCCGACACGGTCCCGCCCCGTGCCGGATCGATCCAAGCCGACACCTTCGAGCTGTGGGCCCACCACCCGAGCCGGCCCGTCGCCGACACGTCCTCGGCCGACCACGTCAGCCGCTTGCCTACACGGAGCTTCCGCTCTGCAATCGCCATCTGACGTCGCACGCCCTCGCGCAGGTGCTTCATGTAGAGCCCACCGAAAACGCCGTGCCAATACGCATCGTTACACTGAGCGCGGCCGACCGCTCGACGCGCGTCCGGGGGGTCTCCGAGTTCCCGGCAGAGCTCCGACAGGGTGGCCGCCCGTTTGTGCATGCGATTAGCCTCCTCGTAGCGAGTGAGGAAGCCCTTCCAGTGTCCGCCCAGGGCCCAGCTCTCCATCTCGGGATACGAGCCGCTCGGTAGGTAGACGGGTCCGGAAGCGGCGACCTCGGAGCGCGCCCGCGCGGGCGTCACCAGCCGGACCACCCCCTCCGCGCGCAGCCGATCCATGCGCTCCCCGAAGTCCGCGAGCCACCCCCTGTCGTAGAGCCATTCCCGCGTCTTCGGCCATCCACCGAACTTCTCTCCGTCGTCGCCGATGAGCGCCAGACGGTCCCCGGCTTCGCAGCGGCGACGAAGGTCCGCCTCGATCTCTTCCGCGGGTCGAAACGGGATGAGGTAGCGGAGCCTCTCGTCGATCGGGAGTAGATCGAGTTGCCGGCCGTCTGACTCGGTCCGAAGCGGCGTCCTCAGCGATTCCTCCGGGACGCCCGCGCGCCGCGCCAAATGGTCGTCGACGAGCGTGTACTCCAGCCCGGCGTCTACCAGGTCCCGGGGAAGGTCCGGTTCCCAGACACGCTCCGTCAGCCATGCACCAGTCGGGGTAACTCCGAAGCGAGACTCCAGCTCCTCCCGCATCCAGCCCAGCTGCGTCGCACGGTCCTCACGGGAGAGAGCCGCGAGAATCGGCTCATACCATCCACCCGACAACAGCTCGATCTTGCGGTCATCCGCCAGCTGTCCAACCCGGTCATGGAATTCCGCGTCGTGGTCGCCGAGCCACTCGATCAGCGACCCCGACGCGTGCAGGCCGATGGGCCACAGCTCGCGATCGGCGAGGAAGTCGAAGAAGGGTCGATAAACGTCGACCGCATGGTCGCGAAAGACGTGGTCGAAATTGCCCACCGGCTGGTGGATGTGGAGCACGAAGCTGAAGCGGAGGCTGCTCAAAGAGCCTCCCCCCCGGCGCGCTCCATGCCGAGGGCAGCGCCAGCGCTCCGTCGAGCCTCCGCGTCGCGCCGATAGACGTCCGCCGCCGATCCGATCTCGGGTCTGTTGCTCACCGCCTCCTCCAGCCGTTTCAGGAAGCCGGTCTCCAGGCGGAGCCCATCGGCACCGGCAAGCTCGATGGCGCGCGCCGCGTAGGAGAGAACCTGCCTCGGCTCCAGCCCCCCGACGTCGTCGAAGAACCAGGCACACGAGGTGAAGAGGCGCAGCGCGTTGCGCTCCATTTCGAGGAGCGCCCCACGACGCCCCCTCGGCGCATGCCCCGTGCCGACCACGGCGCCATAGGCGTCGCGGGCAGCCCAGGGATCATCGAAGTGCCCGGCGCCCTCACGCTCGAAGACTTCGTGGAGACCATCCGCCAGCCACTCGAGCGCGCTCCGAAGCGGACCTCTCCACGCTTGGGACGTTTCGGATGACGAGTCCGCCCTGCAGCCACAGTCGGCCCGCCACCGTTCGACGCCGTGGGCGCAGCTCCACGCGCTCGGTTCGACGAGCCGAACCTCGTGGCTGACACCTTCGCGCGCCAGGAACGACGCATAGTTCTCCAGGCGCACTCGTGGGTGGGCCTGCACCTCTACGACAGCGCTCGCGAGTCCCATCTCCCCGAACTTGTGATGATGGCCGAAAGTCTCTCCGTCCGTCGCCATCGAACGGAGTTTGGGCGCGTCCTCGTCTCCGATCATCAGGTTCGCCCAGGCGACCCCGTCTTCCAGGAGATCCCCGAACGCCACGCCGTGCGAGAGCGCACCGTCGTATACGAAGAGCGCAATCTCGTGCCCACCCGGGGTGACATAGAGGCCAGGGAGTCCATCGCTCGGCACCGGATCGACTTGATGTGGGGCGAGCACCGTGAACCGGATGCCTTCCTCGGCGAGCACGTCGAGCGTGGCGCTGTCGACGGCGGTCTCGGGGAGCCACATGCCCTCCGGCTCCCGGCCGAACCGGCGTCGAAAATCCGCCACGCCCCAGCGAACCTCGGTCCTGCGGTCGCGATCGGTCGAGAGCGGAAGAATGGGGTGATGATACGGCATGGCGAGCGCATTGCCGTGCCCATCGAGGCGGGCCGCGCTCTCGCGATCCGCTGCCAGGATCGCTTCGTACGTGCCAGGCGCCTCGGTCTCGAGCCACACCATGAGCGTGGGCCCGAAATTGAAGCTCATCCACGACAACGCATTCACGATCCGCTTCGACCCTGCCTCTCGGATTACCGAGCATCGGGTGACCGGCCGGTAACACTCGGCTTCGATTCGCTCGTTCCAGTCGTGATAGGGAGCGGCAGACGGTTGCACCGGAATCCTACCGGTCCATGGGTCATCCCGAGGAGGTTGGTAGAAGTGACCGTGCAAGACGATCGAGCGGGTGGGTTTCGTCATGCCGTGGGGCGGTCTGGCGTTCGGATCGTTCGACTACTTGGCCCGATGGAAGGCAAGCGCCTCGGAGTAGATTTCCAGGTACCGATCCGCGGAGCGGCGCCAGCCGAAATCACGACCCATCGCTTCACGAACGTGCTTGTCCCAGGCCCCGCGATCAGGAAAGAGCGCCAGCGCGCGACGGATCGCGCGCTCCAGGCCTTCGGACGAGTAGTCGTCGAACACGAACCCGGTGACCTGGTCCTCGACCGTATCCGCAAGGCCACCCACTCGGCGGACGATGGGGAGCGCACCGTAACGCTGGGCGCGCATCTGTGTAAGACCGCACGGCTCATACTGGGAGGGCATGAGCAGGCAATCCGCGGCGCCCAACAGCAAGTGCTCTCGCTCCTCCGTGAAATCGAAGTACGCGGCGACCTTCTCGGGCATGTGACGCGCCGCCTCGGCCAGTCCGCGTTGATATCGTTCCTCTCCCTCACCCACGAAGACGAACTGTGCGTCGGGGAGGCGATACAACAGGCCGTCTCCCAGCAGCAGATCGAACCCCTTCTGCTGGGCGAGTCGTGCGGTCATACCGAACAGACAGACGTCATCGCGCACGGGAAGTCCGATGCGGCGCTGGAGGTCGGCCTTGCAGGCTCGCTTGCCCGAGAGGTCGTCCGCCGAGAACCGCTCGATCAGAGCCGGATCGGATTCAGGGTCCCAGATGTCGAGGTCGATGCCATTGAGGATGCCTACCAGGCGATCGCCGAGGGCGATGAACGAATCGTGCAGCCCGAATCCACCCGCAGGCGTGCGGAGCTCATGGGCATGCGTCGGGCTGACCGTGCCCACGTAGTCGGAGTAGGCGATACCGGCCTTGAGCCAGTTGAGCTGACCGTAGTGCTCCATCTTGCTCCAGTGATATACCTCCTCGGGCAAGCCGAGATCATGGCGCGTCTCGGCAGCGAACCACCCGGGATAACCCGCGTTGTGCACCGAGAGCACCGTGGCGATGCGCGCGTACCACGGGTCCTCGTCCATGATCGTGCGGAGGTAGACGGGCGCGAGCGCCGTGTGCCAGTCGTGACCGTGCAGCACAATAGGATGTTGGAGAAGCCGCGGGAGCGCCTCGAGCGCGGCCCTCGCGAAGAAGCCGAAGCGGATGTGATTGTCCGGGTAGTCGCGGTGGTCCTCACCGTAGAGGCCGTCGCGATCGAAGAGTCCCGGATGATCGATGAAGATCACGCGGGGCCCCTTGTCCGAGCCCTCGAACTCCCAGAGTCGAATCGGCTCGCGCAGGTTGCCGAACGGCACCTCTACCGGGTCCCCGATCTGTACCAAGCCTACGTAGTTTTCCCGGATGCGCCGATACAGCGGCAGCATGACCACGGTCGGGACCCCGGACTTGGCCTGGAACGTCGCGATGCCCCGGACCGCCTCCGCCAGTCCGCCCGAACGGGCGAACGGCCAGTACTCCGCCACGAGGTGGACGACGTGCATCTGGTCGGCGGATGCGGGAAAGTCGCCGTCGTCGGATTCCGCACGGGCACGTACGTCCGATCGCGAGCGACTCTTGGTTTGCGTGGCCATCAGGATCCGGGGGCGAGGTCGATCGCCGCGATCCGCGGGGCAGCCCTCGAAACACGGGACTTCCCCAATCATGGGTCGCGCGCGACCATGAACGTAGGCCGCCGACCCGCGCGAGATCAACTCGTCCCAGTCCTCTCCCGTACCCCAGACCGAAGTCACGACACTTGAGCGCGTTGCCTACCGAGACCCTCAGGGGCCTGGCCGAAGGGCGCTACGCCACCCCCTTCGACGTGCTCGGCCAACACCCGGCCGAAGAGGGAGAAGGCTGGATCGTGCGGGCCTGGGCACCCGGCGCCACGTCCGTGCATGTGGTGCGCTCGAACGGGGATCCGGTCCTCACAGAGCGCTCGGAGGACGCGCCACTCTTCACGGCCGCCTTCCCGGAGGAAGACGGCCCGTTCCCGTATCGGCTGGACGTGGACGGAGTAGAGATCGAGGACCCGTACCGCTTCCTTCCTGTGTTGAGCGACGTGGACCTCACCCGTCTACGGCGTGACGACGGTCGCATCCATGAGATCCTCGGAGCCCACCTGACGGAATGGGAGGGCGTGCACGGCACCGTGTTCGCGGTGTGGGCGCCCCACGCCCGCGCCGTGTCCGTCGTGGGATCCTTCAATTCTTGGAGGGGCAACCGGCACCCCATGCGGCCCAGGGGCTCGAGCGGCGTGTGGGAGCTCTTCGTGCCGGGCGTCGAAGCCGGGGCGCTCTACAAGTACCGCATCGTGGGACCTCGAGGAGGCGAGCCGGCCCTCAAGGCCGACCCCTGCGGTCGGGCCATGCAACTCCGCCCCGACACGGCTTCGGTGGTGACGGCTCCCACCAGGTACCTGTGGAAGGACAAACAGTGGCTGAGCGGTCGACCGGGGCGCTCCGCCGAGGTCCCGATGTCGATTTACGAAGTCCATTTGGCCTCGTGGCGACGGGACGCCGGAGCGCGCCCGCGTGAGGGGGAGCCCGGATGGAAGAGTTATCGCGAGCTCGCCGACGAGCTCATCCCCTATGTCGCCGGGCTCGGATTCACCCATGTCGAGCTCCTTCCGGTCACGGAGCATCCGTACGACGCGAGCTGGGGATACCAGACCGTCGGGTACTTCGCGCCCACCGTCCGGCACGGCGACGGGGACGGGCTTCGCTACTTCGTCGACCAGGCACACGCAGCGGGCATCGGCGTGATCCTCGACTGGGTACCGGCCCACTTCCCGCGGGACCCCCACGGGCTCGGTCACTTCGACGGGACGCACCTTTACGAGCACGCGGACCCGAGGAAGGGCGTCCACCCCGACTGGGGCACGTACATCTTCAACTACGGCCGCGCCGAGGTCGTGACCTTCCTCGTCTCGAGCGCGCTCTATTGGATCGAGGAGTTCCACATCGACGGGCTCCGCCTCGACGCCGTCGCGTCCATGCTCTACCTGGATTACTCGCGCGACGAGGGCCAGTGGGTGCCGAACAAATACGGCGGCCGAGAAAACATCGAAGCCACGACGTTCCTACGGACCCTGAACGCCACGATCCACGCGGACCACCCGGGGGTGATCGTGACGGCGGAGGAGTCGACCGCCTGGCCGCGCGTTACCCACACGCTCGAAGACGGTGGGCTCGGCTTCGATCTCAAGTGGAACATGGGTTGGATGCACGACACGCTGGAGCTCATGCAGTCCGACCCCCTCTTCCGCTCGGGGCAATACGACAAGCTCACCTTCGGGCTCACGTACGCATTCGCCGAACGCTTCCTGCTCGCGTTTTCGCACGACGAGGTGGTGCACCTCAAGGGGTCGATGCTGCGGAAAATGCCGGGTCAGCTTCTCGACCGATTCGCGAACCTGCGTCTGTTGTACGGTTACATGTGGACGCATCCCGGCAAGAAGCTCCTCTTCATGGGATCGGAATTCGGTGTCTGGCACGAGTGGGACGATCAGGGCGTGCTCGACTGGGGGCTCGTCGAGGAGCCCATGCACAAGGGCGTCCAGGATTGGGTCGCCGCGCTCAACGAGTTGTACGTAGAGGAGGCATCGCTTCACGCGACCGATTTCACACGCGACGGGTTCGAGTGGATCGACTGCCACGATCACGACCGCACGACGATCGCCTATCTGCGATGGGCTCCCGAATGGAAGGACTTCGTGGTGGTTGTGTGCAACTTCACCCCCAGGCCGTGGCCGGAGTATCGCCTCGCGGTCCCCTTCGAGGGTCGCTACGACATCGTGCTCGATTCGGGGGCGCAGCGTTTCGGCGGAGGCGGCACGCTCGAGATGGACGCGTTCGAGACCGTGAAGGGTCCACACCTCGGACGCGACCAGTACGTGGAGCTGACGCTTCCCCCGCTCACGACCTTGATCCTGAAGAGGCACACTGCAAGGTCGGGGGGCGCCCACCCGGAAGGGCAGACCGAGCTGGAAAGCAGCGTGAGGCCAGAGGGCGACGCGAAGCGGAAGAGGCGCCCCTCGCGCTGAAGCGGCTCAAAGGGGCATCACCCTTTTCAGCCGGCGACGATCTCCAACCGCGACGCCACCTTCCCAGCCATGTCGACCGTCGACGGCAAGTCGGGGTGACGTACGATGATCATCCCGTCGCCCACGAGCACGTTCCGCCAATCCCGACGCGGAGCGCCGATCGGGTTGAGGTCGATCGCCACCACATGCGGCCCGATCTCGGAAAGGAGCGGCTCGAGGCCTTCGTAGCGCTGGATACGGCCCTGACCGCGCGCCCGCTTGAAGATCCAAGCCGCGTTGAACTTCCGATCCACCTGCTGGGAGAAGCGACCGTGCACGACCGCCTCGGCCCACCCCGTGTACGTATCGATGTCGGAGGCATAGTTGATGAGATCGACCAGGTATGCTCCCGGTGGCCGCCCCCCGATCTCGCCGAAAATCGCCTCGCCTTCCGAGGTCCGATACCACTCCATGTGCGTATAGCCAGTCTGGAAGTCCAACGCCTTCAGAACCTCCTCGCCCATCGCCTTTCCGGCCGCGAGGGCTTCGTCGTCGGGATCACGATAAACCAGCGTAATCGGGCTGATCCACTCGTTCGTCTTCATGTCGAGTGCCCGAGGGATATACGTGCCGATGCTGTAGTGCTCGATGCGACCGTCGACGCAGATGGTCTCGTAGGTCATGTCGTCGCCTTCGACGAACTCCTCGACGCTGACCTCCGTCACGGAGCGTAGGCTCGGCAGGATCGCGTCGAGCTGTTCCCGCGACTCGATCCGGTATGTGTTCTCCGATCCCGCTCCGGCGATCGGCTTGACGATGAGCGGATACCCGACGGCTTCCGCGGCCTCGACAACTTGGGCGGACGTGGTCGCGCTATAGTGATGGGGTGTCCGGATTCCCGCAGCGTCGAGGACCCGCTTCATGACCTCCTTGTCCCGGAACGGGACCGTCTGCTGGACCGTCATCCCGGGGAGGCCCAGCGTCTCGCGGATCCGCGCGGCGAGCAACATGTAGGGCTCCCACAGGCACTCGACGCGATCGATCCGGACCCTCTTGGAAAGCTCAGTCACCTGGCCGAGGATGGCGTCCTCGTCTTGCCATGAGCGGACCTGCACGTGCATCGACACGCTCGAGCGCGCCGGCTCCTCCAAAGCCGACTGTGGCTGGTCGCCGAGGCCAATCACGTTTGCGCCGACCTCGGCCAGGCCGCGGGTGAAATAGCGCATCTCCCGAGGAAACCCGGGCGAGAACATCAGAACGTTCATCGGTTACTCCAGCTCGACCCGTACCGTGGAGACGATCTTCGCCACGGCTCGGCGTACGGTTTCCGTGTCGGGATGTCGGACGATCACGAACCCTTCCCCTTCGTAGGTCCCCGATGGCTGCTGACCGACGCGGGGAGGTCGGCTTTCGACCACGATCGGGCCGAGCTCCGCCAGGATCTCGTCGAAGCCTAGCACCCGGGCGACCCGCCCTCTTCCCTGCCCTCTCAAGTATGCGGCCCCGGCCGCGTAGGGTCGCGGTCTCGGCTCGAAGCGGTTGTGCACCACGACGTCGGCCCAAGCCCGGAACAGGTCGAAGTCGTGAGCCCATGATATCAGGTGCACGAAGCGCGCACCGGGGGGCCGAGCCCCGACCTCCGAGATCGCGACGCTTCCGTCGGGACGGCGGAACCACTCCATGTGGCTCATCCCGGTGTCCATTCCGAGCGCGCGGAGGGCATCGCCCGCGACCTTTCTGATGGCGTCGTAACGCGGGTCGTCAACCTCCCGTGGAAGCACCACGCTCCACTGGATCCATGGCTCTCGAACCACCTCTAGCGCCGCGGGCTGGTAGTCGTTGATCGAAAACCAGACGGGTCGCCCCTCGATGGCGATCGAGTCGAACGAATGCTCCTCCCCGATGACGAACTCCTCGAGCATCAACGGCCGCCCGGGAGTCGGCGGCATGGACCGAAGGCATCCGGCCAGATCCTCGTCGCTTCCGAGTCGGTGTGTGCCGCGGGATCCCGATCCGGCCTGGGGCTTCACGATGACCGGGTAGCCCACGGAATCGACGAATGCGCTCGCCTCGTCGACCGATCGCGCGAGCGCGTGCTGGGCACAGGGGAGACCGTTCGCCCGCAGAATGCGCTTCATCCGCGCCTTGTCACGGAAGTTCTCGGCGACCTCGGCGCCCATGCCGGCGATGCCCAATCGGTCGCGGACGTGCCCCAGAGGGACCTGCAGCTCTTCCAGCGTCCCGAGGAGCCGATCCACCCGGGTGCCTGCGGCGCTCTGGATCCCACGGACGGCGGTGGCCAAGACGTCCGGATCGAGTCCGTTCGCCACACGCACAGCGCCATGGAGTCGAGCGCGGAGCGCGGGAGGTAGTGTCTCGGGCGCATCCTGACTGATGAGGGTCGTGCGGGCGCCCTCGACCCTCGACACGGCGCTCACGAAGCGGAGTGTGGTCTCGGCGAAGAACGGGGCGACGAAGACGACGGATTTCATGGACCGGGCAGGGTGTGACGGCTGGGTGGCTCGGGGCCCCGAAAGGTATCGGGACCGAATCGGCGCGGTACCTGGGCGCAGCCGAATTGCTATCTTTCCGGGCCCTTCCACCGACCCGAGCCCCCCTGCGGTCCATGCACGCCGTATTCATCGAGCCCTGCTTTCCTGCGAATCAGAAGGAGTTCGTTCGCGCCCTTCACGAGGCGGGAGCGCAGGTCACGGGGATCGGCGAACGGCCCAAGGAAGCGCTCGATGCTGACCTGCGGCGCTGGATGCTCCATTACGAGCAAGTCGGATCCGTCGTCGACGCCGGTCGCGTGGCCGACGTCGTTCGCCGCATCCACGCGCGGCTCCCCGTCGATCGGCTCGAGGCGACCGTGGAGGCCCACATGCTCTCCGCCGCGCAGGTGCGAGAGGCGTTGGGCATTCGAGGCACGTCCACGCGCACGACATGGCTGTGCCGGGACAAGCCCGCGATGAAAGAGGTCCTGCGCGAAGCCGGGGTGCCGTGCGCCCGGTCCGTGGGCAGCGGAGATCGCGAAGAGATCCGGGCCTTCGCCGCAGACGTGGGTTACCCCCTTGTCGTAAAGCCGCGCGCCGGCGCGGGCGCCTCCGGCACCCACAGGGTGGGAAGCGTCGACGAGCTCGAGCGAGCACTCGACGATATGGGGGTGGGCCACGGCGGCAACGTCGCCGTGGAAGAGTTCATCGAGGGTCACGAGGGCTTCTTCGACACGATCACGATCGGCGGCAGCGTCGCTCACGAGTTCGTCTCGCACTACTACCCTAACGTTCTCGAGGCGATGAGGACGCGCTGGATCTCGCCGCAGATCGTCACGACGAACCGCCTCGCCAGCGCGCCAGGGTACCAAGAGGTTCTCGAGATGGGGCGCAAGGTCAATCGGGCGCTCGACATCGACACATCGGCAACGCACATGGAGTGGTTCTACGGGCCGAAGGGACTCCGCTTCTCCGAGATCGGTTGCCGCCCGCCGGGCATCGGCATGTGGGACCTCTACGCCGCCGCGAACGAGATCGATATCTACTACGAATGGGCGATGGCGATGCTGCACGGTCGCACGGGCCGCAAGGCGTCGCGGCGCTACTCCGCCGGCATGATCAATCTGCGCCCCGACCGCGACGGTCACATCTCCGGCTACGAGGGGATTCAGCAGATCCAGGACCGGTACGGCGAGTGGGTCCTCGACGCGCACTTCCCGCCTCCGGGCACACCCACCCAGGGAGTCGAGGCGGGCTACAAAGCGAACGCGTGGGTGCGCATGAAGCACCCCGACTATGACACTCTGCGCGCCATGCTCGACGACACCGGTCAAACGATTCGGGTCAAGGCATCGTGACCGAGCGGAAGGTCGTTCTTCTCGGACCGCAGGCTCCGCAGCCCATCGTCGGCGCCGTGGTCGAAGAGCTCGTGGGCAGAGCCCCCGTCGCGGTAATCACGGCCGGCTGGCAGGAGTGGGAGTCGGACCTGGCAGGGCTTTACAGCCAACTCGGCGACCGCATGGTGTCCCTCCGACTGTACGAGCGCGCCGAGGCGATCTGGGCGCGAGACACGGATCTGCGTGAAGAGCACCGGCGCGCCCAGCGTGACCTCCGGGCCATCAGGGAGCGGTACGCCGGTCAACTCGAGCGGGCGGCCGAAGCGTGGATGGAGCTCCTCCGGGACGACGGCCCAGAGCATATCGTGCAGCCGGAACGCGACGCCGCTCTCGCGGCCATTCAGCGGCTCGACGCCCACCACGTTCGCCGAATCGAGGAGGTGAAAGCCGACTTTCGCGAGCGGACGAAGCTCACCCGGCGCCCGGCCGTCGTACGCGCACGGGACGCGGTCCTTCGTGACCTCGAAGGAACCGAGGCCGTCGTCATCGAGGGGGGGCATGCCGCCGTGCTGCACAACCGCATCACGCTCTTCGATCTCGTCGACGAGCTCCGTCAACGTATCGTCGTCGGGTGCGCTGCTGGCGCGATGGTCGTATGCAGTCGGGTCGTGCTCTACAATGACTCACCGGCGATCGGTCGAGGGAATGCCGAGGTTGGCCTCCCGGGATTGGGGCTGATCCAGGGGGTCGTAGCCCTGCCCGACGCTGCGCACCGCCTTCGCATCGACGATGTCCGACGGATGCGGCGACTCGCCCTGCGGCTCGCCCCGGATCGGTGCGCACTGCTCGACGCCGGCGACCGGCTGGACTTCCTCGGCGATGTCCCGAGCGGACGGGGAAGTCGCCTCATCCACCCCGACGGTACGCTGTCTCCCTGGGTGGCAGCAGCATGAGGTGGGTCGAAGAGAGTGCGGACCCCGACGTCATGACGGTCGACCCACGGGGCCTCGCGATCGGTGACCTCGTGCTCGACCGAACTCCGTCTCCTGCCGAGATCGACGCGTTCGTCGACGAGCACGACTTCCCGATCGTCGAGGGCGGGAAGTGCACCTTCCTCTTTCGGGGCAACGTCTCGCGCGTCGCCCTTCGTCACTGGGTCTACGGGCTCCCGACGGCCGTGCCTCTCACACACGTGCCCAAGACCGACCTCTGGTACCATGTGCTCGAACTGCCCGAGGGCTCCCGCGTCGAGTACAAGTACGAGGTTCACGAGGGCCGCGAAGCGAGTCTCGTCCGCGATCCGCTCAACGAGCGATTGGCACACGACCCGTTCGGAGCCAACTCGGTCTGTCATGCCTCCGGCTACTCGGTTCCGAGCTGGATCCACGAAGACCCCTCGGTTTCGAAGGGGTCGATCGAGGAGCGCGTCTTTCACAGCGAGGCGCTGGAGGGTCAACGGAGGTTCTCGATCTACCGTCCAGCCCGGTATCGCGTGACGCGCAGCTACCCGCTGCTGGTCGTCCACGACGGTCGTGACTATGACCGCTTCGCCAACCTCACGACCGTGCTCGACAACCTCATCCACAACCGGGATATCCCGGGGATGATCGCCATCCTGACCGATCCGCCGAACCGCATGGAGCAGTACCGGGACTCGGCCGCTCACGCCCGGTATCTCGCTGAGGAGCTCGTTCCCGCGCTCGAAGACGAGCTACCGCTGATCGGCACACCCGAGGCACGCGGACTCATGGGCGCAAGCCTGGGAGCGGTAGCATCGCTCTCGACCGCGATCCGCTACCCGGGAAGGTTCGGTCGACTCCTCCTTCAATCGGGCTCCTTCGCGTTCAGCGACGTCGGCAGGCATGACCGGGGACCAATCTTCGATCCGATCGCCGATATGGTCAACGACTACCGCTCCGACCCGTTCGCGGTCAGCGAACGCGTGTTCGTGAGCTGCGGAACCTACGAGTCCCTCATCTACGAAAACCGCTCCCTCGTACCCCTCCTGCAGCGCACCGGTATGGACGTCCGCTACGTCGAGGCCCGTGACGGTCACAACTGGGAGAATTGGCGCGACCGACTCCGCGAGGGCCTCGCGTTCCTCTTCCCGGGGCCCCAGTGGTGGGTGTACCTGTAGTCGGCCGCGAGCGAGACACATGGAAGCACGGAGACGACATGGCTGAAGTGACCCGAAAGATCGGACTCTCGCTCGGGGCCGACATATGTTGGCCCGTCGCCTACACGGAGATCCTCAACAAGCTCGACTTGGCGATCCCGTGGGGCGGTGACACCGTCCGCTTCGAGGTCGACCGCCTCCGTATCGATCCGTTCGACCTGGAGGAGCACGTCCCGCACCACGTCGTCATCGACCGGCTCACGCACTGGTATAACCCCCGGCGTGAATGGATCAAGAAGGCGATTCTGCTCGACGACGTCTACGTGTTCAACAACCCGTGGTCGGTCCAGTCGATGGAGAAGCTGACGACGTACTGCGCGATGATCCGCCTGGGCTTTCCGATTCCACGTACATGGCTGATTCCCCCGAAGGAGTACGACGCGTGGGAGCCCGACCTGCGCCACACCCTCCAGCATTACGCGCGCTACTTCGATCTCGAACAGATCGGAGAGAAGGTTGGATACCCTCTGTTCATGAAGCCGTACGACGGTGGTGGGTGGCGGGCGGTTAGCCGAATCGATAACGCTGACGAGCTCAAGAAGGCGTATGAGGAAAGCGGAACGTCGGTCATGCACCTGCAGGAGGCCATTCACGGGTTCGACCGTTTCGTGCGCTGTATCGGCCTCGGACCCCAGACCCGTCTGGTGCTCTACGACCTCGATGCGCCGCTCCACGACCGCTACACCATGACACAGAATTTCGTGGATGACGACGAATCGAGGCTCATTCGCGACATGACGCTCGTCATCAACGCGTTCTTCGCGTGGGACTTCAATTCCTGCGAAGTCATCCATAAGGACGGCGTTTGGTATCCCATCGACTTCGCCAACCCGTGCCCCGACTCGCAGGTCACGTCGCTGCACTACCACTTCCCTTGGATGATTCTCGCGAACATCCGCTGGTCCGTGTTCGCGGCCACGACGCTGCGCAAGCAGTTGCCAATGAAATGGCCGAGGTACTTCCAGGCGGTCGAAGAGGGGATGACCATGCGCGAGCGATTGGACGCGATGATGCCCATCGTGCACCGCCGATTCGCGACCGAGCGCTTCGAGGAGTTCTGTGCGACGCATCTGTCGCACCTCGACGAGGTCGCCAATGAATGGTTCGGCACCGCCGACTGCCGGGACGCGGTGCGTCAGAAGGTCGCGGCACTCTTCCCCGCGCACGAGGTGGAGCAGTACACCGAGACGTTCTTCGAACGCATTCAGAACTGGTGCGCCCGGGAAGGAGCCTTCACGACGTGAAAAAGACGGACAGCTGGTACTCGCAGCGCCTAGAGTGTGACGTGACCGTAGCCCGGTGGGGTGAGATCGGCACCCCTTTTCTGATCTTTCCGACCGCTGGGGGAGATGCGGAGGAAATCGAGCGCTTCCTCGTCATCGACACGCTGCGTGAGTACCTCGAAGAGGGGCTCATCAAGGTGTACTCGTGCGACTCGATCGCGGGCCGAGCAATGCTCAGGGGTGACGGAACCCCTCAATACCGGATGTGGCTCTGGGACCAGTTCCTCGAGTTCGTCGGCAAAGAGGTGGTACCGGCCATTCGCACCGACTGCCGCAGTCAGGACATCGGCATCATGGTCGCCGGCTCTTCGATCGGGGCGCTCAACGCTCTGGCCTCGATATGCCGCTTTCCGGAGTCCTTCACGCATGCGCTCTGTATGAGCGGCACTTATGACCTACAGCGCTTTCTGAAGGCTCCAATCACGCGTGACTTCTATCACGCATCCCCCGTGCATCACCTCGCGGATCTGGAGGGGCCGCGCCTCGAGAAGCTGCGTGAGCGCTTCGTTCTCCTCGCTTCGGGCGAAGGGGAGGCCGAGGACATCGGAGAGTCGTGGCGGGTCGCCGACTTGCTCGGCTCGAAGGGAATCCCGAATCGAGTGGACTCGTGGGGACCGGATTGGAAGCACGACTGGCCACTCTGGCGCAACATGCTGCACAAGTATACGCCGGGCATGGCCGGAGCCGAGGCCTCCTCCTGACCGCACCGGACGATCGAGGGGCGATCGCCCACGGAGCACCGCCTACACAGTAGGAGGGTCGTCGTCCCCCTGACCGCCCCCGAGCACGGGCACGTAGTACTGTCGAGCGTAGTCGCGAAGCATCCGCCCGCTCGTGAAGTCCCGGCCCGAGACCCAGAGAGCCTGCCTCATCATCGCAACCCAGCCATTCGGCACTCCTTGATGGTCCCGATCGTAGTAGAGGGGCACGACCTCTTCCTCCAGCAGCCGAAATAGCTGTTCCCAGTCCCATTCATCCGGATCGTCGGGATTCGGTGCCGTCGGGATTGTCCACCCGTTCTCGCCGTTGAAGCCCTCGGCCCACCAGCCATCCATCGTGCCCAGCTGGGGCACCAGGTTGAGCGCCGCTTTCATCCCGCTCGTTCCGGAGGCCTCCCGAGGAACACGCGGGACGTTGAGCCAGACGTCGACGGCCCGGAACAGCGAACGCGCAACGTGCATCTCATAGTCCTGGACAAAAGCGACCCGCCCGGCCGAACGCGCGTCATGTGAGAGCTTGTAGATGCGCTGCAGGATACGCTTCCCTGCGTCATCCGCAGGATGCGCCTTCCCGGAGAAGACGATCTGAACCGGCCGTCGGCTGTCCGTGATGAGATCGAGGAGCCGCTCCTCGTGGCGGAGAAGTAGGTCCGCGCGCTTGTACGTCGCGAACCTCCGAGCGAAGCCGAGCGTCAGCGCCTCCGGGTCGAGAAGTGGACCCGACGCCACGAGATGCCGGGCCTTGCCCCAGACGTCGCGCCAGCGACCGCGCGCCCGCTCCACCAAGAAACGGAACGCGCGGTGCTTCATCCGCTGATGACTGTGCCAGACGGCGGCGTCATCGATCCCGAGCACCCGGTCCCATACCTCGGGGTCGTCGACCTGTTCTGCCCACCTCTCGCCCAGAGCCCCGTCCAGAAGGATCTGGACCTCCTCGGGCATCCACGTCCAGTTGTGCACGCCGTTGGTCACCGAGCCAATCGGGACCTCGTCGGTCGAGCGCCCCGGCCAGAGCTCGCCCCAAATCTCACGGGTCACCTGGCCGTGGACCTTCGAGACCCCGTTGACGTGACGAGCGAGTCGGATGGCCACCGCCGTCATGTGGAATCGGTCCGGCCCCGTCTCGGGGGCGAAACCGATTCGCATGAAGCGGTGGGAGTCGATCCCCAGCCGCTCCCACACCGGACCTAGGATCTTCTCGACCTGCTCGAACGAGAAGTTGTCGTGCCCCGCCGGAACCGGCGTGTGGGTCGTGAAGACCGAGCGCTCACGCACGGCTGCCACGGCGTCGTCGAAGGCGGCTCCCTGTTCGACGCGCCTCCGAATCCGCTCGATCATCATCAAGGCGGCGTGCCCTTCGTTCGCGTGCCAGCAGCCGGGCTCGATGCCGAGGGCTGCCAGAACCCGTACTCCCCCGACGCCGAGGATGCACTCCTGTTTGAGCCGGAGCTCTTCACCGGACTCGTAGAGGCGCGCCGTGAGGTCCCGGTCCAGGGGGTCGTTTACGACCAGGTCGGAGTCCAGCAGAATGAGGCGCGTACGACCAACGTTCATCTCCCAGGCGCCGAGCTCCACGGTCCGACCCTCCACCTCGAGGGATGCAAGCCCCGGCCCGTTTTCTGCGTGCAGTCGCCTCAGGGGCATCCGTGCAGGATCGAAGACTTCGTCCTCGTTGATCTGCCAACCCTCGTCGTCGAAGCTCTGGTCGAAGTACCCGCGCGAGTACAGCAGGCCCACCCCGACCAGGGGAATCCCGAGATCCGACGCACTCTTGAGGTGGTCACCCGCCAAGATGCCGAGCCCGCCGGAGTAGATCGGAATCGAGTCGTGGACCGCAAACTCGGCACAGAAATACGCGACGGGCCCCGACGCGATCTCCGGATATTGGAGGCGGAACCAGGTGTGCTCGTCAGAGCCGAGCGCACGGATGCTGCCGAGCGCGCGTTCGTAGAGCGCGATGAAGTGCTCGTCCGTGGCGCACGCCTCGAGTCGGCCCGGGTCGACGCTCTGCAGCAGAGCGAGGGGGTCGTCTCTCGTCTCGGCCCACAGAACGGGATCGATCCGCGAGAACAGACTCTCGGCGTCGCGGTTCCAAGACCAGGCGAGGTTGAGCGCGATATCGGCGAGGCCCGCGATGGCCTCCGGGAGCTGTGGGATCTTCTCTTTTGGGGTCATACCGGGGGGCATGTGGGTGCTGTGGTCACTGGGGGGTCATTCCGGCGGGGAATCTCGCCACATCGAGGATCGGATTGAACCGGCAGACAGATGTTTACGGGGACTCGACGGGGTCGTCCGATGCCCCCTCCCGCTTTTATCTTAGACCGGCTCGACACGGTCGCGCGTGGCACCCAGGCGCGCGGCCCGATTCACCCCAGATACCAAAGCGATAGCAGGAGACATAGGATGGTGAAGCATCTGCAGGCGTTCATCGAGGCACACCCGGAGGGGTGGCAGCACCACGAGTGGCTCGAGCTGCTCGCCGAGCTCGACCAGAACGGGTTCGATGTGAGCGACACCGATGCCGTAGGTTGGGAGTTAGAGCGTGAGCGCCTTTCATGGGAGCTTCGACGCAAAGGCGTGCCCGGCCTCGGACCGAAGCGCATAGACGCGGTCGTCGAGCGATTCGGCACGCTGTGGAGACTTCAGCACGCCGAGCCCGAGCAGGTCGCCGAGATCAAGACGATCCCGGGCAAGCTGGCCGAGCAGGTCGTCAGAGCGGTCCGCTGAGTCGCCGCGCAGGATCGAAGAACACCGAAGCGGGGTGGGGCTTCCGTGCCCCACCCCGCTTGCGTCTCGCGTCGGATCCACGAGCGACTTCTTGCGCTAGCGCCTGTTGCCGCCTCAACGTGGAACGAACGCTCCGTCTCGATCGTCGGACCCAAACCCGCCCTCCCCTAGGTGAACAGCCGTGCTCGCTACGCGTATGTCCCGCTTTTCTCTCCTTGGTGTCCTGGCGCTCGGCGCCGCCTGTACCGACGTACCGACCAGCCTCACGCCTGAGGACGTCGAGCCCGACCTGGCTGTGAGCTCGCGCGCCGCGGTCGACGTGATCGTGGTCTTGAGCGAGTCGTTCGCCGCGGGTAGCCACGCCGCCAACCAAGCCAGCGCGCGCGGCGTCGCGCGCAGCCTCGGTGTGGAGCCGACTCACGCCTATGGGACCGCCGTGCACGGGTTCGCCGGCCGAGTGCCCGAAGGCCGGCTCCAGGCGCTTCAGCGCGACCCGAGAATCGCCTACGTGGAGATCGACCAGATCGTCTCGCTCGCTCCGCCCCCCGGCCGCGGCAAGCCCGGCGACGGAGGGGGTGACGATCCGCCCTCCGGTCAGCAGACCCCGTGGGGCATCACTCGAGTCGGGGGTGCCGGTGACGGATCGGGCAAGACCGCCTGGATCATCGATTCGGGCATCGATCTGGATCACCCCGACCTCAACGTCGACGTCGGGAGGAGTGCAGACTTTACAGGGAGTCGGAAAGGTCCCGATGACGAGAACGGCCATGGCACGCACGTGGCGGGGACCGACGCAGCCATCGACAACGGCCAGGGTGTCGTGGGGGTTGCGGCCGGAGCATCCGTCGTCGCGGTGCGGGTGCTCAACCGCCGTGGGTCGGGCAGCTATGCCGGCGTGATCGCCGGAGTCGACTACGTGGCCGCCAACGGGGGCAGCGGTGACGTCGCGAACATGAGCCTCGGCGGAGGCTTCAGCCAAGCCGTCAACGACGCGGTCGAGGCCGCCGCGGCGACAGGGGTGAAGTTCTCCCTCGCCGCCGGGAACGAGAGCATCGACGCGGCCACGCGTTCACCCGCGAGCGCGAACGGGCCGAACATCTACACCGTCTCCGCATTTGCCCAAGGCGACGCATGGGCTTCGTTCTCGAACTTCGGCAACCCACCGGTCGATTACGGGGCACCGGGTGTCGGCGTGCTTTCGACGTACAAGGGCGGGGGCTACAGCACGCTCAACGGAACGTCGATGGCGGCGCCCCATGTAGCGGGGATCCTGCTGCTGGGACCGATCAAGTCCGATGGAACCGTGAGCGGGGACCCCGACGGGGACGCGGACCCGATCGCAAGCCACTGAGCAAACGCCTCGTGATGGAGCTCGTCAGCGCCAACTGAGCGGGTACGGACCAGACGCGATCCGCGTGGAGGCACCGACATGAACACCCTACGAGTCCGAACGGCGGCCCTGACTCTCGCCTCGGCCCTGTTGATTGGCGGCGGAGCCTCGGCGCAGTCCGACGCAGACACGGGGACGCTCGTCGTCCTCAACAAGGGGGGCGGAACCGCGACGTTCGTCGACGTCGCATCGGGCGAGACCATCGCCACCCTGCCAACCGGGGAAGGCCCACACGAGTTGGCCATGACGGCCGACGGTCGATGGGCCGTCTCCACCGACTACGGTGGCGGAAACAGCCTCACGGTCTTCGACGTCCAGTCGCCTCGAGTCGTGCGCACGATCGACCTTTCGGCGTATCCCAGACCGCACGGTGCGCACTTCCTGCCCGGCGACACCCTCCTGGCCGTCACGTCGGAGGCGAGCCGCAACGTGGTGCTCGTCGCCCCGATGCGGGGCGAGATCGTTGGGGCGATCCCCACACAGGCGGACGGCTCGCACATGGTCGCGGTGACCGGCGACGGTTCGACGCTCTACACCGGCGACATCGGTCAGGGTACGGTCTCGCGTCTCGATGTCTCGCGTCGGGCGAAGGTCCGCAGCTACGACGTGCCCGCGCAGCCCGAGGCGATCACCGTCAGCCGAGACGGGTCGCAGGTCTGGGTGGGGAGCAACGCCGAGGGGTTCGTATCCATCGTCGACACCGAGTCCGGCGCCGTCGACTCGCCCCTCACGGGCTTCGAGTGGCCGTACCGGATCCTGATCCTGGAAGAGCACGACCTCGTCGTGATCCCCGATCTTCGCCGCAGTGAGGTGCGCTTCGTGGACTACGACGGTCGCTCGGATATCCAGACCCTCGCCCTTCCGGACGAGGGACCCCAAGGTGTCGCCCTGACACATGACCGGCAGACGCTCTTCCTCTCGCTGAGCCGCTCCGCCGAAGTCGCCGTCATCGATCTCGCCACGCTGGAGATCGTGCGGCGAATCCCGGTCGGCCCGACGCCGGACGGCATCGGCTGGTCTCCTCTGGTAGTGCGGCGCTGAGCGGCCACACGCCGAATCCGTGAGCGAGAAGCGGTATGACCGGGCGTACTTCGACTCCTGGTATCGAGGCGACGACCCGCCCGTAGGCACGACCGCCGACCTGGAGCGTGCGGTCGGGCTCGCGGTCGCCGCGGCGGAGTCCGTGCTCGCGCGACCGCTCGCGAGCGTCCTCGACGTGGGCTGCGGTGAGGGCCGCTGGCAACCGGTGCTGTACGCCCTGCGGCCCGAAGCATCCTACCTCGGAGTCGACCCCAGCGAGTACGCGGTCGTGCGATTCGGGGAATCCCGGAATCTGAGGCGCGGGCGTTTCGGAGAGCTTCGCTACCACGTGTTCGACGAGCCGATCGACCTCGTCGTCTGCTCCGACGTGCTCCACTACCTCCCGGACGAGGAGATCTTCGAGGGGCTCGGTGCACTCGCCGAGCGCACCGGCGGCGTCGCGGTCATCGACGTCTTCACCGAAGAAGACGACCCGGAGGGTGACCGCGTGGATCTGCACCTCCGCCCAGCGTCGTGGTATCGAGCGGCCTTCACCGAAAGCGGCCTGGTGGCGATCGGGTTGCAGATGTACGTAACGGAGGAAACCGCGGAGACGTTGGAGGCATTGGACCTGCCGGTCTGAGGACGACCGCGCGACCGCGCGCGCTTGCCGCCGGCCGCACGGCGGGCCGTGCGCACCCGCCCCGCTCGTCCTACTCTCTGGGCGTCCCTCCCACGCGACCGCCCGACAGGAGATCCGCCCCGAATGAACGTGGAGCCCGGAACGACCCGCATCGGCTGGATAGGCCTCGGTGTCATGGGACGCAGCATGTGCGGTCACCTCATCGATCGTGGCTTCAGCGTGACGGTCTTCACGCGGACGCGCTCGACCGCGAACGCCGTGCTCGAAAAGGGCGCATCGTGGGCGGACTCGCCAAAAGCCGTCGCGGCGGCGAGCGACGTCGTCTTCAGCATCGTCGGCTTCCCCGACGACGTGCGCGAGGTGCTATTGGGAGACCAAGGGGCGCTCGCGGGGTGCGCGCCGGGAAGCGTGCTCGTGGACATGACGACGAGTGAGCCTTCCCTGGCGGTCGAAATCTACGAGGCGGCGAAGGCGAAGGGCGTCGCGAGCGTCGACGCCCCGGTGTCGGGCGGGGATGTGGGCGCCCAGGAGGCGCGTCTGTCGATCATGATCGGTGGAGACGAAGACGTGGTGGAGGCGCTTCGTCCTTGTTGGGAGGCGATGGGCAAAGCGGCGGTCCGTCAGGGCGGTGCCGGCGCCGGACAGCACACCAAGATGGTCAACCAGACGCTCATCGCGACGAACATGGTCGGCGTCTGCGAGGGCCTCCTCTATGCCTACAAGGCCGGGCTCGACCTCGAGACCGTGATGGAGTCCGTCGCGTCCGGTGCCGCCGGAAGCTGGTCGCTGGCCAACTACGGCCCGCGCATGATCGGCAACAACTTCGACCCGGGCTTCTTCGTCGAGCACTTCATCAAGGACATGGGGATCGCGCTGGACGAGGCGAAGCGGATGCAGCTCTCCCTGCCCGGGCTCGCCCTCGCGCATCAGCTCTACGTGTCGTTGCAGGCACAGGGCGGAGGCCGGAAGGGCACCCACGCGCTGCAGTTGGCGATGGCACGCCTCTCCGACGTCGACTGGGAAGCCAGGTAGAGCCGGCCATGGAAGAAGGACCGGGACGGGCCATATGGATTCGGATGGGCGTGATGGTGGCCTTCCTCGTCGTCGCCATCGTCGTTCAGGAGATCGTCACCAGCTCCGAGCCCCCTGGCATCGACGTCACCGGAGGCGAGACTGTCTCGGAGCTCTTCGCCGACCAGCGCTCCGGGGAGATGGTCACGGTCGACGGCACGGTCGAGCGCACGCTGGCGGACGACAACGAGGGCTCCCGTCACCAGCGGTTCATCATCCGTCTGGCGAACGGTCTCACGCTGCTCGTGGCCCACAACCTCGACCTGGCGGAGCGGGTCCCGCTGGAGGTCGGCGACAACGTACGCATCAGGGGTGAATACGAGTGGAATCCCCAGGGTGGGGTCCTGCACTGGACGCACCACGACCCGGTCGGGCAGCGGGAGGGTGGCTGGATCGAGCACGCCGGTGAGCGCTACCGCTGAGTCATGGTCCCGTCCCCGCGTCCCCGGTCACCCGAAGCGATCACTCGGCTTCTGAAGCAGGCCGAAGGCGGCGACACGATCCAGGCCTTCGACGCACTGCTCCCGCTCGTCTACGACGAGCTGAAGATGCTTGCACGCGGTCGTTTGAGAGGCGAGCGGGAAGGCCACACACTGAGCGCCACGGCGTTGGTGCATGAAGCCTATTTGCGTTTGGTGAAGCAGACCGCGGTCTCCTGGCAGAGTCGCGCCCACTTCTACGCGGTGGCGTCGGAGGCCATGCGACGCGTCTTGGTCGATTACGCTCGGAAACGGAGCGCCGACAAGCGAGGCGGCGCCGGCGGACAGGTATCGCTCGAAGCCCTCGATTCCGGGCTTATAGCCGTGGACGAGGACCGATTCGCCGAGGTGATCGCTCTGGACGATCTCCTCCACCGAATGGACGAGCAAGATGCTCGTGCGGCGAAGATCGTTCAGTACAGGGTATTCGGCGGCCTGCGCCACAACGAGATCGCCGAGGTGCTCGGTGTCTCCGAGGTGACGGTTCGACGCTCCTGGTCGTTCGCCAAGCTCTGGCTACGGCGCGAGCTGTCCGCGCTCGGCGAGGGGCCTGCCACCGGCAAACCGGCGTGAGCATTCCGTCCTGGACGAGCGTCCAGGAGATCTGCCTCGCCGCGCTCGACCTGGACGAGGACTCCAGGACCGAATACTTGGACCGCGTGTGCGATGGGGACTCGGCTCTCCGCGCCGAGGTCGAGAGCCTACTCGCGCACCACGATCCGGGCTTCCTCGAAGCTCCCTATGTCTCGGTCGACCAGCTGGACGACCCCGCAGAGCCTTCCCAGATGCGTCGCTTCGGCACGTACCGGGTCGTACGGCCGATCGGTCGTGGCGGAATG
>Ga0224512_10000768_pt1 | contig 32974 bp, 24 predicted proteins | sample SF_May12_sed_USG_4_FD_169103 | JGI IMG/M metagenome (GOLD analysis project Ga0224512, IMG submission 169103) | Sediment microbial communities from San Francisco Bay, California, United States - SF_May12_sed_USGS_13 | ecosystem: Environmental > Aquatic > Marine > Sediment | place: USA... | reverse complement strand
GGCTGATTCCGACACGGCGATCTTCTACTCGATCTCCAACTGCCATGAGGGTCTGGCCGGCGTGTCGCTCAGCGACTTCCTGATCAAATCGGTGGTCGAGGAATTGGCCCGGGAGCTCCCGGGGCTACGGCGCTTCGCCACGCTGTCCCCGCTCCCCGGATTCCGGCGGTGGCTGCTGACCGAACTCGACTCGGATCGTCGACTGCTCACCGAACGCGAATCCGACTCACTGTCCGAGTTCGGGATGTCACCGGTTCGGGAGCAACTGGCCGAGCTCGTCAGCGGCCCGATGCCGTCGGTCGACGACGAGCGTCTGGCTGCGACCAAGCCGGTGTTCCTGCGACTCGCCGCCGACTATGTCGTCAACCAGCGTCGGCCGTCGGGGCGGGCGCTCGACCCGGTGACCCACTTCCACCTCTCCAACGGCGCAAGAGCCGAGCGGCTCAACTGGCTGGCCAACCCGACCGAAGTCGGCTGGGATCGGGGCATGGCCATGATGATCAACTACCGGTACGAGCTCCGCAACATCGAGTCGAACCATGATCGCTACGTGTCCGAGGGTGTGGTGAACGCTTCGGACGACATCATGAAGCTGCTGGCCGGCGGCGACGGTTGACCGATGGGAAAAAGCCGAGGGCCGCTCCCATGGGAGCGGCCCTCGTGCGTTTCATTTTGGCGAGTCGCTTCGCTCGGGCTACAGGGCCCGAACGTTCTTGGCTTCGTCGCCTTTGCGACCGGGAGCAATGTCGAACTCGACCTGCTGTCCCTCGTCGAGGGTCTTGTAACCCTCACCGACGATGTTCGAAAAGTGCACGAACACGTCCGACGCACCCTCACGAGAGATGAATCCGAAGCCCTTCTCTGCGTTGAAGAACTTCACTGTACCTGTAGGCATGGCATTACTTTCGCTCAACGGCCGGAGCCCTTGTGGCCCAGACCACACCACCACACTGTATCCCCGAATCTCACCCCCCAAAGTCTCGAGAAAGGATCAGGGCGAGCTGACGCGACTGGGCCACCAGGTTCGACTCCGCGTCCCACAGCAGGCCATCCTCCACCAGCATCCCACCGCCGATGTCGCGGCTCTCGAAGCAGGCTCGAACCCAGCCGTCGACCGGTCGGGCCCGCACCTGAACCGTGAGTTCGACGGTCGGGATCCAGCCCACCTGTCCCAGCAACCCGATCAGCGACGGAGGAAAGGCGTCGGCAAAGAGCGGCAGGGCCAGCGCCGATGGCGGCGTCGCATCGGCAAACCGGATCCAACCGGCGATGAAGGCCCGAGCCTCGTCCACGGACGGTTCCACGGTGGCCGGATCGAGACGAACATCGACCCGGGAGAGGATCGGCAGGTCGACGCCCTGGGGCAGCATCGACCGGTCGATGCAGGCCGACAGCGGGGCCACCGGCGGCGGTTCGATGGAGGCGACACCGGGCCCGGACCACAGCTCCAGGTCGCTCATGGTGACGAGCGACGTGATCCGGGGTTTCCCGCCCTGAGTCATGACGGTCCGCAGCGTTGAGGTGCGCCGGCCCGAGCGGATCGTCTCGACCGAGATCTCCGCCTGCTCACCGGAGGAGCCCGGCCGTAGGTAGTGGGTGGTCACCGAGATCGGGTCGGGATGACGGTCGTCGATGGCCGCCACGGCCCGGAGCGACGATGCCAGCAGGTAGCCGCCGTTCGGGTTGCCGTTGATGTTCCAGGCGTCGGTCAGATCGGTGGCGAACCGGGCCATCGACCCCGCCGACTCCGACATCGGCCGAACGGCGGTCTCGTCCTCGAAATGGCTCAACCCGGAAACCTCCAACGTCGTGCTCAACGCTACCGTGCGACGTCGACAGCTCGGCCAGTAGGCTGACGAGCCCTATGACCTTCGACCTCGACCGCCTCGACGACGACGTGCTCGCCTTCCTGCGCGAGTACCATCTGGCCACGCTGACCACGATCCGGTCCGACGGCACCGCGCAGGTCACGCCGGTCGGCGTGACCTTCGAGCCGGAGACGAAGACGGCTCGGGTCATCACCTGGGCCACGTCGGTCAAGGCCCGCAACGTCGCCCGGGATCCCGGCCAGCGGGTTGCGGTCTGCCAGGTCGACGGGGGCCGCTGGCTGACCCTCTACGGGAACGCGGTCGTCACCGACGAGCCGGAGCGGGTGGCCGAGGGCGTTCGCCGTTACGCCGAGCGGTACCGGCAGCCGAAAGAGCGCGACGACCGGGTGGTGATCGAGATCTCCGTCGATTCGATGGTCGGCCGGGCCTGATCGACCGGCCCCGACGGGACCGGGTCAGACGGGACCGGGTCCGACGGCCCATTCGCCTGGTTCGATTCGACCACCCGGTTAACACTGTTACCGATGACCGAATTCCGGTCGATCAAAGGTGGCGATATCGGTTGGGCGAATCTCTCGAATCCACCCCATGGACGCCGCAGACGATGTACTCTTCACTCCCGATGCCGCTCAACGAGGCGCGGCACAGGAGAAGCAACAGACATGCGTAGTACGACCAACCCGACAACCTTGTTGGGACGTCATTCACGGGTTCAGACAGCCGAGGGCACGATCAGCGGCACCATTCTCGCCGTTGGCGCAAAGGGAATCTCCATTGCGGTCGACCGCCGGGTGGTTCGGGTACTCCCCGGCGACATCCGCGCCATCAGCTGCGTCTGACATCAATCCCGTCCCCGTCGAACGGGTGATGATCTCCTGGCTGCCACGACCTCGGGCCGGCACCCGGTCATGTTGGCCTCGACACTCGCCTCGACTGTCGCTTCCGACGCAACTCCCGTTACCTTGGTGTCGTGACCGATCGGTCGTCCCGATGACGACCATCGGTGGAGTCCAGAAGCATGCATGACCTCGAAATCACCTGGCCGGGCGGCCGGTTACGGTTCAGTCCGGACGACTCTCCGGTGCTGATCGGCCGTTCGTCCAGCGCCGCCGTCGTGGTTCCACAGGGAACGGTTTCGCGCCGTCACCTGACGATGAACTGGAACGGGCGGAACTGGCAGGCCGAGGATACGTCGACACACGGATCCTACGATCCGATCGGGGTACGGCTGTCACCATCGTGGACGCTTGGCACGGACGTGGTAATCCGCCTCGGCAGTCCCCGTGGGGTCGAGCTCTCCATGCGGCTGATCACCCGCGCGCTCGGCGAAGAGGCTCTCCGCGACCCCTACGCCGATCCAGACTCACCGCCGACCGTCGTCGACTTCGGTCCGCCACCTCCACCGGATCCGTCGGCCGGTTCCGCCGGCATGCTCGGAGTGGGCGGCGGTGGCGATCAAAACGATCTCAACCGTGGACCCGTCGCCGAGCCGGCCGGTTCGATGTCACGATTCGACAGCGACTCCCACTACCAGAACCGGGCCTACTCCCCCGCTTCGGAGCAACTGGTGGAGATGGGAGAGATCAGCCGGTTCGAACACGGCGAGTCGATGGAGGCGTCGTCGGGGCAACCGGTGGCGCTCGACGAACACGGCGTCGGGGTGGACGAGCGGGTCGCCGACGGTTCGGTCGTTGATCTGAGGAACGGGGCTCCGGTCGTCGAGCTCGACGGCGTCCGCCACGATTGGACCGCCGACGGCAAGGGCCGGAATTCGGCAGTTATCGGGGCCGACCGCTACGACTCGAACCCGACGGATTGGTCGAACCCGCCCAATCAGCCGCTCGATCTGAGCGCAGCGCGCCCGAATTACGGCACCGGCGGTTTCGGTGACGTCAACGAGCCACCGCCGTTCGGCGAGCCCACCCCGGATCAGAGCTACAGTCCGGCGGCCACGTTCGTCGAAACCGACACGCTGCGCCTGCAGATCGACGGTGAGGACTACGTCTTCCTACCAGGTCATGAGGTCACGATCGGGCGGGATCCGTCGTGCCTGGTGACGGTGGACGAGCGACATTCGCTGGTCTCCCGCCGGCACCTGCGTTTCGTCCACTCCCAGGGAACGTGGTGGCTCGAGGATGCCTCGTCGAAGGGGACCTACATCGACGGCCGTCGCCTCAACCGGCCCTACAAGGTCGAGGGTGCCTTCATCGCCCAACTGGGCGACCCATCGGCCGGAACCCAGCTCCGGGTCGTCACGGCAGGCCAGCACCGGCAACCGACGAACCGCGCCGGCCTGGCGATCGCCGTGGTGGCCGCCACCGCGCTGGTCATCGCCGCGGTCGTCGCCTGGCTCGTGCTGGGTGGTGACGAGGGCCGGGCCGAGGCGCTGGCCACGGCCAAGCAGTCGACCGTGATGCTCTTGAGCGAGTCGGGCCACGGTTCGGGCTTCTTCGTGTCGAAATCGATGATCGTCACCAACCAGCATGTCGCCGCCATGGCCGATCAGCTCGTTGTCGCCGTGTCGCCCGAAGTCGATGAACCGGCGGAGATCCGCTACGTCGCCAGCCTCGTCGAGAATCATCCGTTCCTCGACATCGCGGTGGTGAGGATCACCAACGAGGCCGCCGTCAACGACGCCGGCAGCGTCACCATAGGCGATCCCGCCGACTCGGCCGATGTACCGCTGCTGCAGTTGGGTGACTCGAGCGCGGTCACGATCGGGGATCCGGTGAGCAGCATCGGCTTTCCGGGCCGGTTCTCAGTCTCTAATACCGACGACGCGGGCAACCCCCGGCTGTCCGCCGTGACCTCGACCTCGGGCCAGGCGGCGAACTTCACGTCGTGGCCCGGCTGCACGAGCCCGAACCTCGACAGCTTCATCCCACCGGACTCGCCCCCGACGGTGACCTGTTCGGCCGAGGGGAACATCGACAAGGGTGTGTTGCTGGCGTCGTTCCCGAGCGGCCAGGGTGCCTCCGGGAGCGCCGTGCTGCACGACGACAAGGTCGTGGCCGTGCTGTTTGCCGGTGATTCCGACGACTCCACCGCCAGCCGGAGCATCACCACCAACGCCTTCTCCGGCTGGTTGAGCTCCGTGCTCGCCCTGGCCGAATAGTCCCGGCGCTTCAGCAACCGCGGTCGATACGCCCACCGACTGCTCGTTGAGCGCGGGACCGACTACCATGTAGGTCGTCTCTGCATCAAAGGAGCGAGGGACCTGAGCGTTACCAATCTTGGCATTGACGGGCTGGAAGAGGTAGAGCAGATCGGGACGGGGGGATCGTCCCGCGTTTATCGCGCCCTGCAAGCCGATCTCGATCGGGTGATCGCCGTTAAGGTCATCAACTCGGGCCATGATCCCGACGTCGTCCGCCGCTTCGACCGGGAACGCAAAGCCATGGGGCGGCTGTCGAATCACGAGGGCATCGTGCCGGTCTACAGCTCCGGCGTCACCGGCTACGGCGAGCCGTTCCTGGTGATGCCCTACTACCCCAACGGTTCGCTCCAGGACCAGATCGACCTGGGACCGCTCGACTGGCAGTCGGCGATCAGCTACATCGATGTGGCGGCCGAGACCATGGCCGCGGCACACGAGGCCGGTGTCGTCCACCTCGACATCAAGCCTGCCAACATCCTGCTGACCAACACGGGTGCGCCCCGTATCGCTGATTTCGGTATCGCCAAGGTGTCGTCGTCGGCCGTCGCCTCGGCCCGCACGACCGGCACCGCCTTCACGCCCGCCTACAGCGCACCCGAAACCTTCCTGGACGGCAAGGCGAGCCCGGCGGCCGACGTCTACGGCCTCGGCGCCAGCCTGTGGGCGCTACTCGTCGGCCATCCGCCGTTCCTAGGACCCGGCGACGACAGCAACTTGATGGCCGTGATCGGCCGGGTCGTCAACAATCCGCTCGGCGACGTGCGGCACCTGGCGCCGGAACCCGTCTGTCGGGTCATCTCGAAGGCGATGGCCAAGAACCCGGACGACCGCTTCCACAACGCCCGAGACTTCTCGGTGGCGCTGAAAGGGGCCATGGCCCAATCCGGGCTGAACGGCGCCGGTGCCTACAGCGCGGCGTCGGCCGTGACCGCTCAGAACGAAGCGACGGCTTTCCATCAGTTCCCCCCGCCGGTCCCCTACGGAAACCGGCCGGGGTCCGCCGTCGGAGATCAGACCCAGGTCTTCGCCCACCAGGGTCCCACGCCACCCCCGACGGTCAGCTCGGCCCGAACGATCGAGCGAGGGCCTGAATTGGTGGGTGACGGCGTGGGCGGCTACGAACGGTCGCTCCTGCAGCCGACCGCCGATCCTTCGCGCTACTCGGGCGGTCCGCCCCCCATCGTGGAACGCACACCGCTCTTCGACTTCGACCAGTTCCGGTTCGGGCCGCTCCTGATCGGTTTGGTGTCGCTGCTGGGTGTGGGTCTCCTCACCGCCTGGGCCTTGACCAGAGGCGACAGCACCCAACCCGACAGCGGCGTCTCGGCGCTGAACGAGAGCTCACCGGCCGGACCCGAGATCGATGACGCCACGACCGCCTCGACGATCGACCTGTCATCCACCACGGCGACGACGTTCGGCCTGACCAGCTCGACAACCGCCGTCACGGTGCCCAACACCCTGGCGACCGCCGGTCAGACCACGGCCAGCACCGCCGACACGACGGCCTCGACGGCGTCCACCACCGCCAGCACGGCGTCTTCCACCACCGAAACGACCTCGACCGGTTCGTCATCGACCTCGTCGACCTCATCATCGGTGCCGGGGCCCATTCAGCCGCCGGACAACGTGTCCGCTCGCGCTGTCAGAGGCGACGTGGAACTGTCGTGGTCGGTCCCGTCGTCCGGTCCGACCCCGACGTCCTACATCGTGTACCGCGACGGAGCGATTCTTGACGAGGTGGCGTCGCCGTCGTACCTCGACACGACGGTTTCGCCCGGCTCCTACCGCTATCGGGTTGCCTCTGTGGGCCCGAACGCGACCGAATCGGATCTCAGCCTGCCGGCGTCGGTCGACGTACCGGTACCGGTTGATCTCGACAATCTCGCAGTGTCGCTCGTCCTGCCGCTCAGTCAACGGTCGATAACCATCGCCATCACCTCCAATCCCTGTTTCGACACCGCTCGGGTCAGCTGGCGGGAGGAGGACAGCTCCGACACGCCGACGGCTCAGTCGCTCGACCCGACGGGCTGCGTCACCTCCTTCAACCACACGATTCCGAATCTTCGGCCCAACACCGCCTACCGGATCAATGTCACGGCGACGGGCGCCGACGGCGGCGTCGGTTCGGCCACGGCGAGCTTCTCGACCGGCAACAGCGGCTGAGGACACTCCGATCGGGGCCACGGCAACATGAACAATGGCGCGCCGTTAGTTTGCGGTTGCGTTTAGGTTCTCACTTCTCCTCGCGGCGAGCAACTACAGTCCTGGATGGCAGAGTAGGTCGTCAGAAGGTGAGTCATTGAGCATGGGATCAACAACGGCAATCGTGTACTGCGAACACGACGAGGTCGAGGTTGCGTGCCTCGAATGCCTGGCAAAGCCGAAAAAAGTTGCTCCCAAGAAGACCACCACACCGAGGGCCACGAAGAACCCGACCTCGGCGGCCGACAAGATCTCGCCGTTGGCCGGCGATCTCGACATGTCGATGCCGGTCGCATCGGTCGAGAAGCACCTCGGTTCGGCGACACTCGCCGCTCGTGTATTCCCCCACTATCTCCGCCGCGGCGGCTGGATCTACCTCCGCTGCGATGGGTGGCTGCAGGCCAGGGTCAAGGCCATCAGGGTGATCTGGGAGGATGACCGCATCGATCTGGCCGACCCCGACCGGGCACTCGGTGGTGGCATCGCCATCAAGGTCGACCCCACCACCTGGGACGACAGCGTGCAGATCGACCTGGGCTGTCTGGCCGAGCGGCAGCGCGACGGCTTCCGCTACCTGAAGACCAATGACGACGACTCCGTCGTCCACTACCTCGGCGGCCGTCCCATCACCGACTACGACGAGATCGACCTGCGCGACTAGGAGCGACGATCAACGAGGGCGCTGACCGAAATCGGGGCGCTCGGTACGGGTCCGCTTGGCCTCCCAGAACCCGGGGACGGTGGCCATGGCCACAAACCCGTCCCAGAGCCGCAGGGCGGTGTCTCCGGTCGGCACGCGGGTGATCACCGGCCCGAACAGTGCGACCCGCTCCCCGTCTTCGTTGTCCAAGGCGATCAGTGGCGTGCCGACGTCGTCTCCGGCGAGGGCGAGACCCACGCCCATCCGCTGTTTGATCTCGGCATCCCAGGCCGAATCGTCGGCGGCCGAGGCCAGCGCCGGATCGAGTCCGGCGTCCGAGAGTGCCTCCGCCACGTCGAAATGAAGCTCACCATCATGATGGATACGGCTTCCGAGCTGCCAGTAGTACCGGAAGACCGGATCGTCGATGGAGCCGTCATCGCCGAGCGTTGAAACGGCCCGGCCGCCGGTTTCGGTTTCGTCGGCCTGGCGGACCGCCTCCATCACGCGAAGATAGTCATGGGTTTGTTTGGTTGGCGCGTAGTAGTCGCTGTCGGGATCCGGCTTGTTCTTCTCGAACAGCGAAATCGGCTGCCAGACGACCGACAGATCCCTCCGGGGCATCACCTCGTCGACGACCCAACGGGCCGTCACCCAGCACCATGGTCATATCGGATCAACCCAGAATTCGATCTCCATCGTCTCAGTCTGCCAAGCGGCCCGCTCGATGAGGCGCTCCGTCGACCATTGACGACTAGGCTGAGGCCCCTTCCCCCAATCGAATGACCGGCCCGCCGGCACCGGGCCGACGGCGAAGGGGAAACAAATGCATGGTCGTGAAGCCGACGGCGACCGGAGCCGGCACCGCCACGGGGACGAACCACCGTCGGGCTCATGCCAACCGCCGAGCCCGACCGAATCGGCGCGGCTGCCGGCCGATCTCGTGGCCGAGCGGCTGAACACCGTCGCCGGGCCGGGCCTCACGGTCGACGCCGAAGGTGACGTGCTCGGCTCGCCCGATCGGCGCTGGTCGGCGGCTCTCGCCCCCCTGCGATCCGGTCTGGCTCACGTTCCGACCGACGGACGGTCGTTGCTGGTCGATCGGGAGACCGAGCGGTGGCGCCGAGCGCGGGTGGCCGTCGAGCGGATCACAGGCACCGACCGGAGCGGTCACACGCAGGCGGTGGACGCTCCGATCGTGCTCCGTCTCACCTCGGTCGAGGGAGTACCGGGGCGAACGCTTCGGCCCGCCTTCGGCCAGACCGCCTGGGAACTGGTGCGCGACCTGGGCGCCGGGGGCCTGGCATCCCTGACCGCTCCCGAAGGACCGGGAGATGGCCTGGCCGAACAGGTGTGGGGTGGGATCGCAGCCGAGACCGTAGCACGGCACGAGCGCCGCTGGGGTCGTCTTATTCTCGACGGCTCCTCGGGGATCATCCTGAGTGGCCCACACCTGAGCGCCCTGCTGTTCGATCCCCTCCGGCTGCGAGACCATGTCGACGACGTGGTGGACCAGGAACCACTACAGGCGACCGTCTTCACCAATTCCCTCCTCCTCGTCACGGTGGGCGACCGCTTGGGCCGCCCGACGCTCGATCTCGTGGTGGAGTCGCTTCGACGGTTCACCTCCGGGAGCCGACGTCACTTCGAGCCCTTCACCGTCGGACTCCCCGATCGTGCGACCTGAGCTCGGATCCACCGGTGTCGACAACGTCCCAGCATCCCGGTAACAGCCGACGGTGTTGACTAGCCTTGGTCGTTGCAAGTCGAATCGTCGGCGCGGGCTGACAGCCCTTCGGATCGACTGGTCCGGGCGGAAAAGGCGAAAACGGTGTACGACCACGGCACAACGATCGTTCGGGGCCTCACTCTCGTCGAGGCGCTCGACACCCGTCGTAACGAGGTCTGGCGCGCAGTGGCAACCGGCGACGGAGCGAAGCCAGCCGACGGCGGCGTCGCCGTCAAGCTGCTCCACCCGGCCTACGAGCCGGTTATTCCACGACGTTTCGGCCGTCGGGCCCGAGCCTTGACCAGGATCGTCGAGCGCGGCACCAACTGGGTGCCGGTCCTCGATCACGGGTACACGACCGACGGCCGACGGTATGTCGTTTCTCCACTCCACCGCAGCAGCCTGGCCGACCAGCTCGATCACGGCCCGACACCGTGGTACCTGGCGGCCAGGCTGATCGCCAATGCCGCTGAGACGGTCGCCGAGGCTCATGCAAGGGGCTACTCGTTCGGCTACCTGCGACCGTCGGGCATTCTGATCGACAGGCCGGCCGATGCCCGTATCGTCGCGTTCGGAACGTCGACCCGTCGCTTCGACGATGGAACGGCCCAGTTCATGGCGCCCGAGTTGGCCGACGATACGAATCCGATACCGCCATCGGACGTCTTTTCATTGGTGCTGATCCTGGCGTCGCTCCTGGGCGGGCGACCCATCGACCATCGGGAACCCCCACGCGATGTGATCGACGAACTGACCGGCACCGCGCCGCAACGGATACTGGAGATCATCGACTACGGTCTCTCCGCCAACATCCTGAATCGCTTCGCCGACGCGGGAAAGCTGGCCGGAGCGCTCGACGCGACACTGCGGAGGCGGAGCAGTTCCGGCCGGCGCCGCCGGAACGCTCCGTCCGACGAGGCCATCGACCCGTTGAGCGCAATCATGGCCGAACCGCTGGTCACGGTTGACGACGACGGCACCGCCGGGGGCACGGCCGTCGGCGCCAACGGCTTGTCGATACCCGACCGGCGCGACGCCCGTCATCCGGATGAGACACCGACGGCCGTTCCCTTCGACGTTCCGATGATCGGGATCGACGATCCAACCGACCCCGGTATCGCCGCCCATCGCGAACTCGACGACGAGACGGAGCATTTTGGTACGTTGGCCCACCTCGTCAACCTGCCGACAAACGGGAATCAGCCATCCTCGGAGCCTCTCGCCGACTTCTTGACCGCCCTCGATCGTGGCTCGAAGGGTCCATCGGGCGGCAACGACCGGAGCCGGAACGACGCCAATCGGCGCCCACCGCACCCGCCGGCCACCGTCGTACCACGTCCTCCCATGGGTTCGATCATCGAGATCCCCGATCACCAACATGGCCAGACGGATCTGGCCTTGAGCCGCGAGCCGGGTTCGATGACCGAGACCTGGCCGATGAAGCAACCGTCGCTGGCCTTCGCCATCGCCGGCAAGGTCGGTCGGTTCGTCGCCGTCCGTCGCCGCAGGATCATTACAACGGTTGCCATCATCAGCGTCATCGGCGCGGCCGTACTGATCGGTGCCGGCAACTGGTTCCGAGACGACGTGACCGGCACCGGCCGAACACCGGTTTCATCGTCGATCGTCAGCGAGCAGGTGACCGTCGAGCAGCCCTCGCCGCTGAGCGACCCGTAACCTCTCGAGAATGCCCGACCGTTGTCCGACGAGCAGGTCCCCACCACCGGGCCGGTTCGGCGGACCACCGGAAGATAGGCACGCCGGCCTCGATGGGCAAATCTGCGGCTCTCCGACAACGAGGATCGCACATCTGCTTAACTTGAGAGCCGTGTCGCCGCACTCCCAGCTTCTGATCGCCGCCGCAACCGTCGGCGGGGCCATCGTCCTTGCCGTCGGCATGTTGCTGGGTAGTCCGTACAGACCACCGTCCGACGGCAGCGAGGATCCCACGCTGGCCCGGGTCACCGTCCTCGATCTCGAGATCACAACCCCGGCCGACGCATCCACGGGGGACGACGGCACCCGCTGACCGACGGCGAATTCCCACCTCCCGTAGAATCGCCTTCCGAAAGCCTGATTTAAGGCTCCGTGAAGAATCCCGCCCGGTTCGTTCGTCGGCGCGGGAAGACGGTAACCTGCCGCTCAGAAGTCGAAACCCGGCGCATAACACGGCGGTTGCTGGGATGGGTTTCATGACAGGCGGAATACTTACTCGACGGCCCGGTCAAGCCCGGTCGAACCTCCCTTTCCGGGAGGTCGACGGCTTACCCGGTCAAGATCGGGGCGTGGTCGATGCGCGGCGGCACGGCCACGCCCCTCTGTTGCCCGGCACGACCCGGATCGCCAGCCGCTTTCAGCCGCTGTCAGCCGGCGGCGTGGCGGAGGATGGAGCGGAGCACCTCGGCCCGCTCGAGTTTCAGGTCCTCGTAGCCTCTGACGTCCATCGCCGCCCGCGCCACCTCGGTCGCCTGACCGATCGATTCGGCCGACGGTTCGGTGGCCAACCGCTCCAATGTCGAGCGGTACTCCTCGACGAGCGCCCGCTCCATCCTCCGCAGCTTCGTGCGGCCGAACGGATCGAGGGCCGTTCCCCGTAGGCGCTTTCCACGGGCCAGGGCTGCCATCATCGGTCGACCGACTCGTTGGTCGATGGCGATCTTCGAATCCATCCCCAGCGCCCGCAACAGGGGCGGGTGCAGCTTCCAGGTCACCTTTGCGTTCGGTCCCCCGATCGATTCGGCGATGGCTCTCGACTCGGGGGCGATCAGCACCCGGGCCACCTCATACTCGTCCTTGTAGGCCATCAGTTTGTGCAGGCCGTCGGCCGTGGCCCGGGTGAATTCGCCGGCTGCTCCCCTGACCCGGTGCTCGGCATCGGCCATCCTCGAGACGAAATGGAGGAACGTGCGGGCGTAGGTTTCGTCCTGATAGGCGACAAGATCGGCGGCCAGGAATCCGATTCGTTCGGCGACCTCGGCGTCCACGCCGAGACGGGGGATCTCCGCGGCCAGGCCCGAGGACAGCGCGGGCACTTCGACCCGTCCCAGGTCGACCGTCGGGCCGACACCCTGACCGGCGAACGCCTCGACCCGGGATCGGTCCTGGACCCAGCGTCGTCCCCATTCGAAGGCGGCCAGGTTCGCGTCGACGGCGACACCGTTGAGGTCGATGGCCCGCTCGATCGATGATCGTCCGACCGGGAGCAGACCCGCCTGCACGGCGACACCGAGGAGGAACACGTTCGCTGCCGCGCCGTCGCCCAGGAGTGAGCGGGTCAGCCCACCGGCGTCGACATAACGGTTCAAGTCGACGCGGCTGAATTCGGCCACCCTCTTTTCGAGGTCGGACTGCTGCGGGTACTCGACATCCGAGCGGCCGATCATCTCACCGGTCGGAGTCGGGCTGGCCGACGCCACGAAGACGGTCCGATCCTGATCGGCGGCGGCAAGGGTGCGGTCGGATGCGGCCACGATCAGATCGAATCCGATCACCAGATCGGCTTCCCCCTGACCGAGGAGGTTCGAGTCGGAGGCCTGACGGCGATCGAGGCGGATGTCGCTGACCACCGGACCGGCTTTCTGTGACAGTCCGGTCTGGTCCAGACCCCGCACGTTCCAACCGTCGAGCATGGCGGCAGTGGCCAGAACCTGGGCCACCGTGACCACGCCGGTGCCGCCGATGCCCGCCAGTCGCACGTTGCAGGTGTCGCCGGCGGCGAGCGCCGCGCTCGGCTCGGGAACGTCCCAGCCTTCGTCGGCCGATCGCTTCAGGCCGAGTCGGCCCAGTGCTCTCGCGGACTTCGACGGGCCCTTCGAGTCGTCGACGGCCACCGTCATGAAACTCGGGCAGTCGCCCTCCATGCAGGAGAGGTCGAAATTGCAGGTCGTCTGGTCGATCAGCGTCTTGGGACCGAGATCGGTGTCGATGGTGTGGACCGACAGACAGTTGCTGACCTCGCCGCAGTCACCGCACGCCTCACAGAGCCGGTGATTCACCGCCACCCGGAACCCGGGTGTGGCCACCAGCCCTCGCTTGCGCAGCCGGCGGGTCTGAGCGGCACAGGCCTGGTCGTGGACCAGCAGCGTGACACCGGGGATCGTGGCCAGGTACCGCTGGGCCTCGACGATCCTCGTGCGATCCCACACCCGCACGGGTTTGCCGTCGCGGCCGCTCGGCAGGTCGACGCGGTCGTAGGCGCTGACATCGTCGGTGGTGATGATGGCGTCGGTGACGCCGTGGGCCAAAGCGATGCGAACGATCTCCGGCACACCAACATGGCCCTCGGGATCCTGGCCGCCGGTCATGGCCACGGTGCCGTTGTAGAGGAGCTTGTAGGTCATGTGCGTTCCGGCGGCAATGGCGGCCTGAATGGCCAGCTGGCCGGAGTGGAAGAAGGTCCCGTCACCCAGGTTCTGGATGTAGTGATCATCGTCGAGGAAGGGCTCCATGCCGATCCACTGAGCGCCCTCGGCACCCATGCAGGTGATCCCGGTGATGTCGCCTACCGTGTCGCCGTCCATCAGCAACGCCATGCCGCTACAGCCGATGCCGGCGCCGACCAGGGTGTCCTCCGGCACCTTGGTACCCCAGTTGTGCGGGCAGCCGGAACAGAAGTAGGGCGAGCGCTGGGTCGACAGCGGGATGAGCACCTTCTCCCTCGGCTTGAGCGGCTCCGGGGCGAGGCGATCGCCGAGCCGAGTCGCCATCACCGACCGCAGGCCACCGACCATCTGATCGGCGGTCAGGAAACCGTGGCGGGGAAACAGCGGCCGGCCGTCATCGTCGCTCGTCACCATCGCCGGACGGTCGACCATGTCGTAGAGAACGTCCTTGATCATCCACTCGAGGGACGGGCCCTTCTCCTCGATCACCATCACCGTCTGCAAGCCACGAGCGAACTGCCGGATCGGCTCCGAAGCCAGCGGGAACGGCATGTCGAGACGCATCACCCGGATACCGGCGTCGGCCAGCGCATCGAGACCGTCGAAACCGAGCCGACGCAGGGCGTGCAGCAGTTCACGGTAGGTGTACCCGGTGGCCATCAGGCCCAGCCACGGCGACAGCGGTTCGTTCACGATGCGGTTCAAGTTGTTGGCCTGGCTGTAACGGCGGGCCAGAACCAGTCCGGCCTCGTTGATGTCGCGCTCCCGCTCGTTGGTGAACGGGGCGATCAGGTTGGCGCTCGGTCGGAACGAGCGCGGGTTGCCGTCGATCGTGTCGTCGGGGATGACGGGCGTGATCCGGTCGAGTGACAGGTCGACGGTTCCGGAACCGTCGGCCACCGCGGTGACGATCTTGAACCCCGTCCACAGACCGGTGAAGCGGGCCAACGCCACGGCATGGCGTCCAAGATCGAGGACATCCTGGACGTCGCCGGGGTACAACACCGGCATCTTCAGGTTCATCATCGTCAGATCCGACGACGACGGGAGGGTCGAGCTTTTGCAGGCCGGGTCGTCGCCGACGAGGGCGACCGCACCGCCCAGCGGGTGGGATCCGGCGTAGACGGCGTGACGGATGGCGTCGCTGGCCCGATCGACACCGGGCGCCTTTCCGTACCAGTAGCCGATGACGCCGTCGTAGCGGCTGCCCTCCAGCGTCGGTGCCATCTGGCTGCCCATCACCGCGGTCGCCGCCAGTTCCTCGTTGACGCCGGGCTTGCAGATGATGTTCAGATCCGGGACCCGCTTGACCGCCCGGGCCATCTCCTGGTCGAAGCCTCCCAGGGGCGAACCCTGGTACCCGGAGACGAAGACGGCGGTGTTCAGACCACGGGCGGCGTCGATGCGGAGCTGCTCCATGGGGACCCGGGCCAGAGCCTGGATGCCCGTCAGAAACACGCGACCCTCGTCGTTGGCGTAGCGATCGTCGAGTGAATAGTTGTCGAGCGAAGTCAAATCGTTCTGCCTTGTCATTCTTCCCGGTCGGGAGGTCGTGCTTCTCCGTCGAGATCGAGTCGTCGATGGCCGGAGGTACGCCGGCCACCTCGAATCAACTCTAGGCGCTGTCCGGGACCTTGCCGTAAACGGGGGGGTGCCACCGCGAGCCGCCGCGGGAGCACACGATCGACCGCTCGTCCGGCCCATAATGGTTCCTTCGAATCACGAGGAGGAGCCGGCGATGAGTGCAGAGACGAGCCCCGACGGTAGCCCGCAGACGGGCGACGCCGGCCCACCGGCCACCGAACTCGACCCCGAGGCCCTGAAGCTGTTCGCCCTCAAGGTGTGGAGCTACAAGATGGGCGAAGTCGTGTCGCTCATGATTCACCTCGGTGACCGCCTTGGCCTCTACCGGGCCATGGCCGGATCCGGGCCGCTGACCGGAGCCGACCTGGCCGACCGAACCGGCCTCGACGCCCGTCTGGTCGAAGAGTGGCTACTCGGTCAAGCCGCCGCCGATCTCATGACCCGCCACGACGACGGGCGATTCGAGCTCGACGCCGTGAGCGCGGCGCTCCTGGCCGACGAGAGCGGATCCGTGGACTTCGCCGCCGGGGCCTTCCAGGGGGGCACGCCGCCCGAGGTCGTCGACGCCCTTGCTCGCTCCTTCGACACGGGTGTGGGGATCACCTATGAGGAACAGGGTGCCGTCGCCACCGCCGGTCTCGCCCGGATGAATGCGCCCCGAACCCGTCAGACGCTGGTCACCGAGGTCCTCCCGGCCGTCGACGGGCTGACGGAGCGCCTGACCGCCGGCACGAGGGTGGTCGAGATCGGCTGCGGAGGAGGGGTGGCGCTCGCCACGATCGCCGCCGCCTTCCCCAACTCGACGTTCATCGGCATCGACCCCTCCCCCACCGCCGTCGAACTCGCCCGCCAACAGGCCCGAGTTGACAGCTTGACAAACGTGTCGTTCATCGAGGGCTTCGCCACCGACATCGACCGCGCCACCGACGACGGCCCGGCCGGTCTGGTCCTGGCCTTCGACTGCCTCCATGACATGCCGCGGCCGGACCGGGCCCTCGCGGCCGTCCGTGACGTTCTGGCCGACGACGGGATCCTCCTGGTCAAGGAGATCCGCTGCACCGGCGACTTCGACCGGGATCGCCGAAACCCGCTCCTCGCCCTCCTCTACGGGTTCTCGGTCACGTCCTGCCTCCAGTCGGCCCTGTCGGAGGCCGACGGGCTGGGACTCGGTACGGTGGGCCTGCACGGCGACCGGCTCACCGACATGGCAACGGCCGCCGGATTCGGTTCGGTCACCCAGCACGATCTCGGCGAACCCAACAACCTCTACTACGACGTCAGACCGTGAGATCCCACAGCCCTTTTCCGACAATCGTAGGCATCGGATGAGCGCCACGTTCTTCCGGGTCGAGATCCGCGACGGCACGGAAGTGTTCGTCGGCAACGACGCGGCCCGTGGCCCGTGGGATCCGACTTCGTGCCACGCCGGGCCGCCGACGGCGTTGGTGGCCCGGGCCTGCGAGCAGGTTGTCGCCGGCGTCGACGCCGACCGAAACGGAGGCGGGCGCCTGCTGGTCCGGCTCACCGTGGATCTGGCCCGGCCGATTCCCATCGACGGGTTCACCATCTCGGCCACGGTCGACCGGGCCGGTCGAACGACGGCCGCCAGCAGCGCCGTTCTGGCCGATCTGGAAGGTGGGGTTCGAGTGCAGGCGTTCGGCCTCCACCTTCAGCCTTCGGACGACCATCCCTATCCGTCGCCCGGCCAGGCGACGCCCGACCTGGCCGATTCGGAACCAGGGGGTTTTCCAATCCAGCGGATGGGCCACGGCCTCCCGGGTTTCTCCTCCGGGGTCGAGATGCGCTACCCGCCGGGCCAGGACCGGAAACCCGGTCCGACGACGGCGTGGATGCGGACCATTCCGGTGCTGCCCGACGAGGAGCCGAGCGGCTTCCAGCGCATCTGCGCCCTGGCCGATTCGGGAAACGCCATCGGACGCAACGCCGAGCCCGACGAGATCGCGTTCGTCAACCCTGACCTCACGATCACCCTCCACCGGGAACCCGACGGGGAGTGGTTCGGCTCCGAGGTCATCTCACACTGGCAGCCCAACGGCATCGGCCTGGCCGACGCCCTGCTGTTCGATCATCTCGGCCCCGTCGGCCGGGCCGTCCAGACGATCCTGCTGCGGAAGCAGGTCTGACTGTGCCTCGTATCGCCTGCGGTCACTGCGGAGGGATCCACCGGTCGGTGGCCGAGGTCCGGAACTGCTCCACTGACGGGGCGGAGCCGGCACCGACACGGTCAACCGGTTCGGAACCGGTGGTGGCGCCCGGGTCGCCGGCCAGGTCGGCCGCAACCCCGATCCCCACCGCGCTACCGGACGGCATCGACGTCGCCCGGCTCGCGGGGCCCCGATGCCTCGGTCGAAGCGTCGTCGTCGCGCCGGGCCAGGCCGTCCCGGAACCGTGGGTGTCGTGTCGGGAGATCCCCGCCGACGCCACCAGCGACGAGGACACCGTCGACACGTTGCTGGCGGCGTGGCGCAACCGGGAGCCGGTCGTCGTCCGTTGGGGCGGTGACGGCCCACCACAACCGGGCGCACTCGATCGACCCTTCCACGAACTCGGCCCCGACAGCGACCCGCCCGGCGATCGACTGCATTTCGCCGTGACGGCCAACGCCGTCAACCTCATCGGCCCCGGGCCGAGGTTCGATCCGTTCGGCGCTGCGGTGGCCGCCGGCGCGTCGGTCGACGAGGCCCTCCTCGCCGACGGCGGCCCGCTCGACCTCGACCTCGCCGCCCACGCCGGGCTGGGCAACGGAGGCTACATACCCCGCTGTCACCTCCTCGTCGGCTCCATCCAGCCGCTCGGTCCACCGGGCCCCGACGTGAAGGTGGCCATCGGTCTCGCCCCTGACCAACGGGCAGCGGTGACACACCCCGGAGGACCGGCCCGCATTCTCGCTCCGGCCGGGTCCGGCAAGACGCGGGTCCTCACCGAGCGGGTGCGCCATCTCGTCGACGGGCGAGGCATCGCCCCGGACGCTCTGGCGCTCGTGGCCTACAACCGTCGGGCCCGTACGGAGATGTGGGAGCGGCTCGGCAACCTGAATCGAGCCCGGCCTGAGTCGATTCGCACCCTCAACAGCCTGGCCCTCGCCATTACCACCGGTCGCTCCGGATTCGTCGGCGGCGAGCCGGCCACCACGATCGATGAGCGGGACGTTCGTCGAATCCTCGGGCGGCTCGTTCCGTCCCGCCGCCGTCGTCAACTGAACGATCCGTTGGAGTCCTGGGTCGACGCCCTGGCCGTCTGCCGGCTCGGCCTCCTGCCGCCGAAGGAGGTGGCGGACCGGTTCGGCGGCGACATCGACGGGTTCGACGAGGTCCTGCCCCGCTACCGCGAGCACCTGCGGGATCGTGGCCTGGTCGACTTCGACGAACAGGTGCTGCGTGCCGTCGAAATCCTGGCCGCCGACCCTGTCGCCCGGGAATCGGCCCGCCGTCTCATGCCGATCATCCTGATCGACGAGTTCCAGGACCTCACTCCCGCCCACCTGTTGTTGATCCGTCTCCTGGCCGGCCCGGCGTCCGAGGTGTTCGCCGTCGGCGACGACGATCAGACGATCTACGGCTACTCGGGAGCGTCACCCCGATGGCTGGTCGACTTCGACCGCTATTTCGGCCACGGCGGCGACCGTTCGACGACCGACTACTTCCTGACCACGAACTACCGCTGCCCGGCCCCGGTGGTGGACGCCGCCGTGAACCTGCTCTCCTACAACCGTCACCGGGTTGCCAAGACCATCACCGCCGGCCCCGATCGATCCGACGACGACACGTCGCTCGTCATTCACCGCACCGGCGATCCCCAGCAGAACCTGGCCGACCACGTGGCCGGTCTCCTCGATGACGGCGCCGAGCCGTCGGACATCGCGGTTCTGGCCCGGGTCCACGCCGCCCTCCTCCCGGCTTTCATCCATCTCGATCACATCGGTGTTCCTGTCCGTCGAACCCGCGGTATCGACCCCTCGATGCTCGAACGGTCCGGTTCCGGGGCCGCACTGGCCTGGCTCCGGTTGGCGACCGGGCCGGAGAACGGGCTGGCCGACGACGACCTCCGTCTCGCCCTGCGCCGACCACCACGATCGCTGCATCCCCGCATCGTCGACTGGGTGTGCGAGCAGTCGTCGGTGACCCAGCTGCACCGGTTGGCGGAACGGCTGAACACCGAGCGTGACGCCACGTCGGTCCGGGGTCTGGCTGATGACATCGCCGAACTGCGGTCGCGGGCCGCCGAATCGGGGTCGGCGGAGGGAACCACCGAATCTCTGCTCGACCACATCCTCAACGACATCGGGCTGATGGGGGCGGCCACCGCCCTCGACGGCTCGCAGCGCACCGCCCGCCGGGCCGCCCACGGCGACGAGCTGTTGGCCCTGCTTGCGGTGGCCCGGCTGCACCCGAACCCGGCCACGTTCGAGGACTGGCTGCGGGAGCGGCTCTCTTCGGCACTCGTCGATGACAGCGGCGTAACCGACCGCGATGGCGGCCACGGCGACGTTTCGGCCGTCGCACTCGCCACGATCCATGCCACCAAGGGACTCGAGTGGCCCCATGTTGTCGTCCACGACGTGCGCGACGGGCTCTACCCCCACCGCCTGGCCGACGACACCGAGGAGGAGCGGCGTATCTTCCACGTAGCCGTCACCCGTGGTCGCCGTTCGGTGGCCGTCACCTGCTCGGGACCACGGTCCCCCTTTGTCGATGAGCTGACCGAGGCTCGCACCGAGCCGTGGCCGGCGGCCGACGCCTCGCCGCCATCACCTGATGGCGTTCCCGGCCGGACCGGCTCGGGAGGCCGAGACCGATCCGGATCCGGCTCTGGTTCCGCCAACGCCGGGCGGGCCGAACCGGAGTCGGCCATTGAGGCGGACCTCCGGGAGTCGCTCACCCGGTGGCGGCGTGAGCGGGCCAGAGATGATGCCGTCCCGGCCTACGTGGTGCTGAACAATCGCACGCTGGACGCCATAGCAAGCGCCGAGCCTCGGACGCTGGGGGAACTCGCCTCCGTACCGGGAATCGGGCCGTCGCGGTTGGAACAGTACGGCGATGAGATTCTCGGAATCGTGGCCGCCGAGATTGACGCCGAGGCCTCCGATGGTGGACGATGAGGTGAGAGGGGTCGACAACACGACGATGATCGCCGTGTCCAGCAACTGTTCGTCCACCCACCGAGGTGATCGCCATGAACCTTGCCGTCGCTCTCACGATGACACCGATATCGAGTCTCGATCTGAGCCGATATGTGACCGTGCCGACATCCGCAACCGTCGCCGAGACGGTTGCGGCCATGCGCAACGGTGAACGGTCGTGCGCCTGCATACTCGACGGTGAGACGCTGACCGGCGTATTCACCCAGCGCGACGTGCTCCAGCGGGCGATCGGGCAACCGGACAACTGGTCGACACCGATCGTGAGCCAGCTGGGTGGCCCGCCGAAGACGATCAGCAACGACCGCAGCGTGGCCGACGCCATCGAGGTCATGAACCGGTGGTGGATCCGCGATCTGGCCGTCATCGGCGCCAACGACGGGTTCGTGGGCAACCTGTCGTACTGGACCGTGATGCAGACGATCACCAATCTGCTGGCGTCGCGGATCGACGAGCCCCATCAGGTCCCCGCGGTTCGGGACGGCCTGGATTTCGTGGACTTCACCGGGCTGAACCTCCATCCTCCGGTGATGATCGACCAGCACGAATCGCTCGATGTCGCCGTGCACCATCTACGGAATCGGGGCATCTCCCAACTGCTGGTGGTCGATCACCGGGAGCATCTGGTGGGCACCCTCTCGGAGTTCGATCTGCAGATGAAGGTCGGCTGCGAGGTGGCCGACCTGAACTCGCTGACCCTGGCCGACGTCATGACCGCACCCCCAAAGGCCATTGCGGTGCGTTCCCCGGTGTCACGGGCCATCGCCGCCCTCGTCGACAATGTCGACTCCAACGTGGCCCTGCTCGCCGAAACCAAGCGACCGGCCGGCGTGGCCTCCTTCCGCGACATCACGGCCTACCTGGAGTCGAGTATCGAGGCGCTGACGGCCACGACCTGACCGGGTGCCGGGCAAACGGTCACAGACTGTCACAAGCCGACGTCAGAGTGACACCCATGATGGTCGATGACGTTTGCCCCCGTCGAGTCGCCGCCATGCAAACAGCGGTGGAACTCGACGTCGACAAAACTGATTTCCCGTTCGAGTCCGGGCAGGAGGCCCAGCTGTGGGACGAGCTGGAGGCGGAGTTCAACGCACTCGTGGGCCGCATCGGCCGGGTTTGGATCGCCGAGTAAACAGCGGTCGGGCCCCACCGGATAGTGTGGGCCCATGGCTGACTTCCAGTTCACCGACCTCCTCCCGCTCGGCGACGACACCACGCCGTACCGGTTGCTCACGCACGACGGTGTCGAATCGGTCGACCTCGGCGGCACCTCATTCCTGCGGGTGAGCAACGAAGCCCTCCGTTTGCTGTCGGCCGAGGCGATTCGCGACATCTCACACCTCCTCCGACCCGGGCACCTTCAGCAACTGCGCAACATCATCGACGATCCGGAGGCCTCGGCCAACGACCGGTTCGTGGCCACCGAGTTGCTACAGAACGCCAGCATCGCCGCCGGCTTCGTGCTGCCCGGTTGCCAGGACACGGGCACCGTGATCATCAAAGGCAAGAAGGGCCAGTACGTGCTCACCGAGGGCAACGACAAAGAGCCGCTGGCCCACGGGGCCTTTGACACCTATCAGAACTCCAACCTGCGCTACTCCCAGATGGCCCCGCTGTCGATGTGGGAGGAGAAGAACACGGGTACCAACCTTCCCGGCGAGATCAAGATCGAAGCCGTTCCGGGCGACGCCTACAAGTTCATGTTCATGACCAAGGGCGGCGGATCGGCCAACAAGAGCTACCTGTTCCAGGAGACCAAGGCGCTGCTGAACCCAACCAGCCTGCGGGCCTTCCTCAACGAGAAGTTGCGGCTCCTCGGCACATCGGCCTGCCCCCCGTATCACCTGGGGGTGGTCATCGGTGGCACATCGGCCGAGTTGGCAGTGGAGACGGCCAAGCTGGCCTCAACCCGCTACCTCGACTCGCTGCCCACCTCCGGCTCCCCGATCGGGCACGGCTACCGCGACCTCGAGATGGAGGCCGAGATCTTGAAGTTGACCCAGGAGTTCGGCATCGGCGCCCAGTTCGGCGGCAAGTACTTCTGCCACGACGTTCGGGTCATCCGCCTGCCTCGCCACGGGGCGTCGCTGCCGGTCGGGATCGCCGTGAGTTGCTCGGCCGATCGTCAGGCGCTGGCCAAGATAACCGCCGAAGGCGTGTTTCTCGAAGAACTCGAACGGGATCCGGCGAAGTATCTGCCGGAGGTCACCGACGAGCATCTGTCGTCCGATGTGGTGCAGATCGATCTGAACCAGCCCATGGATCAGATCCGGGCTCAGCTCACCCGGTACCCGGTGAAGACCCGGCTGTCGCTGACCGGCACCCTCGTCGTCGGCCGCGACATAGCGCATGCCAAGATCAAGGAACGGCTCGACGCGGGCGAACCGATGCCCGAGTACCTACGCGACAATCCGATCTACTACGCCGGACCGGCCAAGACACCCGAAGGTTACGCCTCCGGGTCGTTCGGCCCCACTACCGCCGGCCGCATGGACTCCTACGTCGAGCAGTTCCAGGCCGCCGGCGGGTCGCTGGTGATGCTGGCCAAGGGCAATCGCAGCCAGCAGGTGACCGACGCCTGCAAGCGCCACGGCGGCTTCTATCTCGGCTCGATCGGTGGGCCGGCCGCCCGGCTGGCTAAGGACTCGATCCGCCACGTCGAGGTGCTGGAGTACCCGGAACTCGGTATGGAGGCGGTGTGGAGGATCGAGGTCTCCGAGTTCCCGGCCTTCATCGTCATCGACGACAAGGGCAACGACTTCTACGCCTCCACCGCCCGCCCCGTCGACCTCAAGCTCTGACCCCGACACCAAACCACGAGGTTTGCACCACGCAGAACGGGTGAGGAGCCCGGTCTAGCGGCGAGTGGACGCGTCGAGGACCTGGGTCAGGGCCCGGGTCAGTTTCTCGGCGTAGGCGACATCGATGAACTCGTTGGGTCCGTGGTCGTTGGAGCCCGGACCGAGCACGCCGGTGATCACGAACTGGGCCGCCGGGAACTTGTCGCCCAGCATCCCCATGAACGGGATGGTGCCGCCCTCGCCGTAGAGCTGCAGATCCTGTCCGAAGTGGGTTCGACAGGCCTCGTCGAGCGCAGAGCGCAGCCAGGGGGCCAGGTCGGGTGCGTTCCATCCGGGCGCTCCCCCGGCGCCGCTCACCGCCACCCGGGCTCCGTAGGGCGGATCAGCGGTCAGAGTCTCGACCAGCTCGGCCTCGACCGCAGCCGGGTCGGCCGTCGGCGGTATGCGAAGCGACAGTTTGAGCGTGGTGGATGGTCGGAGCACGTTGCCGGCGACCGCCGAGGGCGGTATGCCGTCGGCGCCGACGTAGGACAGACTGGGCCGCCAGGTCTTGGCCAGGAGCGCCTCGGTCACATCATCGACTGCCAGACGGGCACCTTCGACGAGGGGCGGGTTCTCGAGCATGGCCTCCCCCAGAAGGTCGGCCGTGGAGCGGGCCTCGTCGATGCGATGACCAGGGGTGTCCACGTTCGCGGATTCCAACAGGATGCGTCCGTCGGAGGCGTCCTCGATCCGGTCGAGCAGCTGCCGCATGATCCGGAACGACGACGGCACCACACCGCCGTAGCCGCCGCTGTGGAGGCCCTCGGTGACGATGTCGACCGAAAGGCGGCCACCGACCATGCCCCGCAGCGACGTGGTGAGCCACATGGTGTCGTAGGTGGCACAACCGGAGTCGAGGCAGATGACGAGGTCGACGTCACCGAGGCGGTCGCCGAGAGCGTCGATGTGCGCCGGAAGGTCGGGACTCCCCGACTCCTCCGAGGCCTCGATCAGCACGAGCAGCCGACCGTGACTGCCCCCGGCGGCGTGCAAAGCGGCGACCGCGGCGAGGCTGGCGAAGGCGGCATAGCCGTCATCGGCCCCACCTCGGCCGTACAGGCGTGTTCCCTCCATCACCGGCTTCCACGGCCCGAGATCGGGACGCCAGCCCTCCATCTCGGGTTGCTTGTCGAGATGACCATAGAGCACCGTCGTCGATCCAACGGCCGGACCGGCCGGGCCGAACGGCTCGATCTCCGTCACCACCAGCGGTGTGCGACCGGGGAGGTGCTCGACGGTGACGGTCATACCCTCGACGGGCTGCGACTCGATCCAGGTCCTGATCAACGTGACCGCATCGGCGATGTGACCCGACTGATCCCAAGCCGCATCGAACGACGGCGACAGTGCCGGAATCTCGATGTAGCGGTGGAGCTGGGGCACGATCTCATCGGCCCACAACCGTTCGATGCGCTTGTTACTCAACGACAGGTCCAACTCACGTCTCCTCGTTCTCGGGTGCGGTTCGGAGCCCGGGCCGCGCCCGCGAACCGTCACTGCACAACCGATACTAGGGACCACCGGTCCCGGATCGGCGGTTTTCGGCCACTCGTGCTCCGGCCGCATACCGGTTCCGGCGCGAGCCACCGCTGTTTCGGCGGTTGAAGGCGCGGGTAGGCTCGCCCCATGACGATCGATGACGAGCTGATCAACCGCGTCACCTGGAAGATTCCCAACGCGCTGGCTCTTGTCGGCTCCCGTTCCGGGGACGAACGGAACGCGATGACCACCAGCTGGATCACCCAGCTCTCGATGGAGCCGGTGCTGATCGGCATCGGCGTCGACAACACCGCCGTCACCCACCGCCTGATTTCCGAGGGCGGATCGTTTTCGGTCAACCTCTGGAGTGCCGACGACACCCGAGTCTTCGTGAAGTTCTCGAAACCGGCAACGTACCAGGACGGCCAATTGAACGGACGAGACGTCCGCGACGGCCCCAGCGGCGCCCCGGTCTTCGACGAGGCGATCGCGTGGATCGACTGTGAGGTCCGGCAAGCCGTCGATTTCGGTACCCACACCCTCTTTGCCGGCGAGATCGTTGGGGCCGAGATCCGCGACGACGACGCCAGAGCCGCGGCGATGAGCGATACCAGGATGAAGTATGGCGGCGTGAAGCGAGGGGGTCACGGCTCGTCGTGAGCCGATCGGATTCCCGAGTGCGCCGATCGGTCCATTGGTCCTTTTGCCCGGGATCGCGTCGCCGCTACCCGACCGCCCCGCATCTCTCCATGGCGTCGAAGAACTTGGCGTAGAACTCGTCGGTGATTTCGCCCGACAGCAACACGTCGACATCGCCGTCGGTGAGCTGCCCGATCAACTGGTCGGACACGCAGGGGGCGTCGCCGGGGGAAACCCCGTTGGCCACCAACTGCTCGGTGATCTGCTCGCCGACGTCGCCCTCGATCCCGCAGAGGAACATGGCCCGAAACTGGTCCTCCTCGAACGCAGGGGTGATCTCCTCCGCGGTCAGCTCCACCTCGATCGCTTCGAGCTCGCGGTCCGACAGCAGGCGGTCGACCACACATTCGGCCTGGGCCGTGGTGACGTCGGGATTGGCCGCGGTGAAGTCGGCCACGAGCGATTCCCTGGTGATCCCTTGACCACACCCGGCAGCCAGGAACGTGGCCGCGGCGGCGAGCGCAACAACCCTAATTGACCATCTTCTCCCGGCCCTCCCAGTAGGGGGCGCGCAGCTTGTACTTCTGGAGTTTTCCGGTTGCCGTGCGGGCAAGCTCATCGCGGAACTCTACCGACGTTGGGCACTTGTAGTGGGCCATCTGGTCGCGGCAGAAGTCGATCAGATCCTTCTCGGTGACATCGGAGCCGTCGGACACCACTACCAGTGCCTTCACCGTCTCCCCCCACTTCTCGTGGGGCACGCCGATGACCGCAACCTCGTTGACGTCGGGGTGGGAGAACAGCACGTCTTCGACCTCGATCGACGAGACGTTCTCGCCACCGGAGATGATGACGTCCTTCTTCCGGTCGGTGATCGAGAAGTAGCCGGCGTCGTCCTCGTAGCCACCGTCACCGGTGTGGAACCAACCACCCTCCAGAGCGTCGGCGGTTGCCTCCGGATTGTCCCAGTAGCCCTTCAGGATGTGGTTGCCACGGGCCAGCAGCTCTCCGGAGGGGTCGACCTTCATCTCGATTCCGATCGCCGGAGCCCCGGCTCGACCCAGCAGTTTGGCCCGCTCACCGGGAGCCAGGTGGTCCCACTCGGAGCGGGTGCGGCTCATCGTGAGCAGCGGTGACGTTTCGGTCAGCCCGTAGATCTGGATGAACTCCCAACCCAGCTCGGTCTCGATGGCCTCGATCGTGGCGGTCGGGGGCGGTGCTCCGGCCACGATGATCCGGACCTTGTCGCGGCCGGGGATCTCGCCGTCCCATGTCTTGGCCGCGTCGAGAATGGCCGCGCAGACGGCGGGCGCGCCGCACATCAGCGTCACGCCGTGGTCGCGCACCCGACGAAGGATCTCGGCCCCGTCGACCTTGCGCAGCACCACGTGCTTGACCCCCATGGCAGTGACCGAGTAGAGCATGCCCCACCCGTCGCAATGGAACATGGGGAGGGTGTGCAGGTACACGTCACGGTCGGAGACCCCGGCCTGCCAACCGAAGGTCACCGCGTTGGTCCAGCGGGCCCGGTGGCTCTGTTCCACACCCTTCGGTCGAGCGGTGGTCCCTGACGTGTAGTTGATCGACGAGGTCTCCAGCTCGTCGGCCTCCCACGGCTGCGGATCGCCCTCCTTGCCGTACCAGACGGCGTCGGAGTCCTCGCCCATGATCCACTTGTGCTTGCACTCGACACCCTTCAGCGTTTCCTCGAGTTCGGGGTCGATCAGGAGCACCTCGGCGCCCGAATGCTCGACGATGTACCGGACCTCGTCCTCACTCAGCCTGAAGTTGATGGGCACGAAGATCCGTCCGTTGCCGCCGACGCCCCAGAACGAGGTGAGCAGACGCGCCGAGTTGTGCGACACCATCGCCACCCGACCCCCCATGGGAATGCCGAGCTCGTCCATCACCACGCCCATCTGCCGGCGGATGTCACCGAGCTGGCGGAACGTGATGTCGGCGAGGGGCGGTGCCGGCTGATCGGGCTCGTCGACGATGGCAACCCGATCGGGATAGACCTTGACCGCCCGGTCCAGGAAGTCGTTGATCGTCAGTGGAACTTGCATGGCTCCCCTTTCCGGACCGATCGAGGGGATTCTCATCCGTCGATCGATGTTCGAAAGATCGAAGTCGGTTGTGCGCGAGGCGGCACAAGTCGTTCTCAATGTAGTCGCCGTGTGGCCCGCCATTCCAGATCCGGCGGCCATCGGTGTCAATTCCAGCGGCGTCGGGCCGATCCAAGGAGCCATGGCTCCTATCGCGCCCCCGATCGAGGGGGATCTGTGGTTCAACACCGATCCAATCACCTCGGAACACCTCCGAGGGCGGGTCGTCGTTCTCGTGTTCTGGTCCGCCGGATGTGAGGCGTCGTTGCACCGCCTCCAGCAGGTCGGCTCCCTCCTGGACAAGGGACTCGACCGCAGCGGTCTCGGCTGCTCCGACCTGGTCGCGGTGGCCGTCCACACGCCGCGTATGGCCTGCGAGGATGATGTCGAACGCCTGCGCCACGCCGTGCGCCGCCACCGGATCGCCATGCCGGTCGTCCACGATCCCCACTACCGGACATGGTCCCGATTCGAACCACCGGGCTGGCCGTCGACCGCCGTCATCGACCGGCGCGGCCGTATCACCGGCATCGCGGCCGGTTGCCGCGACTTCGATGTCATCGAGACCGCAGTGGGCGACGCCATCAGCCAACCGGTCGGGCGACGCAGCGACGACCCCGAACCGCCGGTGCTTCCAACCCGAGCCGAACCAGCGGAGCGATGGCCCGAGGGCGAGCGATCGATCGATCTCGATGGGGCCAGACTCCGATATCCCGCAGGATTGGCCGCCATCGCCCGGCGCGCGTCGACCCGTCTCGCCGTGACCGATCGGGATCGTCTGATCGTCGGCCGGGCCGGGCCCGACCTGCGCAACCTTCGTGTCGACCTCGTGCTCGAGGGTGTCGATCAACCGGGCACCGTGGCCTTCACCGACCCGGTGACCGTGGTCGTCGTCGAGCGCGGGACCAACACCGTCTCCTCGATCGACGTGTCCACCGGCGAGCGGTCGATCATCACTGCGGATCTCGTTCGACCCGTGGGAATCACGGTCGACATGGACGGTTCGCTGGTCATAACGGACGCCGCGGATGATCGCCTGTACCGGGCCACCGCCAACAGCGACCGGTCCGGCCATCTGGTCCTTCCCATCGCCGGATCGGGACGAACGGGTGTGAGATCCGGACGGGCCGACGACGCGGAACTGGCTCAACCGGTGGCCGCCGTGCGAACCGGCGCCGGATTGGTCTTCGCCGATGCGGCGTCGAGCAATCTGCGCCTTCTGACCGACGTCGGCGAGGTCATCAACATCACCGACTCGGATCTGTTCGACTGGGGACTGCTCGACGGACCGGCCCACCGGGCCCGACTCCAGCGACCGACGGCCCTGGGAGCATTTGCCGACGGTTCGATCGTCGTGGTCGACAGTGGCAACAACCGGCTGCGACTGCTCCACCATCGCCGTATCGAAACCGTCGGCTTGGACGGACTCAGCGCCCCGACCGCCGTCGCCGTCATCGACGAGAACAGGATCCTGGTGGCCGACACCGACAATCACCGACTGATCGCCGTCGATCCAATCCGGCAGGACGCCTGGCCCGTCATCATCGACGGACTCGATGAAACCCGGCCGATCACCGTCTGGGACGCCGAAACCGGGACCTCGGTCGATCAGCTCGATCACGTCTCCAGCGGAAGCGCGACCTCGGCCACCTGATCCAGTTCGTCGCCCCACTTCTCCGGTTCCTGCACCGGAACCAGCACGAACTTCGAGAACCCCACGTCGACGAAGGCCGAAATCGTGTCGGGCAACCGATCGAGGTGGGGCACGACCTCGTCCGGGTCGGCGTCCGGGCTGCGGCGGGCGAGGAGCGCCCGGTAGAAGTCCGAGATCTCCACACCGGGTCGCCGGTACGGGATCAGAGCCCCGTAGTGCTCGGGATCCATCCTGCGGCCGTGATTGGTGGCAACCGCCTCGACGGTCTCGCGGTCGTGGGCGACCTGTTCGGGGGTGCAGAACGAGGGCAGCCAGCCGTCGCCCAACCGTCCGACCCGTTTCAGCTCGGACGGAGCCGCGCCGCCGAGCCAGACCTCGAACTCCTCCTGGTGGGGTTTGACGGCCAGCGACACATCCTCGACGTGGAAACGAGGGCCGGAGTGGCTGACGTGATCCTCGGTCCACAGCCGCCGCATCAGCGGCAGCGCCTCGTTGAACCAGCCGGCCCGGTCGCGGCGCTCGACCCCGAAGGCCTGGTGTTCAGCCGAATCGGCGATCCCAAGGCCGAAGGCCGGTAGGACCCGGCCCTGTGACAACCGGTCGAGGCTGGCCAACGACTTGGCCAGGATCACCGGGTTGCGACCCGGCAGCACCATCACCGCGGTGCCGACTTTCAGCCGTGTGGTGCGGGCCGCGGCAAAGCTCATGGCCACCAGCGGATCGGGGCAGTCGGTCCCCAGTCGCTCCGAGAGCCACAGTGAATCGAAGCCCCGCTCCTCCAGTCCGTCGACCAGCGCCGTGAACCGGTGATGATCGTTGGACTCGGTTCGGGTTCCGAGGCCGTAGCCGATGCGGACCTTGAGCTGTGTCATCCGTTCAGGGTGCCATGCGGCGGTCGAACGTGTCACACCGATCCACCGGGGTCTCGGTTCTTTCGCACCCTCCAAGCAATCCCTCGATGTCTGGCTAGCATCAGAGCTTGTCCGACCTCCGGCCGGTTCCCACAGGATCGAAAGAGAACGCTCATGGCCACCGACAATCTGAGTGAGCTGGCGGAACGCATTCGCCGGCTGGCGCGAGTACCCAATCTCCTCGTGGCCTGCGATTACGACGGCACCGTGGCCCCGCTTGTCGAGGATCCGTCGAAGGCGGCCCCGGTCCGGGACTCGGTGGCGGCCATGCGCTCGCTGGCCGAACAACCGAACACCTACGTCACCGTCGTGTCGGGCCGGAGCCTGCGCGATTTGGCCACGCTGTCGCGGCTGCCCGAGGAAATCCGGCTCGTCGGCAGCCACGGCAGCGAGTTCGACCTCGGCTTCGCCTCACAGCTCGACCCCGACCTGGTCGAGCGTCGAGATCGGATCACCGCCGAGGTTCGGGCGCTGGGCGAGCGCTACAACGCGCTGATCGAGGAAAAACCGACCGGTGTCACCTTCCACCTCCGAGGCATGACCGACGAGGTGAAGGAGGCGGCCAGACAGGACCTGGTCACCGGTCCCGCCGGGCACGACTGGATTCACACCCGAAACGGCCACGACATCCTCGAGTTCTCGGTCATCGACACCAACAAGGGCACTGCGATCGACACCATTCGCCACCAGGTCGGGGCTTCGGCCGTCGTCTTCTTCGGCGACGATGTCACCGACGAGGACGGCTTTCGTTCACTCCGTGGACCCGACGTCGGGGTGAAGGTCGGCGACGGCGCCACCCTGGCCGAGTTCCGGGTGCCGGGGACCGAGACGGTGTCCCAGATCCTCGCTCTGCTGGCCGAACTCCGGTCCAAGTGGCTGGGCGGTGAAGGCCTGATACCGATCCAGAACCATTCCCTTCTGTCGGACCTGCGAACCGCGGCGATCCTCAGCCCCGAAGCGTCGATCAGCTGGATGTGCGCCCCCCGGATCGACTCCGCCGCCGTGTTCGCCGAACTGCTCGGCGGACCGTCGGCCGGACGATTCCTGGTGGCCGACGGGCCGCAGAAGCTTCCACCCACATCCCAGCAGTACCTCACCAACACGATGGTCGTCGAGTCACGGTTCCGTACCTTCACGGTCACCGACTTTCTCGACTCGTCGAGCGGTCGGACGCGACGGTTGGCGGGGCGTACCGATCTGCTCCGCATCCTGGAGGGCTCGGGCGAGGTTCACATCGAGTTCTCCCCCCGGCTCAACTTCGGCCGGGTGCCGACCCAGCTCGAGATCAAACCAGAGGGTGTCGTGGTTCTCGGAACCGCCGATCTGATGGTCCTGCGGGCGCCCGACGTGGAATGGGAGATCGTCGACGACGGTCGCCACCAGAGTGCGGTCGGTCGGGTTGTTCTGAGCCCCGACGACCCGGTGGCTCTGGAGCTGCGTTGCGGCACCGGCACGGTACGTCCGGACGCCCGCAGCGAACGGGAGCGCTTGAGCGACACCGCCCACTTCTGGTCGAACTGGGTGTCGAAGCTGAAGCTTCCATCGTCGGAACAGGAGCTGGTCGTCCGCAGTGCGCTGGTGCTGAAGTCTCTGTGTCATGGGCCGACCGGCGCGATCCTGGCCGCAGCTACCACCAGCCTGCCGGTCCAGATCGGCGGTGTGCGCAACTGGGACTATCGCTACTGCTGGCTGCGTGATGCCGCCCTGGTTGCCAAGTGCCTCGTGCAACTCGGCTCCCGTGCCGAGGCCATGGCGTTCCTGGACTGGGTGCTCCAGCTTCTCGAGACCCGCAGCGATCCGGAGCGCCTCGCGCCGGTCTACAACGTGACCGGCCGCCACCTCGGACCCGAGGCCGAGATCGCCCAACTACCGGGCTATGGCGGCAGCCGTCCGGTACGGGTGGGCAACGCGGCCGACGGCCAGGTGCAGCTCGACGTGTTCGGCTCGATCGTCGATCTCGTACACGAACTCCTGGAGCACGGCGAAGCCCTGTCGGCCGAGCACTGGCGCCTCGTCGAAGCCATGGTCCTGGCAGTTTCCCGGCGGTGGCATGAGGCCGACCACAGCATCTGGGGGATCCGCAAGCCTCCGCGTCAGCACCTCTACTCCAAAGTGATGTGCTGGGTGTCGGTCGATCGTGCCATCTCGATCGCCGACCAGTTCCTGGACCGTTCCCCGTCGGCCTGGGTCGAACTGAGGGAGCGCATAGCCGACGACGTCACGATCAAGGGATGGAACGAGTCGGTCGGCGCCTTCACCGCCGCCTACGGTTCGTCGGATCTCGACGCCTCGGCGTTGGCCGTCGGGCTGACCGGGTTGCTCGATCGTGATGACCCACGCTTCCTGGCCACGATCGACGCGGTGGAGCGTGAACTCATGGTGGGCTCGACCGTCACCCGCTACTCGATCGACGACGGCCTCCCCGGCACGGAGGGCGGCTTCAACCAGATGACGTCATGGCTGATCGACGCGCTCTGTCTGACCGGCCGCCACGATCGAGCGGCGGGCTTGTTCACCGACGTCTGCGAACGCGTCGGCGACACCGGCTTGATGAGCGAGCAGCACGACCCGGAGCACGACCGGGCGACGGGCAACATACCTCAGGCCAGCGCTCACGTCGGCCTGATCAACAACGTCCTGTCCCTCGACGGCGACA
>Ga0224512_10000767_pt1 | contig 32977 bp, 30 predicted proteins | sample SF_May12_sed_USG_4_FD_169103 | JGI IMG/M metagenome (GOLD analysis project Ga0224512, IMG submission 169103) | Sediment microbial communities from San Francisco Bay, California, United States - SF_May12_sed_USGS_13 | ecosystem: Environmental > Aquatic > Marine > Sediment | place: USA... | reverse complement strand
GCAACCCGCCAGTGCCAGGGCCGGGATGATGAACGTCAGGATGCGGAATTGGCGCATGATAGATTCTGCGTGCATGAGTTAGCTCTCTGCGTAAATATCTGATTTAGAAACGATTTCTATGATCGTTTTGGTACCGCGCGTGACAAGCATGACTTGTAACGCGTCCTTGGGTTAGTTGATCGTGAAGGTGACGTTGTCGAAGGAGGCATCCACACCACAACCACCGACAATTGCTCCACAAGCGGCCTTCAGTTGCAGCGTTACACCGCCACTCACATCCCATTGACTGCCGTCCACCGCCGTTCCAGCGGTTACAGTGCCACTGTGTGTCGTCCAGGTTTCTGACGGAAAATAGGGATCTGGCGGGCCGACAAAATTCCGGCCGCCCAGATCTTCTCCGGCAGCATTCAGGAATATGACTTCAACAAACACCACACCCCCTGCCCCAGTCAGGGATCCATACAAATCGAAGGAAACATCGATTGAATCGCCGGGCGCAACGGTGCCCGCCGCCAAAGCCACCTGGCTGATCAGGACATCATTTGTTCCGGCAGCATCTCCGGCTGCAACCAGCCTTGCCACGGTGCCTGCCCGACCACCCCGGCCGCTGGAATCGAGAGTAATGGATCCGCGATCATTCGGAATCCGGGTTAGCGTCCAGCCGGTGAAGTCTCCGGTTTCGAAGTTACCGTTGACGAAAGTGCCACCACCGCCGCCGGCGCAACTCGTCGTCTGCCGGATGTCGTCGAAGTAAAATGTCCAGTTGTCGGGGTCTCCAGCGGCGTCGCCGTTGACGCCGAGATCGAAAATAAACGTGATCGCGTTGGACGCGGCACCGGCCGTATCGGCGGTAAAGTCAAAACACAACTCTTCCCAGCCGCCGCTGCCGCTGTGATCGACTGAACGTTCCTTGTTGAGACCCTCGAATTTGAACAGCACCGGAACTGCCCGGCTGGCCCAGACTTTCACCTTGAAGACTTCACCAGCGGTGAAGTCGACATCGCCGGTTAGAGCCAGCGTGCTGCCGCCGAATACTTCGCCAGCAAACTTTTGCATCCGCGCCGTCTGCGCGCTGGTATTGATACCGCTCATGTCGGGGTTAGCGATCACATCCGAGGCGCCACCGCCGAAGCCGGCATCCATACCGAAGTCATAAGTGACAGGGTCATTTTCAAAATCGACTGGCAATGCTGGCGGTGGGGGCGGAGGTGGTTCGTCTTCGCCCGAATAGACGCGGACCCAGTCGACTTCCATTGTCGCCGGGAATATGTCGCCATCAATTGCGTTACCCGGGAAGTTGCCGCCGACGGCGAGGTTCAGGAGGACATGGAACGGCTGGTCAAATGGTGCCGGGTATGGCGCCGCCGTCGAGGACCAGTTGTTTTGCACCGCGTACAGGTCACCGTCGAAGTACCAGCGGATTTCCGTGGCATCCCACTCCATCGCGTACGTGTGGAAACCTTCGGTCACATCCGGGCCGGGTGTGTAAGTTACTGAACTGGATGCGTTCGCCGGAAATTCACCGCCGTAATGAATCGTTGCAAAAATCTCGTTGCCGCCGGTCCCGTCCAGATTGACGGCCTCCACGATGTCGATTTCACCGGTGGCTGCCCAGATGCCGTAAGGACTGTCCTGGGACAACATCCAGAACGCCGGCCACAAACCCTGGCCGGAGGGCAACTTGATGCTGGCCTCGATACGCCCATACTGGAACGCGAAGCGATCCCCCGTATTGATCCTTGCGGAGGTGTAATTCAGGCCGCCAATCGTCTCCCGGCGCGCGGTGATCTTGAGCACCCCACCCTCGAGTTGGGCACTATCCGGCAAGTAATACTGCAACTCGTTGTTGCCCCAGCCTCCGGGAAGCCCCACTTCAGAGCCGTCGCCCGTCGCAAAGAACCAGGTCTCGGGATCAAGCGCGGCGCCGTCGAACTCGTCGCTCCAGACGAGGGTCAAAGCGTCGCCCGGCGATACGCTAAATGTCGTCGGGATCGTCAGCGTCGGGTTATTGATGTTCTGGTTGGTCTGGGTGTCAGCATTGGCTGGCGGAACGGTTTCAACCTGTGACAACAGCTGCGCCCGGTCGTTGTCGGTACAGGCAGATACCAGCAGGACGGCGGTCAATGACACTGCCCAGCGCAGCGATGCTAGCGAACGAAACCTCATGGAACACCCCTCAACAACCCAGACGCGGCAAAATGACCGGCTATTCTTTTAGTTCAATCACCAATAACAGCGAATGACAGCGTTGTCAATTTCGGTGATTTGAAATGGTAGCAGCGCTGGAAAGTCGGCAATATAAGGCTGGCCGGGTCGCAAACAACGCGCTAACGAAAAGAGCCGGGGCTGGTGCCCGGCTCTTCGGTTTCCTTAAGGTACGCGGCAAAATTATGCGGCCCCGCGGCGCCGGGATAACCAGAAGCGCCCCCAGACGGTTTCAATGTCTTTAGCGGTGTCCGGCTGGTCTTCCTGAGTTTGGCTCAACTGTTCATCGAGAGCTTTATTCAGTCGATCGTGTGCGATAGCCGGCGCGGCGACGAATGAGGAAATCGTCGAAATGCCGCCCAAGCTAAACGTGAAAGCATCACGTGCGGGTTTGGCTTTGTTGGACATGGTGTTATCTCCCTGGCGAAGTAGATAATGGTTGTGGCCGGCCCGGCACCTGGGCCCGACAAGCGCACATTAGGCAGGCCTGGCAGAGCCTGCAAACGAAAAAAATTCAGTTTAGGGGTGAGGAAAAATCACCAGGATTCAGCGAGGTTTTGCAACCGGCAGCGGCGCAATCCTGTACGCCCGGACCTTACTGCCAGCGGTAGCTCGCCGGTGTCCTGGCAGACCGGCTGGGCCGGTATGTTCTTGCTGGCTGTCCCGGCCCTAGGCGGCCCAACAACGTCCTGGTGCGAAGTAGCGTGCGAGCACGTCTTCGATCACCCGGGCCGTATCCGGCTGTTTTTCCCGGGCGCGGCCGAGTCGCTCGTCCCAGGCCTTGTTCAGGCGGTCGTCTGCGATGGCTGTAGCAGCGGTGAACGATGCGATCGTCGTCATCCCGTGCAGGCTAAACGTGAAAGCATCTCGTCCTGATTTGGCTTTCTTGAACATGGTCTTTCTCCAGAGGGTGTTGATGTCTTGCCATTCGCCGGTACACAGCATGCGTCCGACAGTCGCAATTTAGGGCCTCTGAACGAAAGCTACAAACGAAAAAAAATCAGGTCTGAGGTGAAAAAAAGTCACCCGGCATCGGCGAAATTCTGCAATATCCAGTCCCACAGCGCTTCCACGCTCTCGTCCCTCGCTCCGTCTTCCTTACAGACCAGGTAGTAGCTGACGTCGGCCACGAGTTCCTCCTTGAAGAGCCGCACGATGCTCCCCTGCTTGAACCACTGGTCTGCAATCGGCACGGGAACCAGCGCGGCGCCGATGCCGCGTTCGGCACCACGGACCACGGCGATCATCGAGTCGAGGCGGGTCACTTTGCTGTTCTCGGGAAGACTGATGCCGGATGTCTTGGCCCAACGTTTCCAGGCATTCGGGCGTGTCTCGTGGACGATGAGCGGGAACTCGCTAATGATCTTCTTTTTCCTTACCGTCATCGCCTTCTTGAACTCGGGCGAACCGGCCGGCACCATCCGCAGCGGGAAAAGCAGATTCGACGGCATATTGTCCGGGGGCGACTTGAACAGCCGAATCGACAGGTCTGCATCAGCCGGATGTTTCTCTGCGCTCTCATCACTCGTGCCAACCTGGATATCGATGTCCGGATGCGCCGCAGTAAATTCGCTCAGGCGCGGCACGAAATACTCACTGGCAAAAAACGGTTGCACCGAGATCCGAATCAAGCTGCGTTGACCCCTCTTCTTGTAACTTGCGGCAACCGTGTTCAGCTGATCGATAAGCGGGCTGATTTCTTCGAACAGCGATTGACCGGTATCGGTAAGACTCAGCTCGCGGCTGTTGCGGTCGAACAGCTGCTCACCCAGTTCCTGTTCGAGGCTTTTTATCTGATGACTGACGGCAGACGGAGTGATAAACAGCAACTCGCTTGCTGTCCGAAAGCTCTGATGTTCCGCGGCGACGCAGAATGTCCGTAATCCACGGAGCGATATCTTGGGTGTGCTGATCATATTCGCTTAGCGCTGGAACACTCGTTTTGGTGTCCGGTCGACGTTGAACAGGCCCCAATGTTTTTCAGCCCCGTTCGGATTGTTCGGGTCGCCCTTCCACGGCTCGTCGAACGCCTCGAAAAAGAAGACGGTCGTGTTGGTTGCCGTCGCCCAGTCGTGCATCTCGCGATAATAGCGCTCCTGGTTCGCTTCGCTCGCACGGCCACCAAATTCGACGGCAGTGGTTGCCCAGCCCGCTTCCAGAATCGCCCACGGTACGCCCGGCAACGCGGCGCGTACACGCTCCATGTTCTCGATCGTGTACGCGAGCGCTTCATCAATCGTTTTGTCTTCCCAGGCGGGATACGTGTGGATGCCGAGGAAGTCGACCTCAGCCGCGAGCGGCGCACCATCCTTGATCCACCACTCATAATTGTCGGCAACCGTAACCGGTTGCCTAATAGCCGCCTTTACGCGTCTTACGTAGTCGATCACGTTGTCGAGCGACACCATGTGGTCGTTCCAGTCGACGAGCGCTTCGTTGCCGACATTGACGGCAACGACGATGTCGTGAAATTCATTGGCCAGATCGATGCCGCGTTTGATTTCGGCCAGGTTGAGCAAGACATTGGCCGCCAGTTCTTCGTCCGGAATCGGTTCATCGAGCCAGGCGCAGCCCTCATGGTTACTGATCTCCGCCCGCAGCCACATGCCCAGCAATACCTTGACGGGCAGCTTGTTTTCGCGAATGAGCTGCAGCGTGGCGAGCGTGTTCTCCCCCGTGTCGTAGAGACGAATCAGCGTCAAGTCGTGCTCAGCCAAGATCTTCAGGTCCTCGAGAATCTGAGCCTCGCTCGGATTCACCGCCCCGTCGCCGCGGTCGGGATGCTGGCCCTCCCGAAACCCCGAGTAGGCGACAGCCATAACTTCGCCGACCAGCAAGTCCTCCGGTGCCTGTCCGATGTTTGTTGGCCCGGTCTGCTCGCTGCAAGCGCCCGCGAGCAGCAACAACAGAAGCAACAGCTTGTGACGATTCATCGACGCATCACTCCGACGCAGAGCCGCCGGTAGCGCTGACCAGCGCCCAGGTTTCCGAGCGAACATTGTCGCGGAGCCCCAGTAATTCGTGCATCGCTTCGAGGTCACGGGTCGGGTGCGCGGACAGCATTGCCTCCGCCATCGGTACCGGGTTGAGATGATCTACAAAATCTACCGTACTGAAATTGTACGGGATCGTCGTTCCCAACGGCGACACCAATTCATACATCGCCCACCCGGAACGATGGCCACCATCAACCAGTGCCTGATGTCCTGGCTTGAAAACCTCGGTCTCCATGCGCTCATAGGCGTCGGGATCCTTTGCATGCATCATGTTGACGATGGCAAAACGATGTTGCTTGATTTGGGTTGCATCAACCGCCAACCAGAGTTCGGTAGCAACATGCTGACGCGAAGCCCAGGTCCGGGCCATCGCTCTCATGAAATCCTTGCCCTTGTGCACCACCGCGAACGCTTCGGCAAATGCCGCGGCGGCATTGAGTTGCTCATGCCCGAGATAAGTTGTCACCGTATAGAAGTCACATCTCGAACGATCCCCAAACTTCACCCAGTACAATGCCCAGCTATTTATCTTGCCCTGATCGACCAGCTCCTGATGCATGGGTCTCCATATGTCCGTTTCCACATCCCGATAATCTCCGGTCGTCGACTTCATGCAGTCGACCGCCACGTACAAGGGTGGCTGCTCTTCATCCTGCGCGAAAACCACTCCCGGAATTGCGAGCATGGCGGCCATAATGACCGCGTTGATCAGGGTTGTCATTTTCATCATCTTCTCCCGGGCGACCTGTTAACGATGTAACGCCGGATTTCAGTCACCGGCAATAATTCGGAATTCTGTTCTGAGTTCCGTCTCCGAGCTGCCGCCGATCCAGGCATGGAATTCGCCTGGCTCCGTCATCAGCTGCATGTTGCGGCCGTAGAAACCGAGATCGTCGGTGTGCAATTCGAAGTTGACCGTCGTGGACTCACCAGGGTCGAGGCGAACGCGCCTGAATCCCTTGAGTTCCTTAACGGGTCGCGTGACGTTGCCAACGAGATCACGAATGTAGAGTTGCACCACTTCATCGGCCGTAAACGCACCCGTGTTAGTCAGCTCGACACCGATGGTCACGGACTCCCCAAGTTCGATATCCGCGGCGCTCGTGGTGATTCGCTCATAATTGAATGTTGCGTAAGACAGCCCGTGTCCGAATGCAAACAGCGGCGTATAACCGGCGTCGAGATGAAACGCTGTCATCCCGAGGGACAGTTGTGGCGCGTGCGCGTCGATGTCGTCGATGTGCACGATCGTTTCCGGCGAGGGTGGTTTGCCGGTGTTCTTCTGGTTGTAATAGATCGGGATCTGACCAACCATCCGTGGAAACGTTGCGGGCAACTTGCCCGACGGCGACTCGACACCGAAGAGAAGGTCCGCAATAGCCGGCCCGCCCATGGTGCCCGGATGCCATGCAAACAGAATTGCGTCCACCTCGTCGACGATATTTGTCAGCGTCAGTGGGCGGCCTGCCAGAATGACCGCCACGACGGGCTTGCCGGTCGCGCGAATGCGCCGCACGAGTTCCGCCTGGGCGCCCGGCAGGCTGATGTCGGCGCGCGAATGCGCCTCTCCCGAGAGGATCGACTCCTCGCCGAGGAACAGAATGACGGCGTCGGAATCGCGCGCAATGTCTACGGCCTCGCCGAACGCCTCGGTCGACTGGCTGCGCGAGTTCTCCATCGCACGGACATACCGGACGTCGATGTCGTGGCCAACCAGGCTGTGAATCGCGTGCATCGGCGTAATGCTGAGTTCGGGATCGCCATCGAAGATCCAGGTGCCCAATTGCTCATACGGTGCGTCGGTCAATGGCCCGATCAGCGCGATCGAATCCAGCTTCTCAACGGACAGCGGCAGCGTGTCGTGGTCATTTTTCAGCATGACGACGCTCTGCAGCGCCGCCGTTCTCGCAGTCTCGATGGCATTCGTGTCTGCAATTTCGGGCAGTTCTTCGGGCCTGGCGTACGGATCCTCGAAGAGTCCCAGCCGAAACTTGGCGCGCAGGATGTTTGCCGCAGCCGTGTCGATCCTGTCGACGCTTATCCGGCCCGCCTCGATCAGTTCCTCGAGATGATTTCCGTAGGCATCGCCGTGCATTTCCATGTCGACGCCCGCCGTCGCGGCTTCGAACGCAGACTCCTTGTCATTCCCGGTCAGACCGTGGATTCGCAGCTGCCGAATCGAATCCCAGTCACTGACGACAAAGCCGTCAAATTGCCACTCGTCCCGCAGCACCTGGCGCATAAGGAATTCATTGCCTGTCGCCGGCACACCGTCGATGTCGCTGAATGACGCCATCAACGTCAAAACGCCGGCATCAACGGCCGCTTTGAACGGCCGCAGATAGACGTTGCGCAGTTCGTTTTCCGGGATGTTCGTGCTCGCGTAGTCACGGCCGCTTTCAGCGGCACCGTACCCGGCAAAATGCTTGGCACAGGCGGCGATCGTACCGACCGCGGCCAGATCGTCCCCCTGGAATCCCTCGACCATTGCCGCCCCGAGAGCGCTGGCGAGGTATGGATCCTCACCAAGACTTTCCGCGATGCGTCCCCAACGTGCATCGCGGGAAATATCGATCATGGGTGCAAACGTCCAATTGACACCCACCGTCGCAGCTTCGAGTGCCGCTACTCGCGCACCTTCGCGCACGATATCGGGATTCCAGGTCGCGGCCTGACCAAGCGGGATCGGCATCACCGTTTTGAAACCGTGAATCACATCGCGACCGACCAGCAGAGGAATGCCCAGTCGGCTCTCCTCCACGGCAATGCGCTGCAGCTCGTTGACCACGTCGACATTAACCTCGTTGATCACCGAGCCGACCCGACCGGCCCGCAATCCTTCCGCAAGGTAATCGTGGATGTAGCTGTCGCCCACATTGACCTGGCTCATCTGGCCGATCTTTTCGGCCAGCGTCATCTCATCGAGTAACGCACGCACGCGTTGCTCGATTATCTCAGTGTCAGTCGAAGGACTTGCGATTGAAGCGCTCATAGTCATAGCCAGTGGCAGACTGCAGCCATATGCAAGGGCTTGGGTAACCCGGAATTGCGCCCGATCTGGAGTTGGCGCAAGCCAATCAAACTCCCCGGCAACCATCGTGATTGCCGGTTTTTCCTGTAGTCTTACAGCGCTTTGGTTTTAGCAAGATTTGACAGCGCTGTCAATTTGATACACGATGGTGCATCAAGGCATTGATAATAATAAGAACCCAGGGGGATCTTTGGATGAGCGATGCCACGCACTTCGATACCGCAGCCGAAGACCGGATCCCGTTTGCCAAGAAGTTGATTTACGGTCTTGGCGCGTTCGTCAACAACATCCTTGCGGCGGCGATCGGCGGCATGATCATCGTTCTGAACCTCGGCCTCGGCATGAATCCGGCGCTGGTCGGCCTGCTTGGTGCACTCCCCCGCCTCACCGACGCGATAACCGATCCATTGATGGGTTACATCTCGGACAACACCCGATCACGCTGGGGTCGTCGCCGCCCCTACATGTTTGTCGGCGCACTCGCCGTTGGCGTCATATTTGCGCTGCTGTGGCAGCTGCCCGCTGACAAAAGCGAGGCATTCTATTTCTGGTATTTTCTTTCCGGCTCGCTGATCTTCTATCTTGCGTACACCGTCTTCGCAACGCCATGGGTGGCGTTGGGGTACGAACTCACGCCGGATTACCACGAACGCACCCGCCTGATGGGTGTGCAGAACTTCATTGGCAATATTGCCTACATGATTTCTCCTTACTTCCTGGCGATCATGTACAGCAAACGATTGTTCGTCGACGTCGTGGAGGGTGCGGCCAATCTGGCGATCATGATCGGGATGGTCGTCGCCGCTTTGGGAATTCTTCCGGCCATATTCCTGCGCGAGCGATTCAAGGAGGTTGCTGCTGCTGAAGTCGATCAACACAAGCAGGAGACCGGGGGATCCGGCAGCGCCATTTTGAACAGCATCAGGGATTTCCTGCGCGGCTTCGCACTAACGCTCAAGTTCAAGCCCTTTCTCAAACTCTGCGCAGCAACATTCCTGGTGTTCAACGGCTTCATCCTGATAGCCTCATTTCAGTCCTACGTCATTATCTATTACGTCTTTGCCGGCGACGCAGCTGTCGGGGCGGATTTCGTCGGCCACTCGGGACTGTTGCAGGCGCTCACGGCGCTTGCAGTCATCGCACTCATCACCTGGATGGCGACAAAGATCGGCAAACGAAGGGCATTCTATGTATCGACCGGAATCTCGATGATCGGGTACGCGCTCAAATGGTTCTGTTACACGCCCGATAACCCCTGGTTGATACTCATTCCCGCTCCGTTGATGGCCTTCGGTCTGGCTGGTCTTTTCACGCTGATGCCCTCGATGATCTGCGATGTTGTGGATGCGGACGAACTGAATACCCACGAACGGCGCGAGGGCATGTACGGCTCGATCTTCTGGTGGGTCGTGAAGCTCGGTCAGGCAGTGGCAATCGCCGGCGGCGGATTGCTGCTCAACTCGACAGGATTCAATGTCGATCTTGGCGGCGATCAATCGCCACAAACCATTACCTACATGCGGCTGTTCGACGCAATCGTGCCATGTGTTGCATCGGGCATCGCAATCTGGGCGATTTCAACGTATTCGATCACCGAGGAAAAAGCACACGAAGTTCGACAACAGTTGGAAGCACGCCGTGGCACCTGAACCGGAAGTACTCAAATTCAGGGAAAAACTGGGTTACGGACTCGGGGATACCGCGTCCAATTTCTTTTTCGCCACGTTCAACGTCTTTCTTCTTTATTATTACACCGACATTTTCGGGCTCTCAGCCGCGGCCGTCGGCACGATGTTCCTCGTCACCAAGATCGTCGACGCCGTCAGTGACCCGATTATGGGTTTGATTGCCGATCGTACTACTTCACGCTGGGGGAAATTCCGACCCTATTTACTCTGGGCGGCCATTCCATACGGACTTTGCGGCTATGCGATGTTCGCTAATCCCGATCTCTCATACACGGGCAAATTAATCTATGCCTACGTAACCTACTCGCTCATGATGCTCGCCTACACGGCGATCAACGTGCCCTACTCGGCACTGATGGGCGTGATATCACCTTCGTCGCTGGAACGAACCAGGGTTGCCAGCTATCGGTTTTTCTGCGCCTTCGCCGCGGGATGGCTGGTCGGCACGTTTGTGACGCCGCTCAAGAATATTCTGGGGCGGGGAGACGAGGGGCTCGGCTTCAAACTGACGATGCTCATCTTCGCGGTCGCTTCAGTTGCCTTGTTCTGGACCACGTTTGCGACAACCAAAGAGCGGGTCGTTCCGGTGCCGACCAAGCACAATATGAAACTGGACTTTCAAGTGCTGCTGGGCAACGGCCCATGGCGGGCGCTGTTCCTGGCGGGAATCTTCACTCTGATCAATATCGCTGTGCGCAACGGCACCTTACTGTATTACTTCAAGTATTACGTGGGTGACGATGGTACCCGGATCTTCCTCATTTTCGACAAGACCGCGGTATTTCTGTCGCTGGGGCTGCTCGCGATGATGGTCGGCGTGTCGCTGACAAAGATGCTGAGCTCACGCTTCGAAAAGCGTCGACTGATGATCATTCTGTCTTTGCTCAATGCAGCGTCGATGGCGGTCTTCTTTTTCACGCCTCCTGATCTGTATTGGTTAATGGTGGCAATTAATTGCGCGGGAATGTTGGCTGCCGGCCCAACCCCGGCACTGGTTTGGTCCATGTACGCCGATTGTGCAGACTACGGTGAATGGAAGACCGGCCGACGCACAACCGCCCTGGTGTTTTCCACCGTGCAGTTTTCCCACAAGATGGGGCTGGCTGTGGGTGCCGGGCTTGCCGGCATTGTTCTCGCGTGGTTCGGCTTCGTTGCCAATGAAACGCAAACGGCGACATCGATGCTCGGCATCCGTTTCATGTTCAGCGTTTTCCCTGCGGCCTTCGCAGTCATGGGAGTGGCCGCCATCTTCTTTTACCGCATCGATTCGAAGATGATCAGGACGATTGAGCAGGACCTGCTGGAGCGCCACAGCGCCGCACAGACACCAGCCTGACCCTGTCCGTGCCGCGCTAACTGTCTTCGATATCCTCGGCGCTCAACTTGTGCCCCCAGTCCTGCTTCGCCGCCAGGTAGCGTCTGTTCGCGTCGGTAACGCCAAAGACATGTTTGACGGGTGTTACATCCTGTAAGCCAGCCGCCACCAGGTCGTGGATCTTTTTCGGATTATTCGTCAGCAGACGAAACGGCCCGTTCTTGCGGAAGTACTTGAGCAGCGATGCAGCATCGCTGAAATCCCGTGAGTCATCGGGCAACCCCAGAGAACGATTCGCCTGATAGGTATCCTCGCCACCGTCTTGCAGCAGGTAGGTCGCTGCCTTGGCCCACAAACCGATACCGCGACCCTCGTGACCCGACATGTAGATCAGCATGCCGCCCTCTTCATCCTGGTCGATCAGATCGATTGCCGACCGAAACTGCGGCCCGCATTCGCAGCGCTGCGAGCCGAAGACATCGCCAGTCAGGCAACTCGAATGCACGCGCACCAGCGGATTCGTCCAGGCCGCAGGGTTGCCGATCAGCAGGACGCTGTTGACGGCCATCGACGAGGCCAGCTCGGCAAAGGACTGCTGTCCGTGCCTGGCGCGCAGCTCGGCCGCAAAGTCCTCGATTTTCGTCAGCTCGGTGTTACGCACCGTCGCGTACCACTGCACATCCACGTGCCGCTCGCCCAGCTGCAGCGGCAGCGGAATCGGCCCGAGAATACTGATCGTGCCGCCGCCAGCCGGGCGATCAGGCGGCACTTTTTCGCCGTCCCGGTCTATACGAAACAGCTTGCCCTGCTCGAGCAGGCGCTCACGAACAGTTGGGTCAATGTAAGTAAACATGGAGGCGCATTATGAACGAATCCGCCATTCGTGACCCGTTTCACTTGCTGACCCTGCGGTCATTAACTATACTTACTGACTCACTAGTCAGTAATGGATCGAGGTCATGCCGCCGCCGCGCTTTCGCCGTCGCAAAGAGAAGCGTCCGCAGGAGATTACCGAGGCCGCCCTCGCCGCCTTCGCCGAGAAGGGCTATGCAGCGACGCGTGTCGATGACGTCGCCAGGCGCGCCGGCGTCAGCAAAGGTTTGCTGTACCTCTATTTCAAGACCAAGGAAGAGCTGTTTAAAGCCGTCGTGCGCAGTTTTGTCGTGCCGCGGATTGACGAGCTAACGGCCATTGTCGATGCCTCCGAGTTGTCGAGCGAGGAAATTCTGCGCGGCCCGTTTTACGACTTCGTCAAAACCCTGCCGGGCTCCAACGTGAGCATTCTCATTCGCCTGATGATTGCCGAGGGACCGAAGTATCCCGACCTGCTGAAGTTTTATTGGGACAATGTCGTATCGCGCGGCTTGTCGTCCCTGAATGAACTGCTTCAGCGCGGCGTTCGAAGTGGCGAGTTTCGCCCGTCGAGTGTAAGCGAGCAACCGCACCTGTTCGTCGCACCGGTACTGTTTTCGATCGTATTCAAACTTGTTTTTGAAAAACAAAGTCTCGACACCGACAGGCTGATCGAGACGCAGCTCGATCTGCTGATTTCACACATGAAAGGATACAAAGCATGACTTCTCGATGGCACTGGGCTCTTCTCGCTTGCGCGCTGGCGATCGGCGGCTGCGATACATCCAGCGATGAGAACCGGATTGTTGGTGAACTCACCTCCGATCGCATCGAGTTGGCGGCCGATGTCGCCGAACCGATCACTGAGATTCCCGTGGCTGAGGGTGCAGAGGTTTCGGCAGGCGACGTGTTACTGCGCCAGGATGCGTCTCGAGCGCATGCTCGGCTCGCGGAAGCCGAGGCGGCGCTGGGTCAGGCACAGGCGCGACTCGACGAACTCGTGCGCGGTCCGCGCAGTGAACAGATCACTGCAGCACGCGCCACTGTCGCCGGAGCGGCCGACGAACTTGCGTTTCGGCAATCAGACTATGCGCGTGTGCAGCAGATCTACGCACAGCACCTGGCATCGGACGAACTCCTGGACCGCGCCAAGGCCGCACTTGATGCAGCCAAAGCAAACAACCAGCTGAGGCGCGCTCAATTGCAGGAACTGTTGAGCGGAACGACCATTGAGGAACTTGCTCAAGCCGGGCATGCGGTCGAGCAAGCCGTGGCCCGGAGAGACCTGGTGGCAGTCGATCTGCAGCGTCATGAAATCAGGGCGCCGGTCGACGGCATCGTCGATAGCCGCTTGTTCGAGATCGGCGAACGGCCCGCACCAGGCCAGCCCGTCATGATCATGCTGGGTGGCGAGCAACCTTACGCGCGCGTGTACGTGCCGGAGCGCCTGCGGGTACACGTGAAATCCGGGACGGCGACAAGAATTTATGTCGACGGACTCGATGAGGCTATTGCCGGGCGCGTGCGTTGGGTCGCGGCAGAAGCCGCGTACACTCCGTACTACGCGCTGACCGAAAAGGACAGGGGTCATCTGACGTATCTTGCAAAAGTCGACTTTACGGACGAGCGCGAGCGCCTGCCCGACGGTGTTCCCGTCGAAGTCGAACTGTTGTTGGACATCCCGGAATGAACAGCGAACTCGCTATCCGCGCACGCGGCCTGAGCAAGCATTTCGGAAGCCTGCGCGCCGTCGACAGACTCGACCTCGATGTGCCGCGCGCTTCGATCTACGGCTTTCTTGGCCCCAACGGATCAGGCAAGTCGACGACCATTCGCATGCTTTGCGGACTGTTGACTCCAACCGAAGGTAGCGCCGATGTCCTGGGCCTGGATGTCCCTGGGCGCGCCAACGAACTCAAGCCGAAGATCGGTTACATGACACAGAGATTCTCCTTGTTTGGCGACATGACGGTCGCCGAGAACCTCGAGTTCATCGCCGAAATCTACTCCTACCCTTCCGGCCAGCGCGACTCCCGGATCGACGAGCTACTCGGGAAATACGATCTCGTCGAGCAACGGAAGCAGTTCGCCGGCACGATGAGCGGCGGCCAGAGACAACGTCTGGCGCTGGCCTGCGCAGTTTTGCACCATCCGGAATTGCTCCTGCTCGACGAACCCACGAGCGCTGTCGACCCGCAGAGTCGTCGCGACTTCTGGGCCAACCTGTTTCGGCTGGCCGAAGCGGGTACGACAATCCTCGTGTCAACGCATTACATGGACGAGGCGGAACGCTGCCACCGTCTCGCAATCCTCGATCATGGGGTCAAGGTCGCCGACGGGGCACCACAGGAACTGCAGCTTAATACCGGCATGACGGTGGTCGAAGTACTGGCGGACGATCCATACCAGGCGCAGAGCGCACTGATCCGGATCCCGCTGGTCGCCAGCGTCACACAGCTCGGCGTGCGGCTGCGGGTCCTGATTCCGGAGTCGGTCGACGACGCGCTGGGCCTGACAAACACGAGCCTGCAGAAACACAAGGTGACTGCGCAGAGCCGCATCGTCCCCGCATCGCTGGAGGACGTGTTCGTCGCTGTCACAATGAAACCAGGGCAGCGTGCCGCATGAAGTCACTCTCACGTCTGATGGCTGTCATGCGCAAGGAAGTGCGTCAAATGCGCCGCGACCGTCTCACGGCCGCGATGATCGTCGGCATACCGGTTATGCAATTGCTGTTGTTTGGCTACGCGATCAATACTGACGTGCGCAACCTGGTGACAGCGATTGCCGACGAGGCCAACACCCACCTGTCACGCCAGTTCGTGGCGGAACTCGGTGCAACGCAGGTCACGAACATCCGGTATCGGGTGGGATCCACTGCCGAACTCGAACGCATGATGCAGTCCGGAGAAATCTCGATCGGCGTGGCGATACCGAGGGACTTCGACCGGCGCGTCACCGATAAGACTCGAGCTGCGGTCCATCTCCTGGTTGACGGCAGCGATCCGACCATTGGCGGCATCGCCAATCAGTTGCGCGAAATGTCAATCGCGTTCGCCACGGGCGCGACGCCTCCAAAACAGCGTTTGATCGAGGTGCGCCCCTACTACAACCCCGAACGCCGCACACCCATCAATATTATTCCGGGGCTGATGGGCGTCATCCTGACCATGACAATGCTGATGTTCACGGCGGTCGCGGTCGTCCGCGAGCGCGAGCGCGGCAATCTCGAGTTACTAATCAACACCCCTGTGACATCGGCCGAACTCATGATTGGCAAGGTCGTACCCTACATCGCAATCGGCCTCGTGCAGCTTGCGTTGATTCTCGTCGTGGGACGGCTCCTGTTCGACGTTCCCGTGCGTGGCAGTATCATCGACCTGTACCTCGCCGCCGGCCTGTTCATTGCTGCCAACCTGGCGCTGGGACTGTTCTTCTCGACAGCGGTAAAAACGCAATTTCAGGCGATGCAGGCGACGTTTTTCGTGCTCATGCCGTCGATACTGCTGTCTGGTTTCGTGTTCCCATTCGACGGCATGCCGATCATCGCTCAATACATCGGCGAGGCCTTGCCGATTACGCACTTCATTCGCATCACGCGCGGCATCATGTTGCGGGAGGCTTCGTTGGGCGATCTGACCGGCCCCCTGATCTACCTGGGCACATTCGCCGTCGTTGCCACCACCGCGGCCGCGTTGCGATTTTCAAAACGCCTGGACTGAGCAGCCAATAATTTGGGTCCGAACCGGGTCTCTCAGCGCAAACAGCCTCGGCTCGACGATAAAAGAGCGTCCGAGGCTCGCAAATTTGTGCCCATTCTGGTCCAATCAGCAGCACGGCAACCATACTCGAGTGATATGACCCAAATTCAGGACAAGCAGCCGACAGTTTTCATCGTCGATGACGACCCGGCGATTCGATTTGCCATGCAGGCCTTGATGGATTCGGTCAATATCGAGCATGAAATTTACGCGTCCGGTGACGAGTTTCTTGAGGGCGTTAACGATCATCGCGCCGGTTGCCTCGTTCTCGACATCCGCATGCCGGGACTTGGCGGACTCGAACTCCAGGATGAACTCGTAAAGCGCGGCAGCACGCTGCCGATCATCTTCATCACCGGGCACGGCGATGTACCGATGGCCGTTGATGCGATGCAAAAAGGCGCTGTGGATTTCATTCAGAAACCATTCCGCGATCAGGATCTTCTCGATCGCATTCGCGAAGCGCTAAAGACCGATCAGGAGCGACGCGAGGAGCAACAGAAACACGCTGAAGTCGCCGAGCGGCTGGCGCGTCTCACAAATCGCGAACGCGAGGTATTCGACCTCGTGGTCACAGGTAAGCCAAACAAAGTCATAGCTTATGAACTGGGCGTGAGCCAGCGGACCGTGGAAATTCACCGTGCCCGGGTCATGGAGAAGATGCAGGCAAGGTCCCTGGCTGACCTCGTCAAAATGCACATGACGGCCTGACAAGCAGGCCCGCACCCTGACTCAAAGAGCCAGAGTGCCGGTGCTTCGATCGTCACATATGAGCTCTTCGATGCTCTTCGAATCGCGCGCAATCGATGCACTTCCTGGCATACGGATGCGCCACCAGACGACCGGCATCGATTTCGGCGCCACACTCATTGCACAGCCCGTACTCACCGGCATCCATCCTGCGCAAGGCGGCCGTGATCTTCGCCATTTCTGAACGGGCTTCATTGCCCAGCGCATCAACCACTTCGCTGTCTTCGAGCTCTTTGGCCCGCTCTTTCGAGTCTGCGTGATAACCGCGACGCAAGTTGGCCGTGATGCGGTCAAGGCGCGCTCCCAGCTCCCGCTTCTTGCTCTCGAGTTGTTGACGCAGGGCGTCGTAAGAATCCTCTGGCATGGCTGATTCTCGTTAAAATACCTTCACCACTGTAAACGCAGACAAGGGTTCACAGAAATTAGTACATCCACCTATCCGGCTGTACGTAAAATCCACTAGTTCCTAAGCATCACGCCTTATGGAAATTGCCGTCACGAGGATCTACTCTTTTTGCGAGAAAGTCAGGGAAGCACTACTTCACCGGGAGCCAAAATGGAGACGATTTCCAAAGTCCTTTCGGTCGTCGATCCGACAGTGGACGAACAGCCGGCGCTCGGACGGGCCGCCTGGCTCGCCAGACAGGCCGATGCCGAACTCGAATTACTGGTCTGCTACTACAATGAATACCTGAGTGGCGATCGCTTGTTCGATTCGCCGTCGCTCGAAAAGGCCCGCAGCGAAGTCATTGCCAACCAGGAAAGACATCTTGAAGAATTGGCCGAGCCGATTCGGGAAAGCGGGGTTGTCGTCACGACAACCGCCGCGTGGGACCATCCGCTTTACGAGGGCATTGTGCGCCAGGCAATAGCAAGCGGCGCCGACATCGTATTCAAGGATACCCATCATCATTCTGCCGTCACGCGCGCATTATTGACTAATACGGACTGGAACCTGATTCGCACGTGCCCTGCTCCGCTGTGGCTGGTCAAGCCACATGAACTCGCCGAGACCCCTGTTATCGTCGCTGCAATCGACCCGATGAACCAGCACGATAAACCGGCTGCGCTCGACGATGAGATCCTGCAGTTAAGCAAGCTGCTTGGACAGACCGTCGCTGGTGAAGTACATGCGTTTCACTCCTATGATCCTCGCATTGCGGTCGCGACGGCAACCGCCAACGCTTATATACCGGTCTCCCTCCCCTTCGATGAGATCGAGCGGCAAATGCATGAGGACCACGAGAAGCGATTCAACGAAATCACGTCATTTCACGGCCTGGCCGACGACAAATCGCATCTGGTCGCGGGGCTGACTCACGAAGAGCTGCCCGCTATCGCAGCTACGCTCAACGCCGATGTCGTGGTCATGGGCGCAGTCGCACGCAATCGCTGGAAACGCCTGTTCATTGGCGCGACCGCAGAGCGTACGCTCGAACATCTGCCGTGTGACCTGCTGATCGTGAAACCCGACTGGTTCCAAACGCCGGTCGAATCGAGTCGGCACGACGCTGCTTAGCCGAGCGAGTCCAGGGTATCATCGAGGGCACGAAGCATATAGTCGGCGTCCTCGATTGACAGTACCAGCGGCGGTCTCAATTTCAGTATATTGCCGTGCGGGCCGATCGACCCGGTCAGCACGCCACGGTCACGCATATCGTTCACGACCCTGGCCACCAGCTCCGTTGCCGGCGTGCGCGCGTGTCTGTCCAGCACGAGTTCCAGCGCGAGAAACAGGCCAGTGCCCCTGACATCACCGATGCACGAGTGTTTCTTCGCAAGGCGCCGCAGCGCGTCGACGATGTGCTGGCCGACCTGCAGTGCATTTTGCTGCAGCCTGTCATCTTCGATGACGTCGAGAACGGCCAGGCCTGCAGCACAGGAAACCGGGTTGCCGCCGAAGGTATTGAAGTAACGCGCATGCCGGGCGAATTCGTCGACGAGTTCGCTGCGCGTCACAACAGCGGACAGCGGATGACCATTCCCCATCGGTTTACCCATCGTAACGATGTCGGGCGTGAAACTGTCGGCTTCGAAGCCCCAGAAATTTTCGCCGGTACGACCAAAGCCAGGCTGGACTTCATCGGCGACGAACAGGGCCCCCGCGCCGCGCATGATCTCGGCGGCCGTGCGCAGATAGTCTGGCGGCGGTGCAACGACGCCGCTACTCGAAATGATGGTATCGATGACGAACGCGGCCGGTTTGATGCCGCGGTGTTCCAGCAATTCGAGCGCACTGTGGATATGCGCGGCACATAGCTCGCCGGCATTGTCGGCACTGTAGAGTCCACGGTAGGTATCCGGCGCTGGCACAGTAACGACATAGTCCGGTACTTCGTCTGCCGGAATGCTGTCGGTCGAAATCTCGTAAATGGCCTGCGTGTTACCGTGATACGCGTAATCGGTAACGATGATGCCGGTGCCACCTGTGCAGGTTCTTGCGATTCGCAGCGCGAGCTCATTCGCCTCGCTACCTGTGCAACAGAACATCGCCGTGTCGAGCTCATCGGGGAGTTTCGCAGTCAAACGCTCCGCCAGGTTGACGACGTTTTCGTGCAGATACCTGGTATGGGTATTAAGTGTACGTGCCTGCTCGAATATCGCCTCTACGACACGGGGATGACAGTGTCCGACATGCGGCACATTGTTGTACATGTCGAGGTACTTGTTGCCGTCGGCATCGAAGAGCCACACACCCTCTCCGCGTACCAGGTGCAGGGGCCTGTCGTAAAACAGCCGATAGGCCGAGCCCATCAGCTGTTTTCTGCGTTTGAGTAGTTCTGCAGTATCCGCGGTCACGACCGGTAAGGTTACCGGAAATAGCCAGAGATCTCGATTCAGGCGGACAGTCCGTCTGCATTTTTCTGCGGCTGTCATCCCATCGTCGCAGTCACTGGATCGTCCGGTGCAGCCACAACCACGGTCAAGACAGCCTTCGAAAGCTTCACACATGACGCGAATCAGCTGTACCCGGATTGGCGACAGACGCTCAATCCGATCACGTCTGCCGCCGGTCAGGACTTACTGCCTGTCGATTCAGTAACTCGCCGTCAGCATGATCCAGAACTTGTTCGTGTCGAACTTCTCTAATGGCGACGAGGAATCGTGACTGAAGAATGCGCCTTTGAAGAGCACGCCATAACGCTCGCCGAGCTTGCGCCCCGCCGACAGGTCAAATTCCGTAGCGTAATCGCTGCTGCCGGTTTCTGACGAGAAGTCGTGATACACGCCGGTCAGATTCCACTTGCCTGCTGTGAATTTCACCGTTGCGTAAAGGTCATCGAGGCCGAGGCCGGGCGTTGCAAGGAATTGGTCTGCCCAGCCGTTGAATGCGTGCAAGGTCGCCAGCGGTGTACGAAAAGCCGTGCCGGACAAGGAGTCTGCGCCCAGCGACTCGAACCCGAGACCGAACGAAAGCCCGTTTTCCATCGCAAACATCGCATTCAGGTGCAGGTAGTCCGCATCGTAGTTGTTGGAGTTATCACCGGCATCGGACTGCGAGGCAAATTCGCCGAGCAGCGTCACCTTGCCGCCACCGACGTCGACGCTGCCGGCGAGCCTGACGCCAATCGTCGAGGTTGAATTGGCGAAGTTCGCAGTGTCCTTGTAGTCGAGCAGGTAATAATACGGTGTGACCGAAAAGCCATCACTGACGCTGAACCTGGCGTTCAACAGATGGCCATCCAACGCAGCTTTTCCGCCCGGCACGGTTTGTCCGAAGATGCGGCGCACCTGGTTGAGGTACGAGTACGACAACACTGTCTTGGAAATGGCTTTGGTATTCAGCGTAAACGCGTCGTACGTTTGCTCGTTCTGCCGCCAGCCGACACCGCCAATGAAACGCTGGTTATCGAGCAATATTCGTTGCCTGCCGAAGCGGAATTTCCAGTCATCACTCGAACTGTAATCGAGGTAGATCTGGTTCAGGTCCGACCCCTCGGGATCAGCGACGGTTGAATATTCGGTGCGATTCGGACTGGTACCTGCACCGGAGTTGAAGTCATCGAGCAGCACATGGAACACGTGATCGAATTCGGCAAATGCGGACCAGCCATTCCATTGGCCGGTCCGATAGTTGAGTCGCAATCGCAATGTCGACGCGTTGGCATCGTCCGTTGGCTCATCCGCAATATCGTCCGGAACATCATCATCGGCGACATGCTCATAACGATACCGTCCCGAGATCGTCGCCTTACCCGACGTTATCGCCGACGCAAAGTCCGTTCCGGCCTCTTCCGCGGCTGCCGTGATGGGAAGCGGCAAGATCAATCCCAGCAGCATGCCGGGAAGGACATTGTGAATGCGCATCATGGTTCTTTCCTTTTAATAAACGTCGTTCAGCGTGTTGTAGACATTGAACTTGCCCGTCGGCGTTATGAGCGCGGGATCCTTGATCACCGCCTTCAACTTACGCGTCTTGTCATCCACAACAACAATCGCTGACTCTTGCTCCTTGCCGCTCCAGACCGAGAACCACACTTCGTCACCAGCCTTGTTGTACTCCGGCTGTACCACGCGCTTCGGTCCTTCGCCCAGATCTGCCCATGCGCCAATCGGTAACGTTTCAAAACTCCCATCGAGATTATTGATGTCGTAAACGGCGATACTCTGGCTGATCGACTCATCCGGATTCAGCGGTGCGTCGACCCAGAGATTCGACGAGTTCGGGTGTGACTTCACAAACAATGAGCCACCGCCCATACCGTCGATGATTCGAACCGTATTCCACGCGTTGTCCGGATGTCCCTCCGGATCCGTGCCGAGGAAGGTAATGTTGGCGTTGCCCAATGCGCTTGTGATCCAGACCGGCCCGAATTCCGGATCCTCGATGTTTGCACCGCGTCCCGGGTGTGGTGTCTTTGTGACGTCAGCAAGAGCAACCAGCTTGCGTTCCTTCGAATCGACCACGGCAATCTTGTCGGACTGGTTCGCTGCTGTCAGAAAGTAGCGTTTACTCCTGTCCCAGCCGCCATCGTGCAGGAACCGGGCGGCGCCGATGTCGGTCACCGCCAGATCATCGATGTTGCTGTAGTCCACCAGCAGGATGTGGCCCGTTTCCTTGACGTTGATAATGAAGTCGGGATGTTCGTGCGAGGCGACGATAGCAGCTACACGAGGCTCCGGATGGTACTCCTGTGTATCCACGGTCATGCCGCGCGTCGAGACGATCTTCAGAGGCTCCAGCGTGTCGCCATCCATGATGACGTACTGCGGCGGCCAGTAAGAACCGGCGACCGCGTATTTGTCTTCATAGCCTTTGTATTTCGACGTCTCGACCGAACGTGCCTCGAGGCCAACCTTGATCTCGGCAACGCGTGCGGGCGGGTCCATCCACATGTCGATCATGTCGACTTTCGCGTCGCGTCCAATTGTAAATACGTAACGGCCCGAGGCGGACACGCGCGATATGTGTACCGCGTAACCGGTCTTCAGGCGCGTGACGATTTCCTTGGTGTCGCCGTCGATCAGGGCGACCTCGCCGCTGTCGCGCAGCGTGACCGAGAAGAAATTGTCGATGTTGCGGCCGTGCTGTGGTTTGCTTGGACGATCTTCCGGTGCAACCAGCACTTTCCAGCTCGCCCGCATCTCAGGCATACCGTACTCTGGCGGTGCCGGCGGTTCCTGCTGCAGGAAACGCGCCATGATATCGATCTGGGCCTCGGTCATTTCGCCCGATGTACCCCAATTCGGCATGCCGGCCGGTGAACCATAGGTAATCAGAGCTTTAAGGTACTCGGTTCCCTTTTCGAGCGTGATGTCCGGCGTAAGTGCCTTGCCGGTCGCACCTTTGCGCAGCACGCCGTGGCAGCCTGCGCAGCGCTCAAAATAGAGTTGCGTCGCCGTTCCGAATTCGGCTGCCGACAGTACAGGACCACCTGCTGACATGACCTGTCGTGTGTCCTCACCGGATATGGCTGACGGGGCACCCTGGTAGGTCAGTTCGCCCTCGGTCGCGCCCACGTGGCGCTCGCCGGCCGCGCGATCTTCCTTACCCAACTCGGCGCGTAGCGCGGCAACTTCCGCGACGCTGACTGCCGCGCCGTCATTTCCCCAGGAAGCGAACACGTAGCTCAACACCGCAGCGAGGTCCTCGTCGCGAAGATGTCCCATGCTCGGCATAACGCCGTTGTATTCGACACCATTGACCGTAATCGGGCCCGACAGGCCGAACAATGCCGCTGCCATCACCTTCTTTCGATCTCCCTTCAGAAAATCGGAGTCAGCCAGTGGCGGAAATGCACCTGCGAGTCCGACCCCGGTCGGCTGGTGGCAAGCGGCACAGTTCGCGAGATAGACGGCCCGGCCCTTCTCCATCAATTCGTCTGCTGTTGCCGCCGAGACCTCGGCCGTGTGCACGGCAGTGTCGCCCGAAGCGGTCGAGTCCGCGGGTTCATCTGCTTTCTGCGAGCAAGCCCCGATCGAAAGTCCCGCCAATGGGACGATCAATAGCAGGCCCAGTTTCTTGAGTAGCATGACTTTCTCTCCTGTCATTGCGATGGTTACCAGTTCACGTTCAGGCTGACGGACACACTGCGGCCAGCCTGAGCGAGATACGGGAGAATTGGATCGTTGGGAGACAGGCCGCGGATATCGGACCAGTTCCAATAGCTGCGGTCGGTCAGATTGTGCAGCCCGGCACGAATGACGGTGCGCGGGCCGAGCTCCTGAGTCAGGAACAGGTCAAAGATTGCGTGCCCGGCGGGCTTGAAGAGCTCGCCCGACGATTCATCCCGGTCGTCCCAGCCGTCGGTCAGGGTCGATTTCAACCTGACTTCACTGCGCTCACTCCGGGACAGCCAGGAGAAGCCGAGTACGGCCTGGCCGGGACCTACCGAATTCAGGTCTGCATTGGTTTCTTTGTTAACGCCACGCGCGAAATACACTGCGCCGTCAAACGCAAACGCGCCGCGACGAATGGACCAGGCGGCCTCGATTCCTTCGATGCGTGTCTCGTCCAGGTTTTGTGACTGGAAGAGCAAGCGACCACTGTCGGGATCGATACCCAGCCGTACTTTAGACTCGATAAAATCTTCGTAACGAGTGTGAAACACCGACAACCGAGCAGATGCAGCAGCACCCTGCCAACGCAAGCCAAGATCGAAGCCATCTGACGACTCAGACTTCAGATCCGGATTCGGTATCGCACGGAAATTGAACAGCGGAACGTCAAGGCTGATATTCGCATCCGCGTACGGTGGTGCACGAAATCCGTGCGAATACTGCAGGTAGATATCCGTCGCTGGCGTCAGTTTGTAGATCGCCCCCAGTTTTGGTGACAGATCCGACTCCGTGAGTGAGACGAGTTCGGCGAACGGATAGTCCTCGAGGTACATCGGATCCTGACCAGGAGAGAGTTCAAATTGATCGGCACGCAGCGCCGCGATGACCGTCCAGTCGCCGAAAGATATTGTGTCTTCGACATAAGCACCGATTTCCCTGGTTGTCGAAATCGGAAAATCCCGAAGCGGAAAGACCTCGCCGAGCAGCACGTTCGTCTGTTCGCCGCTGTCCATGTTGGTCGAGAGCCCGTCACGATACTCCTCGGTCCGCCGCTCCCGGTAATCGAGCCCCAGACCCAGGCGATGCGAGACGCGAGCGCTGCCGAGGTCTTTCCAGATATTGAGTTCGAGGCCACGAATCTCCTGGTCGAATGCGAACAATCGATCGATCGAGACCGGGGTAGCGGCGTTTCCGCGCTCATCGAGCGTTTGCTGCCTGATTTTGGCCACTTCGAAGTAGCCACGCGCACTGCCGCTGTCGACCCAGGCACCGGGTGAGCCGAATTCGTAAGCGAGGTTTATCAGGTCCATTTGATAGCGGTCATCGCCCTCGAGTGCGGTCGTCGAGCGATAGCGGCCCGAACCGAGCATCGAATTGAGGTCGGACAGCGTATCCGCATCCTGGTGGATGAGACCGGCGCGCCACGTGTTGCCGAAGCGATCGTCGCCGACGATCTTGACGAGGACCGTGCGACGATCCACCTTGCGCGTATCGAGATTGTCGGGCGCTGCGGCAGAATCGACCTCGTGACCGCTCCGCCGGCTGGCGCCTGCTGTGAGGCCCAGAGAGCTGTCGCCCACGCCAAACAATGCCTGGCTCTGGAAACTCTCGTCCAGCTCACGCCAGGTCAGCAACACATCGCCGCCTTGGTACCCTGCTCCCACAAGATTCACCGGGTCGGGCGTCTGGACGGCGACGACGCCACCAATGGCAGAGCTGCCATACAAAGCGGAGGCCGGGCCGTGCAACACTTCGATATTTTCGATCAGGCCCGCATCGATAAAGTCCCGCGTCGCATTAGAAAAACTGCCAACGCTGAAGTGATCTGACAGCGGCACGCCATCAACGATGATTGCGACACGATTACCACCAATACCGCGAATGCTGATCCCTTCGCTACCGAAGCGGTTGCCGGCCCCCTCGTAATCGATGCCGGGCACGTAACGAAATACGTCGTTGATCGAAATGGCGAGTTCATCGTTGAGTTCGGCACGTGACAGGACAGTGACACTGGCCGCAATTTCGCGGATAGAGCGTTCGTCTTTGTGTGCCACGACGACGATCTGCTCAAGCGTTTCGTCTGCCGGACCCGGTTCAGTCGCGAGCCCACTTTGCGATGCAAAAAGGCTCACCACGGCGACCGCGGCGAACACGGAAAGATGTCCAGGAATAATTCTCATACGTTCGGCGCGCGGCATCCTGAGCAGCTTCTGTAGAATTGAACCTTGCCATCAGGCGCGTATAAAGCCATAGGTACGTATCCCTACAGCAATGTCCCTGCAAATAAGGTACAGGTTCGAAAACTTATGTATCTGATTTTGAAGAATTTTCACATGACCTTCGCGGCACTGACCATTACTGGATTCCTGCTCCGCGGATTCTGGGTGATGAGCGGTTCCCGCTTGTACCAGAATCGCGCAAGCAGAATCGTCCCGCACGTGATCGACGCTTTATTTCTCGCCACGGGAATTGGCCTGGTCGTGACACTCGATCTGGCATGGATGCAGCAGCCGTGGCTGCTTGCCAAGTTTACCGCTCTGTTCTTCTATATCGGGCTGGGTATGGTCGCATTTCGCTTCGGCCGAACGCCGGAGATCAAAGCGGTGGCATTCGTCGCCGCGGTCGCAGCATTTGCCTACATTGTCGGCGTCGCTCTGAGCAAATCGCCTTTGAGTTGGATCGTCTTTCTCTAGTCCTCGGGTATTTCACCCGTGCGCGTAGCGAATTGGGCTGCCGCCAGCAAACGCGCGGTATTAACAGGCTTGCTCATCAACGTACTGTTGTCCACCGGACGCGCGTCCTTAACAACCTTGGAGGTATCACCACTTACAATAAACGCCGGAATGTTCATTCCGTAGTGCCCACGGATATCGGTTACGGCCTCGACGCCGGTTGAACCGTCGAGCAGATGAAAGTCCGAGATGATCAACGACGGCGCTTCGTCGAGATGCTTGACCAACGCCCGGGCCTCGGTCGCAGAAGCCGCCGTAGCCACCTTATACCCCTCCGCCTCGAGCAGGAGTCCCCAGGCATTTGCGACATTGACGTCGTCCTCGATCAGGATAATGACGCCACTTGCTGCTTCTGCAACGACAGCATGACTTTCGTCCGATTCACCGGCGCTCTTGCGGCTACCGCCAATGGCCGGCAGGCTAACCGTGAAACACGATCCCTTACCGGGGTCGGAATCGACGTTGACCGAATGCTCGAGCAAGTCGGTCAGCCTTTTCACGATCGCCAGACCGAGGCCGAAGCCCTCCTTGTTTCCGCCAGGCGACCTGATCTGATGAAACTCGGTGAATATCGCCTCTTGTTGGTCCTTGCTGATGCCCACGCCGGTATCCTCAACTTCGACGCAGCATTGACCGTCGCGTTCGGTGCATCGCAGCCACACTTTTCCCTTATCGGTGTAGCGAATCGCATTTCCCACCAGATTCTGAATGACCTCGCTCAGCAGATTGGGATCCGAGCGAACGATTGATTTACAGGCTATCGACTCGAATTCGAGGCCTTTGTGCTTTGCCTGACGCGCAAACTCGGCGGAGAGCCGGTCAATCAGGCGCTGCATCGGAAACTCCTCGATCTCCGGCGTAACGGCTCCCGCGTCCAGACGACTGATATCCAGCAGCGAATTCAGCAGATTGGTCATTGCCGTCAGCGAGTGCTCCTGACTCTCGATCATCTCGAGCGCACGCGCATCTTTAACCGTGCGACGTAATGCGCCATTCAGAAGGCTCAAGGCCTGCACCGGTTGTCGAAGGTCGTGGCTTGCAGCCGCCAGGAATGCACTGTTCGCCTTGGTGGCGCGCTCGGCCGCCTCTTGTGCCGCAATGATCTGCTGCTCCATTTGCCTGCGCCTGGTCACATCACGAATAACGCTCGATACGAAAGATGCTTTCGGCGTAGACACCGGACTCAGGCTGATTTCTACCGGGAACTCACTGCCGTCCTTGCGGCGACCAACCAGATTGAGACCCGGGCCCATCGGTCGCAGGCTGGGGCTGGCCGTGAATTCCTCGCGATGACCGACGTGCGATTCACGTATTCGCTCGGGCAGCAGCATCTCGATTTTGTGGCCAATAAGCTCGGCACGATCATAGCCAAACATTGTTTCTGCCTGTGCATTCACAATCGCGATCTCACCATGATCGTCCACGATGATCATCGCATCAGGCGCCGATTCGAGCAGAATGCGAAAATACGCTTCCGATTCGTCGGCCTGCAGTTTGTCTGAACCCATTAATCCGGCCATAAGCAATACTGGATATTGAGAGTATACCGTGGTGAGATACGCGCATTGTCGGCCTTTGGGGGGCGGATGGCGCATACGTAGGGTTACCTATACGGATCGCGTGATACCGCTGTTAGCCTGCCGGCTGTCCATTTAACGTCCAAAAGAAAAACAGGGGTTCGTCCATTGGACACAACAGCTTCGTACAATGACAAGGTGGTGCGCCAATTCACGATCATGACTGTGGTCTGGGGCATTGTGGGCATGCTTGTGGGTGTGCTGATTGCCGCGCAACTGATGTGGCCGCAGCTCAATTTTGACCTGCCATTTCTTACCTACAGCCGATTGCGGCCATTACATACCAACGCCGTAATATTCGCCTTCGGCGGCTCGGCGCTGTTTGCCACCTCTTACTACGTCGTACAACGCACCTGTCATGTACGGCTCGCCTTCAGCAAACTTGCGGCCTTCACATTCTGGGGCTGGCAGGCGATTATCGTGCTCGCCGCGGTTACGCTGCCGCTGGGGATCAGCCAGGCCAAAGAATATGCGGAGCTCGAGTGGCCAATCGACCTGCTGATTGCAGTAGTCTGGGTCGCCTACGCGATCGTGTTCTTCACAACGATCGGCCAGCGTCGAATCAAGCACATCTACGTCGCGAACTGGTTCTACGGCGCATTCATCATCACCGTCGCCGTGCTTCACATATTCAATAACCTCGCAGTACCGGTCACGCTGACCAAGTCCTACATTATTTATACAGGCGTGGTCGACGCGATGATGCAGTGGTGGTATGGCCATAATGCAGTCGGGTTTTTCCTGACGGCAGGCTTCCTCGGCATGATGTACTACTTTGTGCCGAAGCAGGCAGGCAGGCCTGTTTACTCATACCGCCTCTCCGTGGTGCATTTCTGGTCGCTCATCGCCGTGTACATGTGGGCGGGCCCCCATCATCTGCACTACACGTCCCTGCCCGATTGGGCACAGACGCTCGGCATGGTGTTTTCGGTGATTCTGCTCGCCCCGTCCTGGGGGGGCATGATCAACGGCATCATGACGCTGTCCGGAGCCTGGCATAAGTTGCGCTCAGACCCGATTCTCAAATTCATGATCGTCGCACTATCGTTCTACGGCATGTCGACTTTCGAAGGTCCGATGATGTCGATCAAGACCGTGAATGCCCTGTCGCATTACACCGAATGGACCATTGGCCATGTGCACTCCGGCGCGCTCGGCTGGGTTGGCATGATGACGATCGGTTCGATTTATTGCCTGCTGCCAAGACTCTATAACCGCGAGGGCATGTACAGCACCAAACTCATCGATGTGCATTTCTGGACCTCCACCATCGGCGTCGTGCTCTACGCCGTCGCGCTGTGGGTCGCTGGTATCGGCGAAGGACTGATGTCGCGTGCGGTCAACTCGGACGGCACGCTCACCTATGCGTTCATCGAGATCCTGGCGTCCAAGTATCCGTATTACGGCATGCGGCTGGTTGGCGGCCTGATCTACTTTGCAGGCATGATTATCATGGCCTACAACGTCTGGAAGACAATCGCAGACGAAGAACCGGCGCCTGTCGCCATCATGGACCCGGCGTAGAGGAGCGCAGCAATGCGTCATGAAACCATAGAAAAAAGCGTCAACCTGATGATGGTCCTGATCGTCGTTGCGATCAGTATCGGTGGGCTGGTCGAAATCATTCCGTTGATGCTGAGCAGCGATGCAACCCAGCCGGACGAGGGCATCGCGCCCTATGCAGCACTGAGACTCGAGGGCCGCGACATATACGTGCGCGAGGGCTGCGGCAATTGTCATTCGCAGATGATCCGGCCATTCCGTAGCGAGACGGAACGCTACGGGCCTTATACGACGGCAGGCGAAACGGTCTACGACCGGCCTTTCCTGTTTGGGTCCAAGCGGACGGGACCGGACCTCGCGAGAGTGGGCGGTCGTTACTCCGATGACTGGCAGAGACTGCACCTGAAGGATCCGCGCGCCCTGGTACCCGAATCCAATATGCCCGGTTATCCATGGCTGGCTGAAAACATTGTTGATCCCGAGTTGGTGACGGCAAAGCTCAGGACACTGCAATTCCTCGGCGACCCTTATACAGACCGACAGATCGCCGAGGCGGCCGGGCAGGTCGAGGGCAAGACCGAAATGGACGCGCTCATTGCGTATCTTCAGGAACTCGGCACGAATCGCAGAGCACGCAGGTAGCCGCGAATGGATATCAACGATCTTCGTGGACTGTTGACTGCCGTCACACTGTTTGCATTTATCGGGCTCTGCATATGGGCCTGGAGCAGCCGTCGCAAGGCAGAGTTTGACGCCAGCGCCGCACTGCCACTGGAAGAGGACTCTTACATGACCAACAGCGAACGGGAGAATATCTGATGGCTGCATTCTGGGCCTGGTTCGTTGCAGCGGGCACGATCGCCTTCGTAATCTGGTGTGTCTGGCTGATTAGCTGGGCCGGCAAACAGGGACCGCAAAACAAGCAAGACGAGGACCTCGTCGGTCACAAGTGGGATGGCGACCTCGAAGAATGGAACAATCCTGCGCCGAAGTGGTGGCTGTACCTGTACTTCATCACAATCGCATGGGCGGTTGGCTACATGATTGCCTATCCCGGGATCGGCGCGTTCGAGGGCATACTCGGTTGGTCACAACAAGGCCAGTACGAGCAGGAAATGCAGGCGGCCGAAGCACGTTATGCGCCAATCTACGAGCGTTTCGCGGCCATGGAATTCGGCGAACTGACGCGAGATGCCGAAGCGCAGGAGTTGGGTAGAAGCCTGTTCGCCGGTTACTGCACGACCTGTCACGGATCGGATGCACGCGGCGCGCCCGGTTATCCAAACCTGACGGACGATGACTGGATCTGGGGCGACGACGAGACCGCGATCATTGCGACAATAACGCACGGTCGTAACAACGTCATGCCGAATCTGTCACCGGCGCTCGGTGGCGATGCCGGTATCGACAACATGGTCAATTACGTGCGCAGCCTGAGTGGCGCGGTTGCGGCCGACGCGGCCGCGATGAGCGCACAACCGATGTTTGTGGCGTTATGCAGTGCGTGTCACCAGGCCGACGGCAGCGGCAATCAGGCACTGGGTGCGCCCAACCTGACTGACGACACCTGGTTGTACGGCCCATCGGCAGAGTCTGTTCGTGAGACGATTGTTCAGGGTCGCAATGGCGTGATGCCACCGCATGGTGGATTGCTCGGTGACAAACGTACGAAGATTCTCGCGGCCTACGTCGCCAGTCTGTCCGATAACGAATGACGAGGCGCCGTGGTCCACGAAGAATACCGAGGCGCAAGAAAGTGGAGTCGTAACCAGCAGGCTGTTGCGACCGTCATCTGGATATCATTTCTGACTGCCGCGGTCGCAACCATGCTGTTCTTCGCCATGATTGACCCCGTCGACCTGCTGGCTGCTTACGACCCCGAGCTCGAGATTGGACGACAGGCCGGCTATGCAGCAGGGTTCTTCTTTTTCTGGCTCATCGCGGCTGCTTGTTCCGCCGTCACGGCCTGGCTTGTTCGGACTGCCCCGAAACGGGACGCAAAGCGGCGATAATTCGGCGCGCCGATGAACACAAAGACTGACACCGACCGGCCGCAAGCCGCGGCGCTCTACGAAAGCGCGACAAAAATCTACCCGCGCGAGATCAAGGGCCGCTTTGCCTCGCTGTCAAAACTCGCTACAAATATCTTACTTGGCTTGTTCTACGTCATACCGTGGTTGATGTGGGACGATCGGCAGGCAGTCCTGTTCGACCTGCCAGCGCGCAAATTCTACCTGCTCGGCCTGACATTGTGGCCGCAGGACTTTATATACCTCGCACTGCTGCTGATGATCGCCGCTCTGTCACTGTTCTTTTTTACGGCGCTTGCCGGCCGGCTCTGGTGCGGATTTGCCTGCCCGCAGACCGTCTGGACCGAAGCCTTCATCTGGATGGAGCAAATAACCGAGGGCACACGCTCGCAGCGCATGAAACTGGACAAAGCGCCGTGGAGTTGGAACAAGTTACGCCGCAAGGGCGCAAAACAGCTCCTCTGGATTACTTTCTCGTTGTGGACCGGCTTTACGTTCGTCGCCTATTTCATGCCGATCCGCCAGCTGGCGCTCGATATTATCGCTCTGAACGTCGGCGGCTGGACGCTGTTCTGGGGCCTGTTCTATGGCTTCGCCACCTACGGCAACGCTGGTTACATGCGCGAGCAGGTGTGCAAGTACATGTGCCCGTATGCGCGTTTTCAGAGCGCGATGTTCGACAAGGACACATTGATCATTTCCTATGACGAGCAACGTGGCGAGCCACGCGGCGGACGCAAGCGATCAGTTGACCGCAAGCAAGAAGGGCTTGGAGACTGCATCGACTGTCAATTGTGTGTGCAGGTCTGTCCGACCGGAATTGATATTCGCGACGGCCTGCAATACGAGTGCATTGCCTGCGCCGCGTGTATCGATGCCTGTGACTCGATCATGGATAAAATGGAGTATCCGCGTGGCCTGGTTCGCTACACGACCGAGCACGCCCTGAAGGGAAAAACTGCGCATGTGCTTCGGCCGAGGATGTTCGTGTATGCGGCGGTAATTCTCCTGCTTGTGGGCGCCCTGGTGACCTCGATGATCACTCGCACGCCTATCATTCTCGACGTCATTCGGGATCGCAATACGCTCTACCGTGAAATACCCGGCGACATCATCGAGAACAGTTACACCATCAAAGTGATTAATCAGCGTGAAGAAGCACGCGACTTCAGGCTGTCGGTCGATGGCGTGCCCGGCCTGTCACTGGACGGTGTGGCGGACGCCATTACCGTAGACGGCGGCGGCGTATTGTCGCTGCCGGTGAGGGCGCGCACCCAACGTGACAACGCTTATGGCATTATGAACATCACCTTTGCTGTAACAGCCCTTGATGACGAGAGCGTTGTGATGATCGAAGACAGTCGGTTCATTGGTCCCGCTCCCTGATGGCTGAGCGCGACACACAACCCTGGTATCACCATTTCTGGCCGTGGTTCGTCATCGTCCTGCTGGGTTCGTCGGTCTCGGCAAGCCTGTACACCGTGTATCTGGCTATGAGCACGGCAGAACCCGTGATCAAGGAACCGCTCGACCAGCGATGAACGCTGGCGCCTGCTTTCACTGCGCGCTGCCAGTTGATCGTGACGACGAATATCAGGTCGAGATCGACGGTGAATTGCAGCCTGTCTGTTGCCCGGGGTGCAAAGCCGTTGCAGAACTCATTCGCGATACCGGCATGTCCAGCTACTATGCCATGCGTGAGACGCCGCAACCCGGCGCCGGCCGTCCTGCCGACGATGCCGCCGAGTGGACTGTCTTTGACCGTAGCGACATGCTTGCGGCATTTGCCGACACCGACAATGGCCGTGCCGAGGCGACGATTTATGTTGGCGGGATGTACTGTGCAGCCTGCAGCTGGTTGATCGAAACCACACTGGCGAAAATTGCAGGAATTGCCAGCGCCGACGTGAATCCCGTAACGCACCGGCTGCGGGTGCACTGGCATGCTGACAAGCTCGGTCTGGGCAGAATACTTGCCGCGCTGGCCGAACTGGGCTACGACCCGCAGCCACTGGCGCCAGAATCTGCCGCACGGC
>Ga0224512_10000766_pt1 | contig 32982 bp, 33 predicted proteins | sample SF_May12_sed_USG_4_FD_169103 | JGI IMG/M metagenome (GOLD analysis project Ga0224512, IMG submission 169103) | Sediment microbial communities from San Francisco Bay, California, United States - SF_May12_sed_USGS_13 | ecosystem: Environmental > Aquatic > Marine > Sediment | place: USA... | reverse complement strand
TCTAAGCGGGAAGCCCCCCTCGAAACCAGGTCTCGCTTGAGAGCCGTGGAAGACCACCACGTTGATAGGCCGGGTGTGGAAGTGCAGCAATGCATGAAGCTAACCGGTACTAATCGCTCGATAGGCTTGATCGCATATACGAATCCGTCACGCGCAGCGGCAAGAGCCGGCGGCGCACGGACGACGGTCAAAAAGACAGAAAGACGAAAAAGACACGCGTTGCGTTCATCGACGGTCTGGTGGTCATGGCGGGGGTCCCAGCACCCGATCCCATCCCGAACTCGGTCGTGAAAGCCCCCAGCGCCGATGGTACTGCGTCTTAAGGCGTGGGAGAGTAGGTCGCCGCCAGGCCTTCGATGAACGGAACACGGGCAAGAGCTGCGCAACCTGTTCACAATGCTTCCCGGATCCCGGAGGATTTCACCGACATCCGTGATGCGACGTTTATGATTTGACGCGGGGTGGAGCAGTCCGGTAGCTCGTCAGGCTCATAACCTGAAGGTCGCAGGTTCAAATCCTGCCCCCGCAACCAAATATAACGCCCTTGAATCAATGAGTTAGGGGCGTTTTGCTTCTTGAACCGGATTGGTAAGCGCACCAGAAATGCAGCCGGTCGTGTTGATGGGACATAGGGGGCGGATTCCGGCTTCCTGTCGACCTCGCTTTGGCGCCTGCTCCACACTGCACGGCGGACCGAGTTGAGGGGGCCGGTCAATTCCCGAGAAAGAACCCCAGGAATGCCTCGAGTGTCGCCTCGGGCGCCTCTTCGGGAACGTAGTGGCCGCAGTCGATCGGGCCGCCCTCGACCGTCGCGGCCGCATAGTCCTGCCATAGCTTGCGCACATCTCCGTAGACCGTGCCGGTGTGGCTGCGCGCGCCCCAGATCGCCAGCAACGGGCATTCCACCCGACGGCCGGCGGCATAGTCCGCCTCGTCCATCTCCAGATCGCAGGTCGCGCAGGCACGGTAGTCCTCGCAGGATCCCCGAACCGTCTTCCACGTGAAACAGCGGACGTATTCGTCGAAGGCCTCTTTGGTGAAGGGCGCAAGCCCGACGCCCTTTTTCGACAGCTTCTTCTCCATGTAATAGCGCGCCGGAACCCCGGTCATCATCCGCTCGGGCATGTCGTAGGGCTGGGCCATGAACAGCCAATGCCAGGATTTCATCGCCCAGTCCTTCGAGGCGTTGTTCCAGATGTGGCGGTTCGGCAGGATATCGACCACCGCGGCGCGCTCGATCCTGTCCGGATGATCGAGACACATCCGGTGTGCGGTCCGCGCGCCCCGGTCGTGTCCGGCCAGTTGGAATGTGTCAAACCCAAGCGCCGTCATGACATCCACCTGGTCCTGCGCCATGGCGCGGAAGGAATAGTTGATGTGGTTCTCGCCACCGTCCTCGGGGCCGACGCTGTCGCCATAGCCGCGCAGGTCGGTCGCAACCACGTGAAAGCGTCGTGCCAGATCGTCGGCGATCTTGTGCCAGGACACATGGGACATCGGGTTGCCGTGCAGCAGCAGCAGGGGTGGGCCATTCCCGCCATGCCGCAGATGTATGCGAGCCGAACCGAAACCACAGTCCGGGACATCGACGTCCACGCGCTCAAAATTCTCGAACATGCGCTTCTCCACCTGCAATCCGCTCTGGTACACGATACCAAGCTACTGATGCGGGGCAACCGTCTTGGCCGTTCGTGGGAGGCACATTCAGCGCGTGCTATGGTATAGCTGGAGGGCCGGAGAGGGATCCGGCCGAAACCTGAACGAACATACCAGGAAGTTGGCTTCTGAGATGAACGACAGCCGCCTCCGTATAAGTGAAACCGCCGCATTCATAGGCTTCGGCGAAGCCGGCCAGGCCTTGGCCGACGGTTGGCGGTCTGAGGCCGAAATGGTGATCCGGGCTTACGATATAAAGACCGACGATAGGCGGACCAGGGATGGCAAGATGGACGACTACGCCCGGCATGCCGTAACCCCGGCGGTGTCAGCGGTGGAGGCGGCCGAGGGCGCCGATATCGTTGTCTCGGCGGTTACCGCCGACGCCGTCCTGGACGCGGCTGACAGCGTGCTGCCCGTGCTTGGCGCCGGGCAGCTGTATCTCGATATCAATTCCGCGGCGCCGTCGAAGAAACGGGAGGCGGCGGAACGCATCGCCGAAGCCGGCGGTAGTTATGTGGATGTTGCGGTCATGGCGCCGGTGCATCCCAGCCTCCACCGGACACCTCTGTTGATTGGCGGCCCGGGCGCCAAACACATAGAGCCCCTGCTCAACAAGCTGGCCATGAATTTCGAGATCATTTCGGAAAACGTTGGCGACGCCTCGACCGTGAAAATGGTGCGCAGCATCATGATCAAGGGCATCGAAAGCCTGACCGTCGAATGCATCCTTGCCGCGGTAAAGGCCGGTATCGACGACCGTATCCTGGACTCGCTCGAGAAGAGTTTTCCGGGTATGAACTGGAGGCGGCGCGCCGGTTACATGATGGAGCGCGTCGTCATGCATGGCGAGCGGCGGGCCGCGGAAATGCGCGAGGTCACTACCATGCTGGAAGATATGGGCATCGGCGGAACCATGGCGTCCGCCACGGCCGAACGTCAGCAATGGATGGCCGATCTTGCGCCGGCTGCGCGGTTTCCCGACGGCCTCCCGGGAGATTACCGTGTTCTCGCGACCGCCATCCTGGCCCTGCACAGCGAGAAAGACACGCCGTCATGAATGTCCCCGGGGTTACGTTCGATCACCTTCCGGCGGACCGTCCAAACAATCGGTGGAAATGAAGCGAAATGACATCGGCTAACGATTCACCCGGACGGATCATTACCTGGGTACCACGACGTTTGTCTCACCTGGCGTAGACCACGCCATCCATCAATTTGCGTGCCGTGCGCAAAATCGCGGTGCTCTCGACTGCTCCCTCGGCATCCAGTGAAGCAACGACCGACATTTCGCCGGTAGGATGCTCTATGGACAGGCTGCGCGCCGCGCCCTCGCCGACCTTCGCCAGCGCGCTCGCCGGGCTGCCCTTCAGCAAACATGCCGTTGCGACACTGGCGGCGCCCAAGACGCCGATCGTCTTGTGACAGCGATGCGGAATGAAGGTCCGGGTCGAAATGGCGCCACTGTTCCGCGGTGGGCTGACCATGGTCATTTTGGGCACCGATTTCTGCGCGACGTCACCAAGGTTCATCAACGGGCCGCATTGCAACCGAATGGATTCAAGCCTGCCGCGGAGCCGGTCGTCGGCCTCAAGCGCCTCCGGCGATTCGTCACCAATGATGCCCATGTCGGAGGCGCGCATGACCACGCAGGGCATGCCGTTGTCGATCATCGTTACCTCGACGCCGTCAATAACGTCCACGACATTTCCCGTCGGCAGAAGCGCGCCGCAGGACGATCCCGCCGCGTCCCTGAACTCGATCGGAACGGCGGCCGATGAGCCTGGCACACCGTCGATATGGGCGTCGCCCCTGTAGTTGACCTTGCCGCCCGGTGTCGAGATACGCGCGATGGCGACCTGCCCGGTATTCTCCATGAAGATGGCGACCGGGGTGATGTCCGGCTTCGCCTCGACCAGCCCGCGTTCGATGGCGAAATAGCCGACGCCCGCCAGGATGTTCCCGCAGTTCTGGGCATCGGTCACGACAGGCCGGTCGACGAAAACCTGCAGGAACAGGTAGTCGACATCGACGCCGTCCCGGTCGGATTTGGATACCAGCGCAACCTTGGAGGTGAGCGGATCGGCGCCGCCGATGCCGTCGATCTGGCGCGGGTCGGGCGAGCCCATGATCGACAACAGCAGTTGGTCCCGGTCGGCCTGCTCGCCGGGAAGATCGTCCTTCAAGAAGTACGCGCCCTTCGATGTGCCGCCGCGCATCCAGGTGCATGCGATGCCGTCGTCGAAACTCATATGTATTTCAGCCCCTTCGCTTCGAGACGCTCGCGCATGCCATAAATATCGAGACCCAACTCGCCGGCCAGGAGCTTCGCGCGGGTGTTCGCTTCCTTCTCTTCCCGCTCTTTCGATTTCCCGACCACCAAGGCCGCGTGTTCGCGCGGGACGACGACGACACCGTCATCGTCGGCGACAATCACGTCGCCCGGGTTGATGGCGGCACCAGCGCAAACAACAGGTACGTTCACACTCCCCAGCGTTTCTTTCACCGTACCTTGCGCCGAGATCGCGCGCGACCAGACGGGAAAGCCCATGTCCTTCAGGGGCCGGACGTCGCGGCATCCTCCCTCGATAATCAGCCCGCGAACGCCGCGGGCCGATAATGAGCAGGCCAGCAGTTCGCCGAAATACCCGGCATCCGATGGCGAGGTCGGGGCGACGACAAGGATATCCCCATCCTGACACTGTTCCACGGCGACGTGGATCATCCAGTTGTCGCACGATGGAAGCGACACGGTTACGGCCGTGCCGGAGATCTGCGCGCCGGAATAGATCGGACGCATGTGGGCACCGAGCAGGCCGGTGCGTCCCTGTGCCTCGTGCACGGTCGCAACGCCAAACGATGCCAGTTCATCGGTTGCGGCACGATCGGCGCGTTGGATATTCTGGACAACAACGTTCGCCATCACAACTGATCCACGGTTCGAGGAAAGATCGACTGATACGCTTCACCGTAACGCGCAGGGCGCCCGCCCGCCTGGCCGCCGGAGTTGCGCCGGAACTGGTTGCCCCTGTTTTCCGCCACATTCGTGTAGTAATCCCACAAATGCTCCTGGCCTTCCATGCATTCGATGGCGGCGCGCTTCTTGTCCCAAACGTCGGTGATATCGAGGATCGTGTCGGGTTTCCAGCCGCATTGTTCGGTCTGGTGCGGCTCGAACAGATACATCTGCGGCGCCCCCAATACCTTCTCGCCGGGCTTGTGGCCCCACGCCTGGGCGATCATCCGCGCGTTCAGGGTAAATCGCGTCGCTGCAGGGTGGTCGGTATTGTACGGATCGTCGAGCGAATGCGACAGCACGAAACTGGGTTGGACGTTGCGTAAGACGTCGACAAGGCGGTCGGTCGCAGCGGCATCGAAGTCCAGCGGGTAATCGCCCAGATCGAAGCAGAGCAGCTCGGCCGCGCCGAGCGCATTGGCGGCGTTTTCCGCTTCGCGGTGCCGGCTTGCCTTGACCTCGTCGAGTGTGACGTTGCCCTGTTTCCAGAGCTTGGCGCTTTCGCCGCGCTCACCATAGGAAAGGCAGACGATAGTCACGTCGTAGCCGGCCTCGGCATGCAGCGCGATGGCGCCGCCGGCACGCCAGACGAAATCGGCAGCATGGGCGCTGACCACCAGGGCTGTTTTGCTCATTTCCGTTTCTCCTCGCTTTTCGTTCGCCGCGGCGCCGGTCCACGCCGGTCGGCAGCTGTGTCGGCTATCCTCTACGCTGAAGATACTGCAATATTGGCGCACGAGCGCACCAAAGCGTTTCTTGACCGCGTTTTGCCAATTCAGTGAAGAACGCACGGCACAAGGCACCATGGCCGTTTCCCGACCAGATGAAACGACGCCGGCACCCGATGCAAAACAATAAACTTCTTCGTTTTGCCAGACTTTTCGTGTGTGACACACGATCGGTGGTGTCCCGTTGCCGACAGATTTCCGCGGTATGCAGACTCGGTATTTGGGCAGATCACCGGGGATATGATCACTGTGGGGCAGGCCGGCCGATGCTCTGGAGTATCTGTCGGCCGATTAGGGCAGTAAGACCCCTTGTTATGCCGAGGGCTCTATAGATTTCGAATGAAGGGTCGTGATCTTCCAACCAGCGACCGAAGAAACAGAGAAGCGAAGCGATGGGAAGCATCATTAAGGGCATAATTTTCGGGATGGCCGGTACGGCATTCACGGTTCTCGGATATCCGCCCTCGGATGCGAAAGCGGTCGAGACAAAGGACAAGACCATTTCGCGGATGATACCGTTTTCGGAAGGTGGGAGATCCGGCCGATAGGCCCGCTTTACGGCCCCGCTTCTGGAAAAACGGTTCGGCGCCACTATCCAGTTCAAATTCGTACCGGGCGGCAGTTCCACGAAGGGCGCGAATCTTTATGCCTCAAGGACCAAGCCCAATGGCCTGGAGCTTATTGGCACCTCGGGCTCAACCCAGCTTCCGTTTGAATTTGAAAGAAACGCGCCTAGTGTGCCATGTTGACATGTCCATTGATCATAGGGCCGTCAGTCGAGTCTTCATCCGGACAACCAACGAAATTGCTGAACGGAGCCTGAAACAACGGAAGAACGCTATAACAAAACGATAGGGAGAACGAAAATGAAGAACATCAAAACGGCCACATGCCGCGCGGCTGCGTGCATTGCAGCAGCGTGTCTCGGCGCAATCGGCTTCTCGGCGGCGGCGGCGGCGCAAGACAGTCTTGATCTGTCTGGCAAAACTGTCGAATTCGTGATTCCGTTTTCGGAATCAGGCGGATCGGCCAAATGGGCCAACTTCTATGCGCCGCTCCTCAGCGAGGCGCTGCCGGGCAAGCCAACCGTTGTCGTGAAATACATGCCGGGCGCTGGCTCGACCAAGGGCGCGAACTGGTTCCAGCAGCAGGAATACGAAGACGGCACGGTGATCTTCGGTTCGTCGGGTTCGACGCAATTCCCGTATCTTCTGGGCGACCCGCGCGTGAAGTACGAATACAAGGACTGGAACGTGGTCCTCGCCTCCGGCACCGGCGGCGTGGCCTACCTGCCCCCCGATATCGCCAGGAAGTTCGACGGCGACGCCGACGACCTGAAGGGAATCGATTTCATCTGGGGTTCGCAGAACGCAACGGGTCTGGACCTCGTGCCGCTTCTGGCATGGGAAATGCTGGGTATGAAGGTTGAGCCGGTCTTCGGCATCAAGGGCCGCGGTGACGGCCGGCTGATGTTCGAGCGCGGCGAAGCCAACATCGATTACCAGACCTCGTCGGCATATCTGAAGGGCGTTGTCCCACTGGTTGAAGCAGGCCAGGCCGTGCCGATGATGACATGGGGCGCTCTCGACGCCGATGGCAACATCGTCCGCGACCCGACCTTCCCCGATATGCCTAGTTTCAAGGAAGTTTGCGAGGCGACCAAAGGTTGCAAGACGTCGGGCGACGCCTGGGAAGCCTGGAAAGCCTTCTTCATTGCCGGCTTCCCGGCGCAGAAAATGGTCTTCCTGCCCAACGGCGCACCCGAAGAGGCGATCGCGACATACAAGAAGGCGTTCGATGATATCATCGCGCGCCCCGACTTTCCGAAGATCTCGGCGGCCGTGCTCGGCGATTACCCGCAAATGACCGGTAAGCCGGCCATGACAATGTTGAAGCTCGGTACCGACGTGCCGCCGGAGGCCAAGGCCTATGTCAAGAACTGGCTGAAAGAGCGCTTCGGCGTCTCGCTGGAATAAACCGCACTGTACCTGCCCTCCGCGCCCATGCGCGGAGGGCATTATTCCCAAGGAATTCCGAAGAGCCGGACCATGGACCTCTTATTGACCGCGCTGCCGGCGCTGGGAGATGCGTTTTCGCTGATTTTCCATCCGCAGCAGATCATGTTCCTGATGCTTGGCGTCCTTCTGGGCATGTCGGTCGGGGTTTTCCCCGGGCTCGGCGGTATCGCGGGTCTGTCGCTGGTGCTGCCGTTCATTTACGGAATGGAGCCGGTCTCCGGCCTCGCGATGATGGTGGGGCTGGTCGCGGTAATCCCGACGTCGGACACTTTCTCATCGGTCCTCATGGGGATCCCCGGCTCGTCGGCCAGCCAGGCCACGGTGCTTGACGGGTTCCCGCTGGCGAAGAAGGGCGAAGCCGCGCGCGCGCTGTCGGCGGCCTTCGCATCGTCGCTTTTCGGAGGCCTGTTCGGCGCTGTCATCCTGACATTCTTCATCCTGATCGCACGTCCCCTGGTGCTGGCATTCGGCCTGCCCGAGATGCTGATGATCACGATTCTCGGCTTGTCCATGGTGGCGATCCTCGCCGGCCGCATCCCGATAAAAGGGGTCGCGGCGGCGGGACTCGGCCTGATGGTGGGCACAATCGGCGAGGCCGCCGCCGGCGGCAGCCTGCGGATGTCGACTTACGACGTCCCCTACCTGATCGACGGACTGACGCTGGTGATCGTCGGGTTAGGCATTTTCGCGATTCCCGAGATCGTGGCGCTTCTCCGGCATGACAGGTCGATTTCCAGGTCGGGCGGTCTCGGCGCGGGCTGGTTGGTAGGCATCCGCGACTGGTGGTCCAATCTGTTCCTGTCGATCCGGTGCTCTGTCATCGGGGTGATTGTCGGCGTTATTCCGGGCCTTGGCGGATCCGTCGTGGATTGGATCGCCTATGGCCACACCGTACAAATGGCAAGGGACAAAAGCCGCTTCGGTTCAGGTGACATACGCGGGGTGATCGGCCCGGAATCTTCGAACAACGCCAAGGAAGGCGGCGGGTTGGTCCCAACGCTGATCTTCGGCATCCCCGGCAGCGGCTCGATGGCGATATTTCTGGGTGGTCTCGCGCTACTGGGCTACGATGCGGGACCGCAGATGATCCAGAACGATCTGGATATCACCTACACCATCGTCTGGTCGCTGGCCCTGGCCAACGTCTTCGGCGCGGGTCTCTGCATCGTGCTTTCCGGTCCTATCGCCCGCCTGACCACGATCCGCTTCACCCTGCTCGGCCCCTTTCTTTTCATGATGATCTCGTTTGCGGCCTTCCAGTCGAGTCAATCGCTCGGCGACCTGGTCGCGCTTTTCGCGGTTGGCCTTCTTGGAATCTTCCTGCGCAGGTTTGACTGGTCGCGGCCGGCCTTCCTGATCGGCTTCGTACTGTCCCATCAGGCTGAAAACTTCAGCAACATGGCCCACCAGGTCGCCGGTGCGAAATTCCGGCAGAGTCTGGAAGCCGGGTTCGACTATATCGCTTCGCCGATCGTGCTGGTGATCCTCGCCCTGACCGTCGTCTCGATCATCATAGGCGTCCGGCAGGCCAAGCAGATCCTGCCCGAAGGCGAAGTTCCCATTGGCAAGAAACGCGCACCCCTGACTTTCCTTCTGGTCGTGACCGCCTATTTGATGGTCGCCTGGGTCAACGCAATGATGATCCATCGGATCGGTGACAAGATCTTCCCGGTGACAGTTTCATCGGTAACTCTCGTCTGCTGCCTGCTGCTTCTGATCCGGATGATGCGGGCGCCGGAGACGGACGCCATTTTCACCGACCGCGCGGCGGACGGCGCCGATCTTGAGGGTAAGCACGGGCTCTGGAGGACGCTTTCCTGGTTCGCGGGCCTGCTTCTCCTATCGTCGCTTCTGGGCTTTGTGCTGGCGCTCTCGATTTTCTTCGTCTCGTTCCTGCGTATGCGCGCGGGCCTCGGCTGGGCGCGTGTCCTGATTCTGTCTTCAGTCGGAATCGCTTTCATTACGGTAATGGCGGGCACGCTTCACCGCGATTTCCCCCCAGGACTCCTCCAGGAATTTGTCAGACTGCCATGGCCGCTTGGATAAGCGACCGCTTCAACATATTGGGCTTAGAAAGAAGTTAACATGACGGAATCCAAGGAGCCACGCTGGGCCCAGAACCTGTTTGCCCAGTTGGTTGAAGGGGGCGTTAGCTTGTTTACCCACGTACCTGACGCGGGAAACGCCGCGCTCATTCGACTGGCCCAGCAGAACAACAAGACCAGTGCGGTGCTTCTTTCGGCCGAAGAAGAAGGCGTTGGAATCTGTGCAGGCGCGGATCTGGTCGGTGGTCGAAGCGTTGTCTGCATGCAGTCGTCCGGGGTCGGCAATTGCGTGAACCACCTGTCGCTGGTCAAGGGCGGGCGGTTTCCGGTTTTTCTGATCGTTACGATGCGGGGCGATTACGGCGAAATGAACCCCTGGCAGTATCCCATGGGCCAGGCGGTCGATGCCGTGCTGGATGCCATGGGGCTGATGATATTCCGCGTTGATTCGGAAGAGGCGTTGGAAGCCGCAACGAGAGCGGCCCTATCGGCGTGTTTCAGAGGCGGCCAGGGTGTTGCCCTGGTGCTGTCGCAGCGTTTTTTGGGCACCAAGGCCTTTTGAACAGGAAGAAACGAAGATGGTAGACGTATCATTGGATCGCCGCGAGCTTCTCCCGAAAATTCTTCCGAGCTACTCCGAATATTTGATCGTCTCGGGCCTCGCGGGTGCATCGCGCGATGCTGCCGCGCTAACCTCTGAAGGTGACAACCTTTTCACAATGGGCGGGGCGATGGGCGCCGCCGTCTCGATAGGTCTGGGAATGGCGCTCTGCGCCCCGGACAAGAAGATCGCGGTCATTACCGGCGATGGCGAGTTGATGATGAATATCGGGAGTCTGGCAACGGTCGCATCGGCCGCGCCGCAAAACCTCTCGATAATCTGTATCGACAATGGACAGCATGGCGAAACGGGAGGCCAAAAAGGCCACACCGCGGAGCGAACCGATCTCGAATTGATGGCCCAGGGCGCAGGCATTCCCGCGACATTGACTATTTCCCGCCCGGACGAACTGGAAGCGGCCGCGCGCTTCCTGACCGAATCCCCCGCCCCGAGATTCTTGTGGGCCAGGGTCTTGCCAGGCCCGCCATCCGACTGGAAACGGAACTGGAACCTGGCGGACTGCCGGACAAGATTCAGGGACGCCGTTCTCAGGGGCTCGGGCGGCTGAAACGTGATCTGGCATGTGTTTGGGCGGAGACGCCAAGACATCTGATAATAATGACTTGAGAGTCATCGGAGAACGGTTATGGCACGCGGTATCGTTGACTACGAAGCGCTTAGATCGCATGAAATTCAGCGCCTCAAAACCCAACCAGCCACTCAAGACCCGCCTTTTCGTGTGACCAAGATCGGGCATGTGGTCCTGAAGGTAACCGACATTGAGCGCTCGCTCGATTTCTATACCCGCGTCATGGGTTTCGAGGTTTCAGATGTCTACCCAGATAGCATGATGCCAGGTCGGATGGCTTTTCTGAGGTTCAGCGAAGATCATCACGGCATCGCCCTTGTTGGCGGCGCGGAAGGAGAGTCGCGATCTCGAGAGCTGCACCATATGGCATTCGAGGTCGCAACACTGGATGAAGTATTCACGGCGCGTGCGCATTTAGAGGAACACGGCGTCGAGATAGCATATGAGGGCCGTCGAAGGGCCGGTGTACAGATTGCCGTTGAATTTTCCGATCCCGACGGTCACCGGCTCGAGATCTATTGGGGTCTGGATCAGGTTGCCCGTGGCGAAGCGGCGCGTCCACCCGAAGAATGGATCGAAACATTCTCGCTGGAGGAAGCGGTCGACAACCCACCCCAGGGGCAAGATACGACGTTGCAGGACCCCGGGTTACGCCGCAACAAGCTTTAACTCAATGTAGGCATTGCCACGCAACGGCCGGCCTTTCCACGCCGATGGTCAATGATCCGCTCGGCGGGCTCCCCATGAGGCTCCTGATGGCAAGATGGGTGGGCAGTATAATCGACGATACTGGTTGGCCATCGGGGCGAGCTACGGTCTTACGAAGCCTCCCTTACCCACCTGAAATAAGTTCAGCAAAGGTGGTTGCGGGCCCCTGAAACCAAAATTAACGACTTTAACTCAATGAGTTAGAGACGTTTTGCTTTTGGACAAAATCGGCCAATTTACCGGAACCGCAGGGATTCAATGGTACTGCCACGTTAAGAGGGTCGGGTACTGAGTGATGTGCCCGATGCGGCGAGCCATGGCTCCAGTCTCCATTATCTGAATCGGCCCAGTTGCGATGACATGCCGGCCCGGTTACCGATCGGTGACGTCCGGCAGTTGCCCTTACGGGATTAACTTCTTGCCCTGTCGCGATTTATCGCGTCAGGCCGGAGTTTCAGCGCTTCGTTACCGTTCGGTGACATATTTCACGTCGACGATGGCCATCGCATCGGTGGAATCCGGGTAACTCATTGGCATACAACGGATCTCGTTTCCTGGCATGAAACGTGCTCAACCAAGGAAAACGATTGACCGACCGGCCAGCCAGTACCCACAGGCTGCTACCGGTGGTTGGGCAGGCTCTCGGATCAAGAGGCGATCCCCGTCCAGGGCGTTCTCAACCAAAATGTGCGGGATGGCCCGTGTTCCCCCGATGGGGTGGCGGTCGTGCAACAAGGCCGGACAGACGGCCATGAAATGAAAAGCGGAACAGGAAGGTGAATTCGGGGTGAAAATCAGCCTTTCCTTTGGTTGGAAGGCCCTTGCCATCGCACCTGTTGCAGTGCTCGTGGTTCTGGCGGGCGCGTGGGAAGGGACCGAATACTACACCTCCCAAAACTCTTTTTGCGGGGGCAGCTGCCATATCATGAACGAGCAGTACGTTGCCTGGCAGAAATCCAAGCACCATGCACTGGATGGTGACCCGGACAAGAAGGCCGGCTGCATCGATTGCCACTTCCTTCCCGGCGGGAAAAGGACGTTCAAGGCGAAGATGCAGGCAGCCAGGCATCTCGCCGCATATCTGTACGACCGCGACGCGCCTATGCCGATTCGAACCGTCGTGAAGGACGGGGCCTGCCTGCGGTCGGGGTGTCACGCGATCGAGAAATTCCAGGACAAGGAGATAAAGTACGGCGAGAAAAGCACGTTCAAGCACAAGGCGCATTTCGAGAAGGAGATGCTGAAGGGCCAGAAGCTTTTCTGCGACACGTGCCATATGAAGTATTCGGCGGCGCGACATTTCGAGACCCCGAAGGAAATCTGTTTTGCGTGTCACTTCAGGCCCGGAACGCCCCGAGAAGACACGCTGATCGCCGGTCCGCCAATGCCGATCAAAGTCAGCTTTGGTGAAACGGCGGGCGGCGGACTCAAGAATGGTTCGGCCGTGGGATTCAATACGGGACCCAGCAAGTGCTCGCTGTGCCACACGGTTCCCACCAAATCGCTACAGCAACAATTGTCGGTCGATGACCGGGACAAAAAGCCGATCACCCACCAGACCCTCGAAACTGCTGGCGTGCCCTGCGAGAGCTGCCATCTGCACGAGGTCGCGGTCAGCGACGAAATGAAGATTGACGAGTGTCTGGATTGTCACAGCGCTTCAGCCGCCCTGACTGCGAAGGAACGCGACGGCAAACTGATGCACGATGAGCACGTGGCTGGCCGACGGGCTGACTGTCTCGACTGCCATCGGCCGTCGCGGCACGGCGCACTGGCCGATTATCTCGACGCGGTGCAGCCCGTCTGCAACCAATGCCACAGCGATACGCACCGCTTCCAGAGGATCCTCCTGGCGGGCCAGAGAGTCAGTGAAAACATCTCGCCAGTCGCTGGTCTCATGAACGCGGTCAGGACCAACTGCGCCGGCTGTCATACCGAATCCAAGCACAGCAAAGGCCAACTGGTGAAGACCGGTTCGGCTGAGACCTGCGCGAAATGCCATACGCCGGAACATCGCAAGATGCTCGACGACTGGAAGAAGACGCTCGAAAGGGAGGTCGGGTTTACCAAAGAACTCGAAGTCGAGGCTCTTGAAGCGCTGGCCGCGGCGGAGGACAAGCTCGGCGCCGACAAGCTGCAAGAGGCGCAGCAGATGATCGCGACAGGCCAGGAACTCCTGAGCATCGTCCAGATCGGCAACGGCGTCCACAACAAGAAATACGCGATCATGATTTTGGACGAGGCGATCGCGAACTTCGAAGACACCATCGATCTGTTGGATAGCGGAAACTGAACAAAGAAAAACGCACGATTTCAGAGCAATGCAGGTTGGCGTACCACGGAATGAAAAGGAGAACTGGGTATGACTGAAACAACAGAGTCGCGGATCGGACGGCGCGATATGCTCAAAGGCGCCGGTGTGGTAGCCGCCGGCACGGCCGCCCTCGCGACGCCGGTCCGGAACGCCGAAGCGGCCGCGAAGGCGCCGCGGTGGGCCATGGTCATGGACCTCAGAAAATGTATCGGCTGCAGGGCGTGCACCGTGGCCTGCAAGTCCGAGAACGACGTGTCTCTTGGACGCTTCAGGACCGTGATTCAGGAAAGGACCTACGGCACCTTCCCCGATACGAAGAAGGTCTTTCTACCGATCATGTGCAACCATTGTGAGGGCAAGGAAGAAGACAAGGTCCCGCCCTGCGTGAAGGCTTGCCCGGAATACCCGGGCGAGCGGCTGACCTACATGACGCCGGAGGGAAAGAAGATCCGCTACCGCGGCGGCGCAACCTACAAACGTCCCGACGGCCTGATTCTGATCGACAAGGAGTTATGCATCGGCTGCGGCAAATGCATCGACGGCTGCCCCTACGGGGTCCGCTCCTTCGATCCCTTCGTGAAGGCCGGCAAGAAGCCCGAGAAGCAGGCAGTCGACAAGTGCGACTTCTGCAAGCAACGGCTGGACAATGGCATCGAACCTGCCTGCGTCAACACCTGTCAGGGAAAGGCCCGTGTCTTCGGCGATCTCAACGATCCCGAAAGCGAGGTCTCGATGCTGGTCCAGGAACACGGCCTGAAGAACCCGGATAACGTCCTGTTGCCCGAGGAAGGCACCAGGCCGAACGTGTTCTATATCGACCCGGACAACCTCCTGAAGGCGAGCTACACGAAACGGACGAAGGGCAAGCTGGACCACTACATGGACCTGATTCCATAGGCTCGGCAGTCAGACAAGGAGTATGAAGATGAAGAAATTCAATCGCCGTAATTTCATGTCACTGGCTGGCGCCAGCGGCGCCGCTCTGGCGGCGGGCGCGGGTGACAGCGGGACAGCTCTGGCCGGATCCGTGCAATTGCAAGCGGGTGGCCGCGATTTTTCGCCGGTTACCGGTAAGGAAAGGAAGGCCATTCCGACCGCCTGCTGGGGTTGCGTGACGCGCGACGCCATGATCGGCTTCGTTGAGGACGGCCGGGTGGTGAAGCTCGAGGGTCACCCCGAGTCCATCCGCACCGAGGGCGTGCTGTGCGCCAAGGGGCAGGCCGGCATCAACCAGGCCTACTTCCCGGACCGCATCCTTTACCCAATGCAGCGCGTCGGCAAGCGCGGCGAGCACAAGTGGAAAAGGATCTCGTGGGACGAAGCCCTGGACATCATCGCGTCCAAGCTCAAACCACTGCGCGACGCCGGCACGCCCGAGAAATTCATGTACGCTTACGGTCGCCATAAAGCCTCCCAGTGGGCGGTCACGGGTGACTTCCTGGCCGCCTACGGTACTACGACCATCGGCAACCACACTTCGGTGTGCGAGGCCGCCAAATGGGTCGGACAGGAGAGCCTGTGGGGCGGCATGTACGACAACTGGGACTACGACAAGACCGACTTCATCGTCAATTTCGGCAGCAACAACCTGGAGACCCATACCAACCACATCCCGACCGCGCACCGACTGATCCGGGCGGTCGTCGACCGCGGCGTTCCGTTCTATACGTTCGACGTGCGGCTATCGAATACCGCCGCCAAATCGACCAAATGGATCCCGATCAAGGTCGGCACGGACGGGCTGGTGATGCTGGCCATGGTCAACGTCATCATGAACGAGGGTCTCTACAAGAAGGACCACTTCAAGTTCATGAGGGTCACGGCCGACTATCACGCCTCGGTGGACGACAAGATCGCCGCCGTCAAGGCACAGGTGGCCAAGTTCACGCCGGAATTCGCCGAGCAGGGAAGCGACGTTCCCGCCGACACCATCCGCGAGATTGCCCGCGGCTTCGCCAAGGCCAATTCGGCCTGCCTGGTCACCTACCGCGGCACCGTCATGCATTACCACGGGGCCGACCAGGAACGCGCCGCGATGCTGCTGTCCTCGATCACCAACAACCTCGACCGGGCCGGCGGCCGGGTCATGGGGGTTGGCGCGGCATGGAAGCATCCGTCCTCGCCAAAAGCGGAAGTTACGAACGGGCTGCATATCAAGGACGGCTTCCCGGGCGAGGCGGCCTATCCGACGCACCATGTCAGCCAGTCGATCATCCCGATGATCAAGGACGGCAGCCATGGACGGCCCGACGTCTACTGGTGGAGCTGCTATAACCCGACCTACATCAACGGCAACAACAACGAGGCGCGCGCGGTCTTCCAGGACGAGAGTCTCATGCCGTTCCTGATCACCTCGACCATTGCCTATGATGAGTCCTCGCAATACGCCGACATCATCCTGCCCGACGTCAGCTATCTGGAGCGTTGGGACTGGGAGGATATGGTTTCGGCCAACCAGATCGCCGAATTCTATATTCGCCAGCCCCTCATTAAGCCCCTGGGCGAGGCGCGCTGCCAGGGCGATGTCTGGCCGGAACTGGCGAAGCGCCTTGGTTTCGAACTCGCCTATTCGAGTAAGGAAGACTTTGTGCGCCAATCCTGCGAGATGACGCCCGGGGTCAAGGAAGCCGGCGGCTTCGAATACATGAAGACGCATGGTGTCTGGCACGATAAGGACGCCAAGCCGAATTACGGCTTCTACGAGCAGGTCGTCGATGTCTCGGGCGATGGCGTCATCCTCGACGAGAAGACTGGTGTCTACTGGAACTGGAAAAAGGCGGGGGTCGCGAGCGAAGCCGAGGCCAGGAGCGAGGGATATCTGGGCACCAAGGGCGCTAAGAAAGCCTATGTCGCCCAGGATATCGACGGCACGGCCTATCTGGCGTACCCGCCGAACACGAAGTTCACCAAGGCGGGCTACCTGGACTTCTACTCCGACAACTTCGCCAAGAAGGGGCTGCCGGCGTTCCCGACCTACACCCCGATTCCAGAGCACCAGAAGATGGCCGGCGACGAGTTGATCCTGACCACCTACAAGGTTGCCGTGCATACGCATTCCCGGACCGCCCAGTGCAAGTGGCTGTCCGAGATCAAGCATGACAATCCAGCCTGGATCAACGCCAAGACCGCCGGCGAACGCGGGATCAAGAACGGTGACAGGATCAAGGTCGCCAGCGAAATCGGCGAACTGACCACCACGGCCTATGTCACCGAGGGCATCGTCCCCGGCGTCATCGCCATATCCCACTCGCTGGGGCGCGAGCATTCGGGCATCTACGGATCGGGCAAGGCTTCCCCGATTTCCCAAGGCGCAGCTAACGATCCGGATGCGCAAAACATGTGGTGGGACAAGCATGGCACCCACCCCAACACGATCATTCCGAACAAGTCGGATCCGATCAGCGGTACGATGCGCTGGTTCGATACGGTGGTAAGGGTCGAACGGGCCTGAACTGTCGGGCCACCAAACAGTAGGGAGATGAAGGATGACAACCGCCCGGAAGGACATGCATGAGACGGCCGCCTCACGCAGCAACGTGTATGGCTTCCTCGCCGCGGTCTACCGGGCGGAACCTTCCGCCGCGTTGCTGGCGCAGCTCAAGTCTTCAGAGTTCGCGAATATCCTCGAGTCACTGGATCTTTCACTGGGTGATGACTTCCATGACACCCCGTGCGAGAGACTTGTCGAGGACCTGGCCATTGAATATACGAGATTATTTATCGGACCAGGTCCGCACGTCTCCCCCCACGAATCGATGAACGTTGCATTCGACGATCCAAGGGAGGCGACGTTCTGGGGATCGCAAACCGTAAAAGTTAAGAAACTGATCGAAGCAGCCGGGCTGGAATACGATGATTCCTTCACCGGCATGCCGGACCACCTCAGCGCGGAGCTGGAGTTCATGCAGCGCCTCGCGACGAAGGAGGCAGAGGCCTGGGCGGAACCGAACGATGAGTTCGCAGCTAACATCCTGAAAATCGAGGAGCGATTCTTCGACCAGCATCTGTCGCGATGGGTCTCGCGTTTTTGCGACAAGGTCATCGAAATGTCCGAACACCCGTTTTATGAAAGATTTGCAGAGATGACGAAAGGGTTCCTCGAGTACGAAAGCGGGCGTCTGCGCGCCTCTATTACGCAAGCAGGATAATCTAATGCCACCCGGATCAACTGAGGCCAAGGGGCTCCATGGACACGCATGCGGAGATGTCATGTGACCTGTATGCGTGCCGGAGATGTCAGATGAAACTGCTGGTTTGGCTCATAACTGCATGCTGGGCGATCTTGCTGGCCACGGACACGCGTGCACAGGATGCGCCCAACCCCTTAATAGGAAGCCATCTTTACCGCTCGTACTGCTTGGTGTGCCACGGCGCGGATGGCAAGAATCCGGGGTCTGTCGCGAGCAATCTGGGTCTCACGCCTGCCGATCTTTCTTCCCCGCAATACCAGACAAAGAACGTGCAGGATCTGGCCGCGGTCATATCCGGGTACCGCGACCAGAAAGGCTCGGACATGCCGAACTGGGGCATGGTATTGACCGCGACGGATTTGCTCGATATCGCGGCCTACATTTCCAATATCTCGCGCACCGATCTCCGGTTCATAGGCGATACACGACGGGGACGGGCAATTTTCAAGAGAGCCTGCGTGGCGTGTCACGGGAAAATTGGCACCGGCGAAGGCCTGCTCGCTCATCTGTTTGGAATTTCCATGATGGATTTCACGCAGTCGGAAAATATGAAACAGATAGGCGATGAGAATCTTATGAGTATGATCCGGGATGGCAAAGGAGACTACATGCCATCCTGGAAGGGTATCCTCAGTGACAGCGAAATTGCCGATGTTGCTGCGTATGTCCGCATGCTGGCGAGATAGCCAGCCCTGAGTTCAATTGATCGCTGGACGGGTCTGCGCCGATGGGTTAGGACGGCGCTGTCGGCTGTTCGAGAGATTCCACGTCCCACAACATGCCATGCGCCACCATCCTGGCTAGCGGAAGCGCCCGGATATTGGCCAGGGTGGACGGTCGAAACAGGATTGAGGAGCCATGCGGCGGAAACACCAGGAGCGCGTAATTGCAGCGGCGCGGCATCTTGGCGCCGCCCTGTGCGTCGCGCTGCTCGTCGCCTGTTCGCCAGAGGTGCAGACGATCGCGCCGCAGGACCTCATGGCGTACCTTGAAAAGGGCAAGGCCGGCAGGACCTTCAATCTCGTGGATCTGCGTTCGCAGGAGGCCTTTTCGACGCTCCATGTACCGGGCGCAATCAACGTCCCCTATGAGCTCCTGACCACCGACCGGTTGCTCTTTCTGGATGGCCTGCCTGTGATATTCTATGACGAAACCAAACCCGATCTGGCCCGTTTGACGAAGGCGGTCGGCGCGCGGCTGCCGCGAAACGTGGTATTCCTCGAGGGTGGATTCAGCGGTTGGCGCGCGGCGCGCTTTCCGGTCGCAAACGGCACGTGATGTTCGCTACCTGAACGCCGGCGGATCATAGAAGCCGCTAAAACTCCCGCAACCCTGGCCAAGGCTGCTGGGCGGGCAGTGGAGCACCCCCAAGCGGGCGAGGAAACCGTTGCGCGCGCCCATATTCAATTCTGCCTTGTGAACTTCTGGAAAATCGCCCGACCGGGCAGGTCTGATGAAAACTGACGGATTCGCTTTGCACGATGTGTCAAAGTGAGCGAGATTCGGACGGGCGAGGAACGGCGGTTCTGGAGCATTGGGATGCGAGTGGTACTAGTCGTTACCGGTCTTCTGATCGTTATCATGGGTGCGTGGTGGTGGGCCAACACTCCGCGCACACCGAAAGCGCTCTATGAAGCGCGGTGTTCAGCCTGCCATGCGCTTGCCGACCTTTCGCGGCGCCAATCCGGGGAACTGGTCGCCATCATCGAGACCATGCGCCACCGCAACGGCGCGGCATCGGTGATCAGCGAGACCGAGGCGGAGGAAATCATCGAGTACCTAAAAGGCGTGAAGAGCCCATGAGCCATCCCGACCGATCAGCGAAGGAGGGTATGTTTCGCTGGCGGCGTGGAACCGGCGCCGATTGGCAGGATCGTTCCCTATCTGCCTGAATCAGTGTTATGATACAAAACAAAAAGGCAATGCTGCACAGCGTGCGCAAACGCGCGCATGTACGGACGATTGATCGGACTTTTGTTCATTGGGGGCAGTCGGCTTGCGCGACCAAGCCGCTTAAGGAGGAGGTGCAAGCGCTGCCTTAAACCATGGCAGGAGGTGCGGATGGCTCGTGCCGTCCTCCATTTACTTGTATTTGCGCTGGTTCTCGGTTCCGCGCAGGCGGCCGAAACGCCGGTACGGTTCGGATTGACGGCGGTCGTCGTCCGCGAGGATTTGCAGCTCTATGACCGCTGGTCCTCTTATCTGCGCAAGCACATCGGCCGCCCCGTTCAGTTCGTTCAGGCGCGGTCGTATCGGGAAATCATGGGTCTCCTGGAAGCGGGCCAACTCGATTTCGCCTGGATCTGCGGGTACCCTTTCGTGCAACAGCGCGATCCGGAGATTCTCGAACTCCTCGCCGTCCCGGTGTTCGAAAGCGCACCACTCTACCGCTCCTACATCATTGTCCACCGTAACAGTGCTGTTGCCTCACTCGCCGATCTTAAAGGGCGGGTCTTCGCCTTCTCCGATCCGGACTCGAACTCCGGTTACCTCGTTCCGCAGGCGATGCTGGCCCAAAGCGGGCATAGACCAGAGAGCTTCTTCCGGCTCAGCTTCTTCACGTACAGCCATGCCGAAACGATCGAAGCCGTCGCGGAAGGACTTGCCGAGGGTGGGGCCGTCGATTCCTATATCTGGGAATACCTTCACAAGAACCGGCCCGATCTGACCGAGAGAACGCGCATTATCGTGCGTTCCAAGGCATTCGGATTCCCGCCGCTCGTTGCCCGTCTCGGGCTCGCGCCTGAACTGCGCGATGACATGTCCAGGGCGCTGATCGGAATGACAGAGGATGTTGAGGGGCGCAAGCTGCTTGGCGCTTTCGCGCTGGACCGTTTCGGCCAATTTCCGGCCAGTCTGTTCGATCCGATCCGTCAAATGGCAGACAGCTTGCGCCAGGTACCGCTTGTCGAGCCGCCACCGGCTCAAGCCGTTCGAATCATCGGAGAAATCGAATGAGCTGGTACCGGCCACGGTCCTGGAGCCTGTCGGTCAAGATACCGTTCGCGCACACGGTGATGATTGTGGCCGTGGCGCTCACGATAGGGATCGTGGTTGTTGCGCAGGCCCGGGTGCAGTTTCGCGAAGCGCTGGAGGAGAAGGTTCTGCTCATGGCGCGTGATGTTGCCGCCACAGCCCCCGAAGCAATTCTGCGGAACGATTATTGGGCCCTCTACAACACTCTCAGACAGAAGGCGTCGCACTTGCCCGTACATATCGGCGAGCCACGCCTTTTGTCCGGTATGGTACTCGACGTCGACGGTCGCGTGCTCGCCCATCTCGACCCGGTTAATCATCCCCTTGGCCTTACCCTGGCGCCTGCGGAAGCGGCGGAGCGGCGCCTGCTTGACGATGCATTGAAGGTCCTGACGCCAAGCGTCGTCATGGGCGGCGGCAGCGATGGCGACTTCATCGAAAGCCACGTTCCGGTCACCTTCGATCAAAAGCGCCTGGGCGTCGTCCGTATGCGGGCATCCATGAACGAGCTGAATGAACGGATCTGGAGGGCGGGGTTCACCGTTCTGTTTCTGACCCTGGGCCTGGCCGCGGCGGGTAGCCTTCTGGGCGCGGTGATCTCGTCGCGCATGGTGCACCGGCTCAAGGCCCTGGCCGAAGGTATGGCAACAGTCGGGCGCGGAGAGGCTTCGCAAATCCGCCCGCTCACGGCCGCCAGCCGCGACGAGATCGGCCAGGTGGTCGCGAGGTTCAACGAGATGGCGGCGGAACTTGCCGAGAAGAAGCGGCTCGAAGAGAAACTCGCGATGAGCGAAAAGCTGGCGAGCCTGGGCCAGGTTGCTGCAGGAGTCGCGCATGAGGTGAACAATCCTCTGGGAGGGATGCTCAACTGCATCAACACGTTGAAGACGCATCCGGACGATCCGGCGCTCGTGCAGCGCTACCTGCCGCTCCTCGAGAAGGGACTCAATCGAATCGGGGCAACCGTTCAAGGGCTGCTGGTCGAGCTGCATGAAGAAATCGAGGCGAAGCCCTGCGATCTGGCCTGCCTTTCGGATCTCAGGGAGTTGGTTGCAGCCGAGATCGGCGACAGGAAGATTGTGCTCAATTGGGACAATCATGTGCCCGACGAGGTCTGCCTCGGCTGTTCGTGTCCCAATCTCCAACAGGTTGTCCTGAATCTTACGAACAACAGCATTCAGGCAATGCCGGAAGGCGGAGCGCTTGCCTTTCGCTCAAGCCGCGAGAACGATTCGCTTGTCATGGAAGTGGAAGATAGTGGGGTCGGCATTCCCCCGGAACACCAGCGACACCTTTTCGATCCATTCTTCACCAGCCGGCCGAATGGCACCGGCCTGGGACTGTGGGTCACGTACCAGCTGGTGCAAAAAATGCGCGGCACGATCCAGGTGGAAAGTAAACCGGGGCAAGGCAGCCTGTTCCGTGTACAGTTGCCGATTGACGGCGATGCGGCGGGGGCGAGCACACATGACACCGTCTGATAATCACACCAACGGCGCGCCACGAATCCTGCTCGTGGAAGACGATGAGATCATGCGCCTGTCGCTGGAGGACCGGCTGCGCCTGGAAGGGATTCCCGTTACCAGCGTCTCCGACCTCGCGGCGGCCCGGCGCGAACTTGCGAACGGCAGTCTGGACCTCGTCATAACCGATGTGCGACTGCCCGATGGATCCGGCGCCACGCTGTTCGAAGACGTCTGCCGGCAGCTCCCGGGAACGCCGGTAATTCTCATAACGGCGTATGTTTCGGTGCCCGAGGCCGTGGCACTGATCAAGGCCGGTGCCGTCGACTACATAACGAAGCCGTTCGACATTGAGGTGTTCATCTCGCTGGTCCAGCGAACGCTGTCGCGAATCTCCGACACCCACCTGGTCGAGTTGACGCGGGCCGATGGCGGGAAATTCCGGGCCGGAAGCGGGGTGCTTGGGCGCAGCCTGGCAATGCGCCGCATCGAAGAGGTGGTGGCGCGCCTCAAGGACGTCGACAGCTCGGTGCTCATCACCGGTGAATCCGGTACAGGGAAAGAAGTGGTCGCCCGTTTTATTCACAACAACAGCCGCCGCGCCAAAGGGCCCTTCGTCGCGGTGAACTGCGCTGCGATGCCCATCGGTCTTGTGGAGAGCGAGCTGTTCGGTCACGAGCGCGGCGCCTTCACGGGCGCCGACCGCCGCCGTATTGGCCGGTTTGAGCTGGCCGAAGGGGGCACACTTTTCCTCGACGAGATCGCCGAAATTCCGCGGCAGGTCCAGGTCAAGCTGCTGCGGGTCCTGCAGGAACGCAAGATCGAGCGTGTTGGGGGCACAGAGTCGATCGAGCTCGACGTGCGGGTTCTGGCGGCAACACAGGTGGACCTTGCAGAGGCCTTGGCGGAGAATCGCTTTCGCTCGGATCTCTACTGGCGTTTAAACGTAATCCACATCGACATTTCTCCGCTGCGTGAGCGCAGAGAGGATATCCTCTATCTATCAAGAAATTTCGTGGTGGAACATGCTCACGCGATGGAAAAGGATATTACGGGACTTTCGGCCCAGGCCGAAGCATGCCTGTTGGGCATGCCGTTTCCGGGTAATGTCCGCGAGCTCAAGAACCTGCTGGAACGGGCCGTGGCGCTGTGCGCCGGCAAACAGATACAGGAGCATGATCTGTATATTCTGGAACCCGAGGTGGCGGACAGGTCCGCAGGGCAGCTGTCCCTGAAGGAGACCGTGAAGGAGAGCGAAAGCGCCGCGATCCGCTCCGCCTTGGTCCATTCCGACGGTTCCGTGAGCAAGGCCGCCGAAACGCTGGACATCTCCCGCAAAAATCTATGGGAAAAGATGAAGCGCTACAACATCAAGCGTTAGGGCGTACGAAGACCCAAGGTGGTCGCGAGCTCTCGATTCAGGCTGCGGTCCTGTCCCAACCGAAATGTGTTCGGCAAAGGTGGTTTCGGATCCCCGCAACCAGCCGGAATCGACTCCCAGGAACGCCCGTGCCGGGGAGTTTTTTTGCATTGTGAATGCCCGGTGATCCGTCCGCCCAGCGGCGCCGTATATTTAACAGATTGGAAGAATTCGAAACCGCGGACCGAAAACAAGCCGGGAGACTAATCTTGCATAGAAACTGTGGATTGATCGGTCGTTGGCTGTTGGTGTCGGTAGCCATCATTTTGCTGCCCGCTTGGGAGGCCGCAGCAGGTGGCCTGAAGCTGCCCAAAACGGCCGCCGATCCCTTGTCGCTTTACGGCCCCGCTATCGACTTCGACGTATTCCGCAAGGGCGACAAGGTAGGCTTCCACAGGGTACGGTTTGAAAGGATCGGAGAGGACCTGATCGTCTCCAACACGTTCCAGCTGGAAGTACATGTCTTGTTCTTCACCGCCTTTCGCTACGTCTACCATTCCGAAGCCCGATGGCGGCACGGGCAGTTGATGAGCCTGAAGGCCGATGTGAACGACAATGGCAAGTCGGTGTCCATCGACGCAGTCGGGGAGGACGGACGCATGACCGTCAGGAATGCGGTGGGACAATTTGCCGTGGATGCGCCGTTGTATCCAACAAATCATTGGAACGCGGCGGTTCTGCCCGAGACGCAGGTGCTCAATACGCTTACAGGACGCATCAACAACGTCAGAATCGAACCACGCGGCCGCGAAGAGATCGCGACAGAATGGGGCGACGTGGCCGCGACCCGTTATGCCTATACGGGCGATCTGGCAGCAGAGGTCTGGTACGACGACGTGGGACGCTGGGTCAAGTTGCGCTTCCAGGGGCGGGACGGATCGGACATCGACTATGTCTGCCGGCGATGCCAGGGCCCCACGATCAAACACGCCAAACAATGACGGACGCGCCAGGGCCGCAGGTCGCTTGGGTCACGGGCGCCGGAAAGGGAATCGGGCGGGCCGTTGCCCGGCGGCTTGCCCTCAACGGCTGGACCGTGGCCGCGAGTGCGCGCACCGCTGAAGATTTGGCCAGCTTGGCGGCCGATTGCCCGCCTGGCGCCGTTCATGGATTTCCCCTCGATGTCACCGACCTTGCCATGAGCCAGTCCACGGTGCAGCTCATAGAAAGGCAACTGGGGGAAATTGAGCTCGCGGTCCTGAACGCCGGGACACACAGTCCTATGGCCGCCGAGCAATTTTCCGTCGAGACATTTCGGCGCCTGGTGGAGACAAACCTGATGGGGACGGTCAACGGCCTTGCTCAGATCATTCCCAAATTGATCGAACGCAAACGCGGGCATATCGCCGTGGTGGCGTCACTGGCCGGTTATCGGGGTTTGCCGACAGCAGCAGCCTATGGCGCTACGAAAGCCGGGCTGATCAACATGTGCGAGGCGCTCAAGCCAGAATTGGAATGTCACGGCGTTCGGCTGACCCTTATCAATCCCGGTTTTATCGAAACGCCATTGACGGACAAGAACGACTTTCCCATGCCCTACCTGATGCCGGTGGAGGACGCAGCCGACCGCATTGTGCGTGGCCTGCGGCGCACCGCTTTCGAAGTTGCCTTTCCATGGCGCTTCGCCTTCCTGATGAAGTTCCTACGCCTGCTGCCGGACCGTATGTTCTTCATGTTGACCCGTCGGATGATCGGGGGATGACTGCGCCGCACGAACGCTATCGCGCCTATCTGGAGTCGCTGACACCGGAGACCCTGGCCCACCTGTCCGACCATGTCACGGAAGATGTCCGCTTCAAGGATCCGTTCAACGACGTGCGCGGCGTGGACGCCATGGCGCGGGTCTTTCGACATATGTTCGAAAACGTCCGGGACATCAAATTCGAGGTCCACCGTGCGATGATGGAGGACGACGTCTGTCTTATGCAGTGGCGGTTCCAGGGAGCGCTTGGGTGCGGGCCCTGGGCGTTTGATGGAACGAGCGTCCTTCGTTTTGCGCCGGACGGCCGGGTCGCCGAACATATCGATTATTGGGATGCGGCGGGCAACTTCTATGAGCGCCTGCCGGTTATCGGCTGGCTGCTTTCATGGGTGCGTAGGCGGCTGGCCATTCGGTAAGGGATTCGGGTGCGATTGCCTCGCCCGCTCCCGGTTTCACGAAGGCCAAAGTGACCTCACCGATCTCGAACCCGAGCTTGCTGACCCGGGCCCGGTTCAGCAGCACGCCGGACGGCTGAAGGAACATCCAGTCGTTGAAACGCACCCGCATGGTGCCGTCTCCGACTTTCAGGTCCATCGCATAGCTCCAGTTGAGCACATTGCCATAGGCCTCGCCATTTGCAACGCCCACCACGTCATCGGCCCGTCCCTCATAGGTATGCGGCCCGGCCTTCCTGATCTTCCAGACGCGGCGGTCCGTCTCTCCGTCGCTATACAGAAAGCGTTCGTCCAGAACGAGTTCGTTGCCGTCCCATGTGCCGGTAATATCCACGGTGAATTGCCGGCGCAACCTGCCGAAACGGTCCTCGAAAAGGCCCCACGCGCGGGTCTCTCCGGCAAAATACTCTTCGATGACCAGAGCGGGAGTCGAATCCTTGAAATCTATCGGTTTCATGCTCGTACAACTGTTCAATACAATTAGACTTACCAAGGCTGCGGACAGGCGTCCCTTCATAGGGCGGCCTCCTGAAGATTATTCCGTACAAGTCTCAAACGGCCCAGTCGGCGGCGGACCACAGCATGCTTTTCGGCCGTCAACGGAAATCGCCAGACAACAGCGATTGCCGTTATCTTTATTACGATGGGAACCAGCGCATAGATCACCGTCAAAGCCCACTTTCCATCGTCGGACGGTGCGGCGGGATCGAAGCCGGATGCCTCCAGACCGGGAAGCGCCAGGCCGACGGCGGCGGCAAGGGCAAGCTTGGTACTCATGCCCCAGAGGGCGAATTGCAGCCCTGCCCGCGCTTTTCCGGAACGGAGTTCGTCGTAATCGACGACATCGGCCTGGATGGCCGGCGGCAGCACCAGATCGGCCCCCAGGGCCATGCCCGTTACGACACACACGACCGCAAAGGCCCAAAGGCCGCCTTCCGGGATCAACGGGACGGCAGCGAAGGCGGCGCAAGCCGAAACCATGGCCCAGCACCAGACCTTGTGCTTGCCGAACCGGCTGCTTAGCGCGGACCATAAAGGAATCGCCACGATGGCGGCGACGAAATAACCAAGGACGAAAACTGGCCGCTCCGCGGCGTCGGCGCCGAGCCCGTGCTCCAGATAGATTAAAAACAAGACCGCCGGAATACCATTGGCGAGCCCGTTCAGAAACCATGCCGAAAGCAGCCGGAGAAACGGCCGGTTGGCGATCAGCGAAGCCACGCCCTTGTGCAGCTGCTGGGCACCCATGCTGGCGGATGCTGTCGGGGCATTGTGGTCGGGCACCTTCCAGAGGAGCAGGGGAACGACGAGAACTCCCAATGCAATGGCCACCCAGGCTATGGCCCCGACGGAATCCGTTTCCGACCAACCCATTTGGGCCGCCGCAGCGTTTACGGCGCCCGCGCCGACAATGCCCAGCAGCATCAGGCCTTCGCGCCAGGAGGTGATGCGCGTCCGCTCGTTATAGTCCGCGCTGAGTTCCGCGCCCCAGGCCATGTAAGGGACTGCGATCATGGTCCAACCGGCGTAGAGCACTATGGACCAGCCCAGCAAATAGCCGCCGTCGACGATTGCGGGCGGGTTCAGGATTTTGAACAGGCCGAGCCCCGCAACGACGGCGCCGGCGGCGATCCATGGCTTGCGGCGGCTGCCCTGAACTGCGAAGCGGTCACTGAGTGCCCCGACAAGAGGATCCGTGATGGTGTCGAAGGCGCGCGCCGCCAACAGAATGAAGCCCGTCGCCGCCAGCCCGAGGCCCAGTTCGACGCCGTAAAGAGCCGGCAGGTAAACATATACGGGTATGGTCGGCAGTGCGAGGACGAGCGCCGGAAGCGAATAACTCAATAGAACCGGCGTGGTAAGACCGCCGCTGGCGCGTTCGGTCATGCGCGTTCGATAACGAACTGGCCGACATCGATCCGGCCAACCTCGAAACCAACCTCGCAATAACAGAGATAATAGCGCCACATCCGGAAGAAGCGCTGGTCGAAACCGAGTCCTTCGATGTGGTGCCAGGTTTCACGGAATGCCCGGTCCCAGCGGCGCAGCGATTCAGCGTAAGATTTTCCGAAGTAAAAGGAATCGGAGATCTTCAGGCCGGCAGCCGAAGCCGCCTGTTCGAAGGCCGGCGGGCTGGGCAGCATCCCGCCCGGGAAGATATACAGTTGGATGAATTCGGGATTTCGGCGATAGTTTTCATAGTTTTCATCGGCAATGGTGATGACCTGCAGGGCCGCCCGTCCGCCCGGCTCCAGACGCCGATCCAGAACGTCAAAATAGGTCGCCCAGTTTTCATCACCCACCGCTTCGAACATCTCAATGGACACGATCTTGTCAAAATGTCCGGTGACGTCCCGGTAATCCTCCACGCGGATGTCGACTCTGTCCGCCAAGCCGGCGCGGGCCATCCTGGCTCTGGCGAAAGCCGCCTGCTCCACCGACAAGGTAAGTCCCACGACTTCGCAGCCGAATTCGGCGGCGGCGATCTCGGCGAAACCGCCCCAGCCGCAGCCGATTTCCAGCACCCGGTCACCCGGCCTCAGGTCAAGCGCCTCGGCCAGCCGAAGGTACTTGCGCCGCTGGGCCAGCTCATGACTTTCGTCCATCGCGTCGAATAGCGCGGATGAGTACGACATTGTCTCATCAAGCCAACAGCCATAGAAGGTGTTTCCGAGATCGTAATGTGCGGCGATATTGCGGCGGCTGCCTTTTTTGGTGTTGGCCCGCCGGGCATGCCGCAGGCGGTTGGCCAGCTTGGCAAACCGCGACGGCGTCAGCGCGTTCGACAGTGCCTCGGCATTCAGGGCGCCGAGCATGAGGGCAGCTTTCAGGTTCGGCGTGTCCCAGTCGCCGTGCATGTAACCCTCGGCGAACCCGATAACACCGGAAACCAGCATGCGCGAAGCCAGGCGAAGATTTCGAATTCTGATGAAAGCCTGCGGGCCTGGCTCAGCCCCGCCAAACGTCATCTGGGCACCGGAGGGGAACTCCACGGTCAAGCGACCGGAGCGAATTCGACGGAACGACTGCGCGAAGATGTGTTCCCGTAGCCCCAGGCGTGGGGCCTTGGGTTGAATCTCCGCGGCCTCCGCCGCGTTCGATACGATATTGTTCATAGTCTCTGCTACTCAGATTCGGGTGTGTTGAAGTTTCCGACGCTGCTTTGGACCGGCGTGTCGGCGGGGCTGTGGGAGAAAACACGATGACCCTTCAGCCACAACAACAGGGCCTCCCAGTGGATCGCCGCGATGATCTTCAGGGTCATCAACGGAAAGCGGGCCAGGGAGCGCGCCAAGGCTCCTGCCGTCAGCGGCGCCCTTTCGCCCTTGAAGTATGCGGCCAGTAACAGGCCGTCGGTGTCTTCCTGCCGTATTACGATGTTGACGGCGTCGCGGGGCGGCACAATTCGGAACTGATAATGCGTATCCATGCCGATGAACGGGGAGACGTAAAGCAGTTTCTCGCAACTCTGGCGTATGACGGGAAGGCCGCTATCCTGGACCGGGATCACATAGGTATGTCGCTCTGAATAGGTATTGCAGACCTCATAGAGAATCGCCGTCAGTTCGCCGTCGCGGCTGTAGCAAAAGTACACAGAGAGCGGATTGAACACGTAGCCAAAGATCCTGGGATAGCAGAGCAGACGGATCGGGCCGCCATCCGGATACAGGCCGGCTTCCCGCATCCGGTCCTCGACCCAGGGGCGCAGCGCTTCACCCGTTGTTGGCCCGTGGTCGCTATCATGAAAGGAGAGGGGCGCGCGCCGATTGTAGCCGAACAGCCGGAACCGCCGGTCCAGTTCGGGAAGCTCATCGAGATCCAGTAACAGGGTGAAGACGTCGTATCGCAGCCGATGGCGCTTCGGGCGCACCCGCTCATGGCCGACCGTACCCCTGTAGATGGCGGATTGAAACGTCATGCCGCAGCCACCTGATATTCGCTCGGCAGGATGATCCTGTCACTTTCGCCTTCGACTGTCCACGGACGCCGCACGCCGCCCAGTTGTTCGGCGACGGCGAGCCCCGATTGCAGGCCGTCCTCGTGGAAGCCGTATCCGAAATAGCTGCCGCAATACCAGGTCCGCCGGTGACCCTGCAGCGACCATAATTGCTGTTGCGCAGACAGTGCCGCGCGGTCGAAGTACGGGTGGGTATATTCGAACTCCCGCAGGATTGTCCCGGGCGCCGGTTCGCGAGCGGGATTGAGCGTCACGAACAAGGGATCCCTGGGGTCCAACGACTGGAGCCGGTTCATCCAATAGGTCACGCACAGATTCTGCTCGCGGCCGTGCGTCCGGTCGCCGATGAAGTTCCAGCTGGACCAGACCCGCCGGCGCCTCGGCATAAGAGCGGAATCGCTATGAAGAACGGCCCGGTTCTGCGTATAACGCCATCCCCCCAGCAATCGCGTCTCCAGTGGATCGGCATCGGCCAGCATCTGGAAGGCCTCGTCCGCATGCGTGGCGATGACAACGTGGTCATATGCCTGCACCGACCCTTGACTATCTTTCACCAGCACCTTGTTCCCGGCGCGGCTGACGCTCTGCACGCCACCGAAGCGAATGCGATCGCGGTAGGACTCCGTCAGCCGCCTTACATACTGGCGGCTGCCACCATCGACGGTCCGCCACTGCGGCCGGTTTTTCAGTTGCAGCAGACCATGGCTCTGGAAGAAACGAATGAATGCGGCCGCGGGATAGTCCTTCATTTCAGGGGCCGTCGTCGACCAGACGGCAGCCCCCATGGGAAGCAGATGGTCGTTGATGAAGCTCTCGCTGTAGCGTTCACGCCGCAGATATTCTCCCAGGCTGATGTCGTCGGATTTTGGATCGTCCAGAAACGACGGCGCCTCGCTATAAAACCTCAGCAGATCCTTTACCATGCGCCAGAAACGAGGCCTGACCATGTTTATTCGTTGGCCCAGCAAGCCGTTCAGACCGTCCCCGGCGTATTCCATCTTTCCGGCATCGAGCGACGCCGCGAAGGACATCTCGCTGTCCTTCACCGGCACGTCCAGATGTCTGAACAGGGCTGTCAAGTTCGGGTAGTTTCGCTCATTGTAGACGATGAAACCGGTGTCGACCGGGATGATCCCTCGCGGCGTGGTCACGTCCACTGTGTTGGAATGGCCACCGATCCTGCCGTTCTGCTCATATACGGTGACGCGGTGTCCCTGATTGAGGAGCCAGGCGGCGGACATGCCGGCGATGCCCGTACCGACGACAGCGATACTCAGACGCCGATTTGTCGTGGGGATCATCTGGGTCATCGGATATGCTCTCCTTGCTCGTCAGTTTGATATTCCCGGGCTTGAGCGGGTCACTTGTGCTGTTTCTTACGTTTGCGGTTTCTGGATGGATCACATCGTGCCGGAAAATTCTGCAGGCAAGGTGATCCACGCGGGCTGGGCCCACGTATCAGTTGTATGTTTGGTTTTCATTCCTATGAACGCGCGACGAACGTGCAAACTTTGGTCATGCCCGCCAGCTTCCGGATTCCGGAACGGGATGCGAAACGTCGCTCCCCGTGGGCCAAGGCATATCGGGGAGGCCCGCTATCAATGAATGACGACGACCGGCAGAATATGGCCGGGCAACTGGACCGTATGCTCGTTGCCGTGGCGGACTGCCGCGACCGCCAGGCCTTCAAGTCCCTGTTCGAGTATTTCGCGCCACGCGTAAAGGCATTCGGTTTGCGCCAGGGTGCGGACCCGGGCATGGCAGACGAGGTCGTCCAGGAGACCATGATCAATGTCTGGCGCAAGGCAAAGCAGTTCGAGGCAACGAAAGCATCTGCTTCCACCTGGATTTTTGCGATCGCCCGGAACATGCGAATCGACATGCTGCGCAAGGCGAATCGGCCCGAACCCGATATGGATGATCCCGCTATGGTGCCCGATCCTGAACCTCAGGCTCACGAGATCATTCACCGCAAACAGGAGGCGCGGCGCATCGAAGAGGCCTTCGCCAGCCTGCCGGCGGAACAGCAGGAGGTCCTGCGTCTGGCGTTTTTCGAAGACAAAGCGCATTCCCGTGTCGCGGCAGAGCTGGGCATACCGCTTGGTACCGTGAAGTCGCGCATCAGACTGGCGTTCAGACATTTGCGCGGCGTGGTTGGAGAAGAGCAATGAATATCAGTCACCACCCGAGTGAAGATCTGCTTCTCGATTACGCATCAGGCGCCTTGGGCGAGGCCTGGAGCCTGGCGGTCGCAACGCATCTGGCCCTTTGTCCCGGTTGCCGACGGGTCGTGTCCGGCATGGAGGCGTTGGGCGGCAGCATGCTTGATTCGATCGTACCCGCGCCGACGAGCAGGAATACCCTGAATGCGGTGATGACGCGGCTGGATGCCATGACGGAAAGAGACGCCGCCGTGCCCGCTGCTCCTCCCGCCGACGGTCACACGCCGATCCTGCCGCAGCCTTTGCGGGGCTATGCCGGCGCCGATGCAGACGGGCTCAACTGGCAGCGACTTGGCTTGGGAGCCTATCAGATGCCGATCCCGACGGGAGACAAAGGTGTAACGGCGCGGCTGCTTCGCATCCCGGCGGGCCGGCCGGTGCCCAAGCATTCCCACGGCGGGCTGGAACTGACACTTGTCCTGTCGGGCGCGTTTTCGGACGCGACCGGCAGTTATGGGCGTGGCGATCTTCAGGCGGCCGACGAAAATCTGGAGCATCAGCCCCATGCGGAGCCGGGAGAAGACTGTATCTGCCTGGCGATCACCGATGCGCCGCTTCGTTTCTCAAGCCTCGCCGCGCGGATGGTTCAGCCTTTGCTCGGCATATGACTTTGGCGGGAAGGTCTTCTGCACCAGGGCTGCGCACAGCTGATTATACTGGTTTGCAACACTGACGCTGCTGGCAGCGTCGCTCCGGTCGACATGTATGGGATTCGATTCGGCCCTTGGAGAGACATTCTGGCTGCTTCGCGCCCCATACCGGGCAAAGTGACGACTCAAAGCACTGCGTGACCGGAAAGGAGAGCCCTGTGAGCGATAGATGGGTCGACACTGTACCGGTGCTGGTCCACTTCGAAAAGGTGACCGATCCGTCCAACTATACGCCACTACCGGACGACTGGTGCATAGGCGTTTCCGACGT
>Ga0224512_10000765_pt1 | contig 32993 bp, 31 predicted proteins | sample SF_May12_sed_USG_4_FD_169103 | JGI IMG/M metagenome (GOLD analysis project Ga0224512, IMG submission 169103) | Sediment microbial communities from San Francisco Bay, California, United States - SF_May12_sed_USGS_13 | ecosystem: Environmental > Aquatic > Marine > Sediment | place: USA... | reverse complement strand
CATTGCACCCTCAAAGAGACTAACATTCCGTTTCCAAAAGCAACAATCCTATACCGGCTCCGGGTCCCGCGGCTGCCGAAGAGGCCGTCCCGCCAGGGCTGCCGCCAGCCCCCGTCCGGTCTGCTCATGGCAGTGGTTGGACAAGACCTTGCGCGAGCCGAGCTGCTCCAAAGTCACAACCGGATGGAAGTGAACCACCACCGTCAACTGACCGAGCCCGGCCAATTGCCACAGATGGGGCAGCAAGTCCATATCCCCGTACCAGGCATAGAAGGGCCGCAGGTGCCGACCGAGCGGCAGGCCGTCCAGCTTCGTATAGGCGACGGAGACCGGCTGAACGGCAAGGGGCTCGCCGCCGCCCCAATGCTCGGCCACGGACAGGAGGGCGCTCTTGAAAGGCAGGACCCGGTTGCCGTCTCCGCTGGTTCCCTCGGGGAAGAGGATCAGGTTGTCGCCCTCCGCCAAGCGGCCCGTGATCTCGTCGCGGGTGCTGCCGGACCGGGACGCCCGGCGCTCCACGAAAACCGTGCGCTGGAGCTTGGCCAGCCAGCCGAAGTAGGGCCAGGACCTAACCTCGGCCTTGGCCACGAAGCTGCCTGGGATCAGCGCGCCAAGGATCGTGATGTCCAGGTAAGAGATGTGGTTGGACACGTAGAGGGTCGGGCGCTTTCGAGATTGCCGTCCCCGACGCTCGACGTGGATCCCCAGTATGCGGCAGCACTGCCGGTGATACCAGAGAGGCAACGTCTTCCGCAGCGGCAGCTTGGCCTGATTCGCGATCAGCTGCACCAGCATCAGGGGCAGCGTCAAGCCGACATAAAGAGAGAGACGGGCAAATGCCATGAGCGGCGACCCGAGCGGCACGCGGGACATGGCCTCAGGTCCCCTCCGCCACTTTCGGATGCTCGTCCCGGCTGTAGTGCCGGTAGTATTTCTCGGTTACGCGATCAGTCTTCACGACAATGCAAACATCCGTAGTGCCGAATTCCGGATCGACCACCGCACCGTCGCCGACAAATCCCCCGAGGCGCAGATAGCCCTTCACCAGCGGCGGCAGAGCCCGCAAAGCCTCGCGATTGTCGATATCTTTCGGATCGAGAACGTCCATTCTCACATAGCGCTCGGCCAGGGCCCGGGGGCGCAAGGCGGGCGGCGCGAGATGATTGTGGTGCAGGTAGGCAAGCGGCGTCCGAAGCTGGTCGGGATCCACGCCGGGCAGGCTTGCGCAACCGAACAGGATGTCGACATCGAAGTGGAACACGTAAGCGGCGATGCCCCGCCACAGGAGTTGCATGATCGAGCCCGTTCGATACCCCTGCGCGACGCAGGATCGCCCCACTTCCAGAATCTCGCCGCGGTAGTCGAGAAGGGGCGTCAGGTCGTATTCATCGGCGCTATAGAACTGGCCACAACGCGCCGCCGCTTCGCGGCGCATCAGACGGTAGGTTCCGACCACGGACCGGGGGCCCCTGCCGAGCGCCTCGTCGAATACCAGCAGATGGTCGCAGTAGGCGTCATAGGCGTCGAACTCCCGGCGCAGCTCCTTCATTTCCTGCGTCGGCCTGGCGTCCATTTCCTCGCAAAAGACACAGTAGCGTAGTCCCTGAGAGGCCTCGACCTCGGCCAGGGATTCCGCAAGACGGATCCGGAGTTCGCCGGCCGTCACATCGACCGGCTTGGCGGAAGCGGTCTCCGTCGCCCCCATGATGTCGTTGCTTTCTATCCGCTTTTCTATGGCTGTCACTTGAACTTACGAGGTGCGGTCGGCGCGCCGCCCGGGTCATGGGCGGAGCATTGCCGCGACTCACTGCGGCCGGCGTCAATCTTCCGGTGCGTCGTCACGGGAACCGAGCCTTGTGCCATACAGCTCGAGGCGATGGTCGACCAGCCGGTAGCCCAACTGCTTTGCGACAAGCCTCTGGAGCTGCTCAATTTCTTCGTTGCGAAACTCGATCACCTCGCCCGAGTTCACATCGATAAGATGATCGTGGTGTTCTTTCGGCGCTTCCTCGTACCGTGCCCGGCCATCCCCAAAATCGTGCCGCTCGAGAATGTCAGCCTCCTCGAAGAGCTTCACGGTCCGGTAGACCGTGGCGATCGAGATTCGCGCGTCGACCGCCGCGGCGCGCTTGTGCACCAGCTCGACGTCCGGGTGATCGCTGGCTTCCGACAGCACCCGCGCAATGACCCGCCGCTGATCGGTCATCTTCAGGCCTTTGTCGAGACAAAGCTGTTCGATCCGAGACGTCATGGCTCCCTTGCGGTCGATGGATTTCGAAACCGAGTATAGCCAAACCGGCACCCCGCGGCCACCGCCCGGGGGACCGCGCTGCACCTCTCTCTCGAAAGCAAGTCAGCTAAGCGCGCTTGCGGCGGGCCCGTGTGCCGAGACCGATCTGCTTGGCCAGCTTGGAACGCTGCTTCGCATAATTCGGCGCGACCATGGGATAGTCGGGCGCCAGGCCCCAGCGCTCGCGATACTCTTCCGGTGTCATGTTGTATGCCGTCTTGAGATGGCGCTTCAGCATTTTCAGCTTCTTGCCATCTTCGAGGCACACGATGTAATCCGGCGTGATCGATTTCTTAAGGGGAACCGCCGGGGTTGGCCGGTCCACCTCGCGCTCGCCTTCGCCGCCGACGCTGGAGAGTGTCTGGTACACCTCGCGAATCAACTGCGGCAGATCATTCACGGCAACCGGATTATTGGCCACGTGGGCCGCCACGATATTGGTGGTGAGAGATAAGATCTCGTTGGAATCGCTTTGTTCGCTCATAGCCCTCTAACGCCCCATTTCACTGCATTTGCCCCTGAGTGGCGACTAGTCTAGCCCACAACAACAAGATAGTACAATTAAATAAATAGGCTGCGTAGTTTCAGGGTCCGGGCACCGTCTATTAAGCCATGCTTTGCGGTTGATCCGCTGTATCTAGCATAGCGGCAGACCATCCGGCCGTTGACTGCCCTGCGCCGACTTGCCGTCTTCTTCGCAGAGCGCGAGGTTCAGGATCAAGGCCGCGGAGGACTCGCCTCGTGAGCCGCGGTAGTAAGCCGCCCGGCGGCCGGCCTTCCGAAAGCCCCGGCTCTCGTAGAGCGCGCGGGCGGCATGGTTTTCTTCCGATACCTCGAGATGGACCACTCGCGCGCACCCGTCCGCCGCGCGCCGGAGCGCCGCATCGAGCAGGGCCCGGGCCAGGCCACGTCCGCGGGCGCCGGGCGTGACCGCCAGGGCCAGAATCTCGCACTCGTCCGCGGCCAGGCGCGCCAGCACGAAGCCGAGCGGCGTTTCGCCTTCGAGCACAAGGAACCCAAAGGCGCCGGGCATGGCCAGGACCTCGGAGACCGCCGTTTCGCTCCAGCCCGCCGGGCCGAAGCTCTCCACGTGCAGGGCGGAGAGAACCCCGGCGTGGAGCCGATCGACCTGCCTCAACGATACGCTCATGGGCTACCGTCCGGTTCGCCCGGCGCCCAGGAGACTCCGGGCGGATTGACGCCGGGCGGACCGGCGCCGATCGTCCCGACATCCGGCGGGCGCAGATAGAGCGGCGCCGGCGGCGCAGCCCCCGCCGCCGGCAGCGGCCTGGCGGCGGCCAGCCGGGCGACCTCGGCCGCATCGGTCGCGGCCGCGCGACGGCACACCGTGATGTCTTTGCCCCGCGCCCCGGCCAGGCCGGCGAGCCCCTGATCCACCGCGTCTCCGGCCAGCACCAGGGGGCCGGCCGGCAGTGCGTCCCGCAGCCCGGCCGGCGCCACGCAAGAAGGGGCGCCATAGGGCGCGAGCTCCTCGTCGAAGATCTGCATATAAAGCTCTAGGCGTCTGGCATCGATGAGCACGGCCAGGCGGCGGCCGCACCGCTCGGGTTCGGGCACCGACGCGGCGACGGCCTCGAAGTTGCTCAGGCCCAGGAGCGGCCGGCCGCAGGCCAGGGCCAGGCCGCGGGCCGTGGCCAGCCCGATGCGCACGCCGGTGAAGCCGCCCGGCCCCCGGGTCACCGCGATCGCCTCGAGCTCCCGGAAATCGAGCGCCGCCGAAGCCATGACCTCCTGGATCATCGGGACCAGACGCTCGGACTGGCCGCGCGTCATGGGTTCGAAGAGGCGGGCCAGAATGCGGTCGTGGCCCCAGACCGCGGCGGAGCAGGCGGCGCCGGCTGTATCGAATGCAAGGATGCGGCGCGCGGTCACAACTCTAGACTAGCCGATCCAAGCGAGACGCAGTGTCATTGCGTTGGCTTCAAAGGATCTCGCAGGCCTCGTCGAATTCCAACCGCGGAGAGCGCGGAAAGAGCGCGGTGACATCGCCGTAGCCCAGGTTGCAGAGAAAGTTCGATTTGACCTTGCCGTCAGGGAAGAATTCGCGGTCCACCGACGCGTTGTCGAATCCCGACATGGGGCCACAGTCGAGACCCAGGGTTCTTGCGGCCATGATGAAATAGGCCCCCTGAAGGCTGCCGTTGCGGAACGCGGTGGTCTCGATATGGCCCGGCTTGCCGGCGAACCAGGAGCGCGCGTCCGGTGCGTGCGGGAAGAGCCGCGGCAGGTTCTCGTAGAACTCCAGGTCGTAACCAATGACCGCGGTCACCGGGGCCGCCATGGTCTTGTCGACGTTGCCGGCGCTGAGGGCGGGTTTGAGCCGCTCCTTGGCCTCGGCGCTGCGCAGATAGAGCACCCGCATGGGGCTGCAGTTGGCACTGGTCGGCCCGAACTTGGCGAGATCATAGACCGCCTCCAAGAGAACATCGCTGACTTCTTTGTCGAGCCAGGCGTTGTGGGTGCGGGCGTCGCGGAACAGCAGGTCCATGCCCGCGTCGCTCAAGATATTGCTCACCGTGGTTCCCCTTGTGTGTCAAGTGCGCGGGCTGCGGCCCATGGCTCCTGGCGATCCGCCCGAACCGCCAGTCCGGCACGCCCGGTCAGAAGACCGCGCGCACCTCCATGACTTCGGGAATGTAGTGCCGCAGCATGTTCTCGATGCCCATCTTCAACGTCGCCGTAGCGCTTGGGCATCCGGAGCAGGCGCCTTGCATGTGCAGGTAAACAACCCCCTTGTCGAAGCCGCGAAACACAATATCGCCGCCGTCCTGGGCGACCGCCGGGCGCACCCGCGTATCGATCAGCTCTCTGATTTGAGCCACGATTTCATCGTCCTCCTCCTCGCCCGCGGCGTCTTGTGCGGCGGTTTCGGAGGCCAGAATGACCGGCCGGCCGGCCGTGAAATGCTCCATGATCACGCCCAGGATCGCGGGTTTCAGGAGATACCATTCCTTCTCCCCGGCCTTGCTGACGGTAATGAAATCGGCGCCGAGAAACACGCCGTTCACGCCGTCGATCTGGAACAGACGCTCGGCCAGGGGCGATCTCCGCGCTGACACGCGGTCCTCGAAGTTGGCCGTGTCCCCGGTCATCACGTCGCGCCCGGGCAGGAACTTCAGGGTCGCGGGGTTCGGCGTCTCTTCGGTCTGTATGAACATGCTTGGAACCCTCCGAAATAAGGGCATTTCTGGGCCTGACCCCTCAATGTGGGCCTCCCACGGCCAAAGATCAAGCCGGGCCGGCCGCTCTCTCGCGGCCGGCCGGATCACGAGATGCTGTCGATGTCCTCGTCGCTCAGGTTGCCGGGCACGATGGTGACCGGCACCCGCAACCGGCCGACGAACTTCCCCGTCAGGGCCTGGATCAGGGGTCCTGGCCCGCGCTTGTCGATACTGGCGCCCAGCACCAGGATCGAGATGCTCGGCTCCTCGTCGAGCAGGTTGAACAGTTCGTCCCGGCGGTCGCCTTCTCGGAAATAGAGCACCGGAAGGGTTCCTGTGAGCTCGTTGACTCGGGCGGCGAGCCTTTGCAACAGCTGCTCGCCCTCGCTCCGCGCCTCCTCGCGCATCAGATCGCCGACCGCCATCCAATGCTGAAAATCGCTGCGTTCGACGACGTAGAGCAGGGCCACCCGGCCGCCGGTGTTGCGCGCCCGGCGGCAGGCGAAGCGAAGCGCCACGTCCATTTCGGGCGTGTCGTCGACGACAACCAGAAATACGCGATTGGAGGGCCGGCTGGGGGCGTCGGTCATAGGCGATCAAGCCTTGCGGAAGGCAATATGGGCCAACCATCCTGCCATCAGAGCGACGAGGATCGCAATCGCGCCGTAGAGCGCGCCCTGCTGATGCGCGAAGTCGAAGATATCGGCCTCGAGCCCCGCCTTGCTGATGATCAAGGGGGTCGTCTGCGCGCTTTCGACGCGCCCATCCACAAAAAGATAGGTGGTCGCGCGATAGGTGCCGGTCGGCACATTGGCCGGGAACCTGACCCGGGTAGAGAACAGCCGGCTGCCCAGAAATCCGATTCGCGCGACTTCCGAGCCATAGAGATCGATGTTCTGATGGGTCCTGATCAGGGCGTCGCGCCAAGCCTTGGCCACGTTGGGCGAGGCCTTGGCCCGGGGCAGCTCGAGGCGCAGGTTCTCGATGCCGATCTGGTTGCGGGCCAGGACCGAGGGGCTGGCAATCTCGTCCAGCGGCCGCGAGCTCGCCACCGCGTAGAAGCTCGGCGCCTGGTCGAAGGTCATACTGGCGGTGTTGATCCAGATGCCGGCGATGCGCGCCTTGCGGTGCATGGTGACCGGCCTGAGCGGCCCGTGCACGACCAGAACCACTTCGCCCGGCTCGTCTATCGCACCGAAGGCCAGCACCTCGGCACCCGAGAACCCGGTCGTGATGGCGACCCGGTGGTCGGAAAGGTCGACCACCAGGGGCTGGGCGATCGCCGCCCCGGCCGCCAGCAGGCCCAGGACCGGGATGACCGTCAGGCGCTTCATTCGCTGAGCCCCAGGGAGTAGAGGTCGCTCGGCGTTATGGTCAGGTCGTAGAGCAGCTTGCCGCAGACCATCAGCACCATGACCGCCAGGATGATCCGCAGCTGCTCGCCGCGCAGCTTGGCCCCGCTGCGCACGCCCATCTGGGCGCCGATCACCGCCCCGGTCAGCAAGAGGACCGCGAGCACCACGTCGACCGTCTGGTTGGCATAGGCCTGCAGGAAGGTGACGTTGGCGGTCACGAAGATGATCTGATATAGCGAGGTGCCGACAACCACCGCCGTCGGCATGCCGAGCAGATAGATCATGGCGGGCACCATGATGAAGCCCCCGCCCACCCCCATGATCGCCGCCAGGACGCCGACCACGAAACCAACCCCGACCGGCAAGAGGGCGGAGATATAGAGCTTCGACCGGCGGAAGCGCATCTTGAACGGCAGGCCGTGGATCCAGGTGTGCTTGTGCAGCTTGCCACGGCTGGGCGCCGTGCCGCGCCGGCGCCTCAAGGCGCGCAGGCTCTCGATGAACATCAGGCTGCCGATCATGCCGAGAAAGGTCACGTAGCTCAGCTTGATCACCAGGTCGATCTGTCCGACCTGGCGCAGCACCGCGAAGAGCCAGACCCCGAAGGTGGAGCCGAGCAGGCCGCCCAGGAGCAGCACCCCGCCCATCTTGAAATCCACGTTGCCGCGCCGCCAGTGCGCGAGCACGCCGGAAACCGAGGAGGCGACGATCTGATTGGCTTCGGTCCCGACCGCCACGGCGGGCGGGACGCCGAAGAAGATCAGGAGCGGCGTCATGAGGAAGCCGCCGCCCACGCCGAACAGGCCGGACAGGAACCCTACCGCCCCGCCCAGGCCGAGAAGAAGGAAGACGTTCATGGAGATCTCGGCGATGGGCAGGTAGATCTGCATCGCTCAGCGGATCACTCGGCTGCGGCTCGAAGACCGAAGGGCATAGGCGGCCATTGAACTTGGCGGAGTCGAAAGGTCGCGCCGCCCTCCGTGGCGGTGGCGGCTGCGGACCCGAAGCTTACTGCGATGAATTCCCTGCGCCAATGGCTTGGTCAACGATATTTTCACGCTATAGCCAAGAAATGGCTTCCGTCTCAACTAGACCCTCAGGAAACCGACAGTATCGTGGACTTGCTCGAGGATTGGCGCAGCCACGGCCCGGGCGCGCTCGGCACCTTCCTTGAGCACCCTGTCGATCTGGGCGGGATCCGCTGTCAGGCGTTTCATCTCGGCGCCGATCGGGCCCAGCGCGGCGACGGCGAGATCGGTCAGGACCGCCTTGAAGTGGGAGAACTGGGCGCCCTCGAACTCGCTCAGGACGTCCTCCAGGGGCTTCTCGGCGAGCGCGGCGTAGATGCCCAGCAGGTTATAGGCCTCCGGGCGGGCGCCGCGTGTCTCTTCCGGCAGACTGCCCTCGGTTCCCAGAACTTCGGGTCCCGGCAGCGGCGCCGGGTCGGTGGTCGCCTTGCGCACCTTCTTCTGGATGGCATCGGCCTCGTCGGTCATGTTGATGCGGCTCATGTCCGAGGCCTCCGACTTGCTCATCTTCTTCGACCCGTCGCGCAGGCTCATGACCCGCGTCGCCGTGCCCAGGATGAGCGGCTCGACGATCGGGAAGAACTCGACCCCGAAATCGTTGTTGAACTTCTGGGCGATGTCGCGGGTCAGCTCCAGATGCTGTTTCTGGTCCTCGCCGACCGGCACGTGGGTCGCCTTGTAGGCCAGGATGTCGGCGGCCATGAGGTTGGGATAGACGTACAGGCCCGAGCTCGCGTTTTCCTTGTGCTTGCCGGCCTTCTCCTTGAACTGGGTCATGCGGTTGAGCCAGCCCAGGCGGGTCACGCAGTTGAAGATCCAGGCGAGCTCCGCGTGGGCGGAGACCTGGCTCTGGTTGAAGATGATGCAGCGCTCCGGATCGATTCCGGCGGCAAGATAGGCGGCCGTCACTTCCCGCGTGTTGTGGCGCAGCTCCTCGGGGTCCTGCCACACCGTGATGGCGTGCAGGTCGACCACGCAGTAGATGCAGTCGTAGGCGTCCTGCAGGTGAACGAAGTTCCGGATCGCCCCCAGGTAGTTGCCCAGGTGCAGGTTGCCGGTGGGCTGGACGCCCGAAAAGATGCGGTCCATGGAAGATTTCCGCCGGTTGGCTACGAGTCGCCCGGCACAGCGGGGCGCGCGGCGTTATCGCCGCTTGGCCGCTGGGGGTCAAGACCGGCGCTCAGGAACCGCGGCCCAGGGCGAGCTTCATGTCGGAGAGACGGACCGCGCCCAGAGCCAGGGCGGCCGCGCCGTAGGCGGCCACGCCCCCGCCGACCAGGATGCCGAGCCCGGCGATGCCCGCCCAGAGACCTAAGTCGAACCAGCCCGCCAAGGCACTCTGCAGGTACCACAGCGCGGCGCCCATGATCAGGCTGGCCAGCACGATGCGCGGCAGGCGCCGCCGGTTGCGCCGGTCCAGATCGAGAAACTCCCGCCGCCTCAACCCGACGACCAGGAGCGTCACGTTGACCCAGGCGCCGATCGCCGTGGCGAGCGCCAGGCCCGCGACACCCAAGTCGAACTGGAAGAACAGCACAACGGCGAAGACCACGGTCACGGCAATGGAGACCACCGAGATCTTGAGCGGGGTCACGGTATCCTCCTGGGCAAAGAAACCGGGCTGGAAGATCTTCATCAGAACGTAGGCCGGCAGGCCCGCGGCGAAAGCGGCGACCGCAAGCGCCGTGGCGTCGCTGGTCGCGCGGTCGAAGGCGCCCCGCTCGTAGAGCACCACCACGATGGGCCAGGGGATCAGGAGCAGCGCCACGGTGGCCGGCACCGTGAACAGCATGGCGAGCTCGAGCCCCCGATTCAGGCTGGCCATGGCCTCCTGACGGGCGCCGCGCCGCAGCTTGCGCGACAACTCCGGCAGCAGGACAACGCCCAGGCCAATGCCGATCAGGCCCAGCGGCAGCTGATAGAGCCGGTCGGCGTAATAGAGCTTGGAGACCGCCCCCGGTTCGAAGGACGCGATCAGATTGGTGATCACCAAGTTGAGCTGCAGGACGCCGGCCGAAAGGATGCCCGGCACCATGAGCCGCCAAAGCCCCCTTACCCCCGGCGTCAGGCGCGGCCGGACGAGGCGCAAGCGCATGCCCGCGCGGCGCGAGGCGATCACCAGCAAGAGACACTGCGCAATCCCGGCGAGCGCGACCGTCCAAGCGAGCACATGGCCCGGCTGGCCGCTCAGCGGAACCAAGACGGCAAGCGCCGCGATAAAGAATATGTTCAGCAGCAGCGGAGCGGCGGCCGCGGCGGCGAAGCGATAGAGGGCGTTCAGCACGCCGCCAAGAAGGGCGGCCAGGGATATGAACAGGAGGTAGGGAAAGGTGATCCGGGTCAGCTCCACCGCCAAGTCGAACTTCTCCGGTTTGACGTCGAACCCCCAGGCCAGAACATACATCAGCCACGGCATGGCCGCGATCGCGACCGCGGTCAGCGCGAGCAGGGCCGCCAGCAGCACCGCCAGCGCCTGCTCGGCGAAGGCCTTGGCGAGGGCCTCGCCGTCCTCCTCCATGCGCCGGGCGAACAGCGGCACGAAGGCCGCGTTGAAGGCGCCCTCGGCGAAGATGCGGCGGAACATGTTGGGCAGCCTGAAGGCGACGAAAAAAACGTCGGCGATATCCTCGGCCCCCAGGAATCGGGCGAAGAGGATATCGCGAACCAGCCCGAGGACCCGGCTGAGCCCGGTATAGCCGGAGACCGTGGCGAAGCGACGGAAGAGCGCCATGCGCGGCAGTATCTAGAGGATTCGGGCGGAATTAGGAAGAAAGCATGACGCCGCTCACTCGGCCGCCGCGCCAGTAGTCTTGCCAGTGGCCTTCGCGGCGGCTTTCCCGGCAGCCTTCGCGGCCTGCTCCGGGGATTTTCGCGGTGCTTTCCCGGCCGGCGCCTTCTTCGCCGGCGTCTTGGTGGGCTTCGCCGGGCGCGCCGGCTTGGCGGACGGCTGCTCCAGAGCCTCCAGCAGTTTATCGCGGAGCCGCTTCAGCTTGGCCTCGCTTTCGACTTTGCCGCCCAGGGCGGTCTGCACGTAGAACACGTCGACCGCGCGCTCGCCGTAGGTCGAGATCTTGGCCCGGTGGATGATCAGCTGCTGCTTGGTCAGGGCCAGGGTGACCTGGTAGAGCAGGCCCGGCCGGTCGCGGCCGTTGACCTCGATGACCGTGTGCCGGGCGCTGGCCTTGTTGTCGATCAGCACCCGGGGCTGCACCTCGAAGACCCTGAGCCGGCTCGGGATGGTCGAGCGCCGCTTGGCCAGCTCCTGCAGCGGCTTCAAGCGCCCGGACAAAGTCTGTTCGACCGCCGCCGCCAGCTTGGCCAGCTTGTCGGGCCGGTCGAAGGGCCCGCCCTGAGCGTCGCGCACATAAAAGCTGTCGAGCGCCATGCCGTTCTTGAGGGTGAAGATCCGCGCCGCCTCGATCGACGCGCCCGCCACGGCCATGGCCCCGGCGATGCGGCTGAACAGGCCCGGATGGTCGGCCGTGTAGATGGTGATCTCGGTCGCCTCGCGGTAACGGTCGACCCGGGTGTCGACGGTCAAGGGATGGCCGGCTTTTTCCGCCGCGCGGACCATGCGGGCATGGCGCGCGTGGCCCTCCGTGTCGACGGAAAGCCAGTAGGAGGGATAGCCCCGGGCGAGGTGGGCGGCGAGGTCTTTCTTCGGCCAATCCCTGAGCGCCTCGCCAAGCGCGGCCTTGGCGGCCTTGACCCGGGCCTCGCGGCCCTCGGTCGCCAGGCCGCCGGACAGGACTTCTTCCGTACGCCAGTAGAGCTCGCGCAGCAGCGCCGCCTTCCAGCTGTTCCAGGTGCCCGGACCGACCGCGCGGATATCGGCCACGGTCAGCACCAGAAGCAGGCGCAGGCGCTCCATGGACTGCACCAGCCCGGCGAAGGGTTCGATCGTCTTGGGGTCGTCCAGGTCGCGCTTGAAGGCGGTATTGCTCATGGCCAGGTGGTGCAGCACCAGCCAGGCGACGGTCTCGGTCTCCTCGCCGCTGAGGCCCAGGCGCGCGCAGAGCCGCTGGGCGATCTTGGCGCCCACCACCGAGTGGTCGCCGGGCCGGCCCTTGGCGATATCGTGCAGCAGCAGCGCGAGGTAGAGCACCTTGCGGTTCAGCACCTTGTGCACCACCTCGCTCGCGATCGGCGCCGCTTCGCGCAGCCGGCCCCGCTCGATCTGGTGCAGGATGCCGATGGCGAAGATCGTGTGCTCGTCGACCGTGAAGTGGTGGTACATGTTGTACTGCATCTGGGCCACCACGCGGCCGAAGTCGGGCACGAAGCGGCCGAACACGCCGGCCTCGTTGAGCCGCCTCAAGGCGATCTCGGGATCCTTGGGCGAGGTCAGGATGTCCAGGAAGATCCGGTTCGCCGCCGGGTCCTGGCGCAGGGTCTTGTCGATGCGGGAAAGATTCTGGGTGATCCACCTGAGCGCCCGCGGGTGGATGTCCAGGTCGTGGTCCTGGGCGACCTTGAAGATGCGCAGCATCTCGACCGGCTTTTCGGCAAAGACCTCGGGGCCCTTGACGTCGAGCCGGTCGCCCTCGACGCGAAAGCCGGCAAGGCGCCGCCGGCCGGTCAACGCGCGCAGGCGGAAGCGCGGCGCCCGCTTGTGGTCGGCCTCGAGGGCCGCGCAAAAGATGCGGGTCAGGTCGCCGACATCCTTGGCGGTCAGGAAATAGTGCTTCATCAGGCGCTCGACGTCGCGGGTTCCGGCATGGGCCTTGTAGCCCATGCGCGGGGCGATCTGCATTTGCAGGTCGAAAGTGAGCCGCTCCTCGGCGCGGCCGGCCAGGTAATGCAGGTGGCAGCGCAGGGTCCAGAGATAGTTGTGCGCTTTCTCGAAGCGCTCGGCCTCGCGCTTGGTGAAGACGCCGCGCTCGATCAGGCTCGCGCTTTCCTCGACCTGGTAGAGATACTTCGCGATCCAGAACAGGGTCTGCAAGTCGCGCAAGCCCCCCTTGCCCTCCTTGATGTTGGGCTCGAGGACATAGCGCGAATAGCCGAAGCGCTTGTGCCGGGCCTCGCGCTCGGCCAGCTTGGCCTCGATGAACTTGATGGGGCCACGCGACTGCAGGCCCTTTTGGTAGCGCTGCTTGAGCTCGAGAAAGAGCGCCTGGTCGCCCCAGAGGAAGCGTTTTTCGAGCAGCGCCGTGCGGATCGTCATGTCGTCCTTGGCCAGCCGCAGGCAGTCGTCGACCGACCGCGTGGCATGCCCGACCTTGAGGCCCAGGTCCCAGAGCAGATAGAGCACCGCCTCGATCACCTGCTCGCTGCGCGGCGTGATCTTGTAGGGCAGCAGGAACAGCAGGTCGACGTCCGAATACGGCGCCAGCTCGCCCCGGCCGTAGCCGCCCACGGCGACCAAGGCCAGGCGCTCGCCCTTGGAGGGGTTCGCCAGGGGATAGAGGTGCTCGCACACATGGTCATAGACGAGGCGCAGGACTTGGTCGATCAGGAAGCAGTTCGCGCGCACGGTCTGGGTGCCCTTGGCCCCCGCCTCGAAGCGCCGCCGCACCTCGGCCTGGCCCTCGCCCAGGGCCGCCTTGAGGGTGGCCAGCACGCGGGATCGCGTTCGATCCGGAGTGAGATCCGATTGGACCAGCGTCGCCAGCTCGGCCTGCAGCGCGGCGCGGTCTATGATGCCGCGCTTCTGCTTCAGGGCGCCTGGTGGCGCTGGTTCCGGACTGGGAGCATTCATACCGTTGGGCCTGGCTCCTTGGCCTGAGCGCGGGCGCGCCGACACGACTCGGGTGTTTCTCGATATGTCATTATGCCATCAAGCCTAGCGAGCCGCCCGACCTTTTCCGGCGCCCGAACGCGACCCCATATGTAGTTGCCATGAACCGTCTTGCCATCCTCTGTTTGACCATTCTGACCCTCGCTGCCTGCGGCCCCGAGCGGCCGGAGCATCCGCTCAGGGTCCGGGCCACGACGGCTTTCACAGGGCCTGAAGCCACGGCCATCGAGGTCCATGTCTACGAGATGCCGCCGGGCACGGCGATCGAAGAGATCCTCGTGCTGGGGCCGGACGGCGAGCGCCTCGCGGCCCCGGACCTGGTTCATTCCACAAGCGAAACGGGTCCCGGCTTCGTCGCCCGGCCGGGCATCGGCGTCGCCGTCACCGGCGGCTCATCGAGCGGCGTCACCCCCTCGGTCAGCCTGGGCTACGGCGTCACCCGCAAGGATGGCCCCAGTCGGCGCAGCCGCCGGGTGAGCGCCACGATCGCCCTGCCGGACCCGGCGGCCTACCGCGCGAACCCGGCTGCCTGGCGCGCCGAGGTCCACCACACGGACGTGACCGGCGAACGCCGGGTCCTCACCCTGCCGACGCCCCGGCTCTATTAGGCGCCGGCGCGCCGCCGCCAAGCCGTTCGGTTAAGTCGGTGATGGATCACAATGGCCGGCCGGCCCCGGGAAGATCCGCTGCCGATCATGGGAGCCCGCCGCCGCTTGTAGCCTCAGCCAGCTGCAAAAGTTCAGCCAAAATCTGAAACGATCAAGGCGCCTAGAAATACCCTTTGTAAATCAGAAATGCCCCGATAAGCGCCCAGACCGTGCCGGAAACCCGAATCATGGTCGAATTTTTCATCATCGCGCCGCCTATCGATCTCACTGCAGATGGCAACGCCATTCGGACGGCTCCACCGATGATCATCGCCCAACCGAACAGAGTGATTATTACCGGCCAATCCGCGATCCAAATATTGTGGTTGTTCACGATCGCGAGACCGCCAAGCATCGCCAGAACTCCGGTGACATAGATCAGAGCCCGATCCTTTAGAAATTCACGAGCCATCTCCTGCAGATCCTTGGCGTCCGCCAGCATCGCGATGGCCGCCACTAACAGAACCGGCCCGATCAGTTTGGCGATCAGAATCGATGTTGCCATCGTGTCTTTCCTTCTCACATCACGCCATGATTCCGTATATTCGGCGCCGGCCCGCTCGTCCCCGTGCAGCAGGCCCTTGAGCTCGTAGATCAGCCCCAGGGCCTCTTCGGCGCGGCCGCTAGCCCCCGGCGAGCCGCGGTAGGATGAAGACTTCGCTGTCCGGTGGAACCGGCTCCAACCAGGCGTTCCGGTAGATCTGGCCGTCGATGGCGACCGCGACACCCTTGTCCAGGATCGGCTTGAGCTGCGGCTGTTGGTCGCCGAGCCGGGTCAGAAGCTCTCGGATGGTCCCGGCCTCGACATCGAACTCCGACAGGCCGCCCGCCGAGTTCTTCAAGGATCCGCCCAACATGACCCGGACCATGGATCAGCCCTCCGGACCGCTGCCCGGGCCGACGCCGGCGGCCGCTTGGAGCGCCTGCCATACCCGCGGCGGCGACATCGGCAAGGTTGTCATGCGGACGCCCGTGGCCTTCGCGACCGCGTTGGCGACGGCCGCCAAGGGGGGAACGATGGGCGTTTCGCCGACGCCGCGCACGCCATAGGGATGGCCCGGGTTCGGGACCTCGACGATCACCGTGTCGATCATGGGGACGTCCGAGGCGACCGGCACCCGGTAATCCAGGAACCCCGGGTTCTGAAGCCGCCCGTCGTCGCCATAGACGTACTCCTCGTTCAGCGCCCAGCCGATGCCCTGAACCGCGCCGCCTTGATACTGGCCCTCCACGTAGCTCGGGTGGATCGCCTTCCCCGCGTCCTGGATCACCGTGTAGCGCAGCACAGATACGCGGCCGGTCTCCTTGTCGACCTCGACATCGACCAGATGGGTGCCGAAGCTGACCCCTGCGCCCTCGGCATTGATCTCCGCGTGACCGGCGATGGGTCCGCCGGTGTTGGCCGCCACTTTCGCGATGTCCTCCAGGGACAGGGGATCGAAGGCGCCGGCGTTGGCACCGGCGGGCTTGGCATGGCCGTCCTCCCAGACGACCGCCTCCGGCGGGATGCCCCAGATCCCGGCCGCCCGCGCGCACAGCGTCTCGACCAGACCGCGCGCCGCCTGAATGGTCGCCAGGCCGACCGCGAAAGCGACCCGGCTGCCGCCCGTCATGTCGTTGTAGCCCAGCGAGCTGGAGTCGGCGACGATCGCCCGGACCTTGTCGTAGGGGATGCCCAGCTCCTCGGCCGCGATCAGGCATTGCGCGGCGCGTGATCCGCCGATGTCCGGCGTGCCCATGCTGAGCACCACGGTTCCGTCCTGGTTTGCGTTCAGCGACACGCAGGTCTCGCCGCCGAAGTTGAACCAGAACCCGCTCGCGACCCCGCGGCCCTGGCCCGGCCCCAGGGGGGCGCCGTAGTGCGCGTGCTCCCGCGCCGCCTTCAGCGTCGCCACAAGGCCGTTGGGGCCGAACTTCGGCCCGTAGGCGGCCTGGGTTCCCTCCCTGGTCGCGTTCTTCAGGCGCAGCTCGATGGGGTCCATGCCGAGCTTGGCGGCGAGTTCGTCCACCACGCTCTCGACCGCATAGGCCGCCATGGGCGAGCCCGGCGCCCGATAGGCGGCCGCCTTGGGGCGGTTGGCGACGACGTCGTAGCCGACCACCTCGACATGCTCCAGGTCGTAGCAGGCGAAGGCCGACATCGCGCCCCATTGGACCGGCGATCCGGCGAAGGCGCCGCCCTGGTACTTCAGCTCCGCCTGGCCGGCCGTGATGCGTCCGTCCGCCGTGGCGCCCAGCTTGACCCGCATGCTGGTGCTCGAGGTCGGTCCCGTCGCCCGGAACACCTCGTCGCGGCCCATGACCAGCTTCACCGCCCGTCCCGCCTTGCGCGACAACGCGAGCGCGACCGGCTCGATGAACACCGTGGTCTTGCCGCCGAAGCCGCCGCCGATCTCCGATGCGGTCACGCGCAGCCGCGAGATGTCCATGCCCAGGATCTTGGCGCAGGCGTTGCGGACGAAGTAGTGGCCCTGGGTGCAGCACCAGAGTTCGGCCTGGCCGTCCTCGCCGTAGCTGGCCAGACAGGCCTGGGGCTCGATGTAGCCCTGGTGCACGGCCTCGGTCTTGAATTCGCGCTCGACCACGACCTCGGCCTTGGCGAAGCCCTCGGCGACGTCGCCCAGCGTGATGTCGTAGCGCTTTGCGATGTTGGAGGGCCGCTCCGGCTTCGGCTCGACGCCGGCCGTGAACATGTCGTCGTGCAGCACGGGGGCCTCGGGGCGCATGGCCTCGTCCACGTCCGTGACGTGGGGCAGGACCTCGTAGTCCACCTCGATCGCGGCCAGCGCCCGCCTGGCGACGGCGGCACTGGTCGCGGCGACCGCAGCCACGGCGTGGCCTTCGTAGAGCGCCTTCTCCCGGGCCATGACGTTGCGGACGATGTCGCGCAGGCTCTCATCGCCTTCGCCGGTCATGGTTTCGTCGCTCATCGGGTCCGGAAAATCGTCGCGCGTCACGACGGCCTTCACCCCCTGCAGGACCTCCGCCGTGGAGGTGTCGATGGCGCGTATCCGCGCATGGGGATGCGGGCTCCTCAGCACCTTGGCGATCAGCATGCCCGGCAGGACGAAATCGGCGCCGAACTTCGCCCGGCCGGTGACCTTGTCGACCCCGTCGGGGCGGAGCGGACGGGTCCCGACCTGCTTGAACCGCCGCTCCGGATCCGGACGCTTCGAGACCGGCGCCATCGTCAGCCCTCCCTCGTCCCGGCGGCCATCTCGGCGGCGGCGTCGAGCACCGCACGCACGATCTTGTCGTAGCCCGTGCAGCGGCAGAGATTGCCCGCCAGCCAGTAGCGGACCTCCGTTTCGCTGGGCGCCGGGTTGCGCTCGAGCAGCGCCTTGGCCGCGACCAGGATGCCCGGCGTGCAGATGCCGCACTGCAGGGCCGCGTGTTCCAGGAACTTGCTTTGCAAGGGGTGGAGCCCCTTGCCGTCGGCCATGCCCTCGATGGTTTCAATGCGGCGCCCCTCGGCCTCGGCGCCGAGCACCAGGCAGGCGCAGACCAGGCGCCCGTCGAGCGTCACGCTGCAGGCCCCGCAGTCGCCCGATCCGCAGCCCTCCTTGCTGCCGGTCAGCCCCAGCCTGTCGCGCAGGACATCGAGCAGCGTCTCCTCCGGCGCGCAGAGGAACTCGACGGCATCGCCGTTGATCGTGGTCGAAACCCGGCAAGAGGTCATGAGCCCGCCCTCGCACGCCGCAAGGCGATTTCCGTGGCCCGGCGGGTCAGGACGCCCGCGACCTTGGTGCGATAGGCCTTGGTGCCGCGCTTGTCGTCGATCGGCCGGCAGGCCGCCGAGGCGGCGGCGGCCGCGGCCGACAGCGCCGCCTCGTCGACCGCCGTGCCGACGATGGCCTCAGCCGCGGCCGGGACCAGGATCGCCCGTTCGGCGACGGCGCCCAGCGCGATGCGCGCCGCGCTGCAGATGCCGCCGTCGAGCGTGAGGCTGACCCCGGCGCCGACCACCGCGATATCCATCTCGCTGCGCGGAATGAAGCGCAGATAGGCATCGCCTGCATGGGTCGGCCGGCGCGGCAAGAATATGGAGACGAGAATTTCGTCTCTGGCCAGCGACGTCGTCCCCGGCCCGGTCGCCAGCGCCTCGACGGGAACCTCCCGCCGGCCGTTCGGGCCGGCGATGGCGGCGACGGCCGCCGCCGCGATCAGGGCCGGCACGCTGTCGGCGGCCGGCGAGGCGTTGCAGAGGTTCCCGCCCAGGGAGGCCCGGCCCTGGATCTGGGTCGATCCGATCAGCTGGGTCGCCTCGACCACACCCGGCCAGGCCGTCCCGAGCGCGGGGTGCTCGCCGATCTCGGCGCCGCAGACGGCGGCGCCGATGCGGAACCCGCCGTCCTCGACGGCGATCCGGCGCGTCTCGGGGATCCGCTTCAGGTCGACGACCAGGTCCGGCTCGACCATGCCGGACCGGAGCTGCACTAGCAGATCGGTCCCGCCGGCCAGAAACCGCACCACGCCCGGCTCAGCGGCCGCCGCCTTCACCGCGTCCTCGAGCGTAGAGGGCGCCTCATAGCGCATGGTCGTCGCCCCGGATCAATATTTTCGTCAAAGCGAACTCCCTGTCGGTTTTGCTCCAGGGCAACGGCGCGGCCCCACCGCAAGCCCGGCCAAACCTACGATGGATGATCCGACACGAGAAGGCGTCAGTCCACAGTTGCCATTTCAGACGATTCGATACACTTGGTCCGTTGTCGCATCGCGATACAGGTTAACGCCTGTGCCATCCCAGTAATAGTCAAGGTACCGCCCCTCAAGCGCATTCGCCGCACAGTCGGGATACAGCAATCCGACACATTGCCCACCTTGGTAGCGAACGCATGGATAGACGATACCATCGGACTCCGCGGCACGAAGCCGAGCGCCTAGCGTCTGACTTGCCGAATAATCGTCTGGGTCCAGCACGTCCGAATAAGCAGGATCACCTCCTCGAAGATCGTGCAGTTGCGCGTTCACTTCGAGCTTAATTTCTCGAAATTGGCAGGTCCATCCGGGGGACTCATTGGTATTCGCCATAAAGCGGCCATGGTGGTGTATCGTTTCGAAGAGGGCGACCTCAAAAGAATTGCCGGCATAAAGAACGCCGAACGTGCCGTTACTGAAGCGGCTTGGACGGTCAGTACTCACGTGCGTAAAGGGCGCCATCAGGTAGCTTGCTCCGGGACCGCCGACGCGCCGCTCCTCGGGAACAAGACTGAGATTGCCAATCGTTTCCATCAGTCGAGGATCGGTCTTTTGCTCCGCAGAGATAATGAGTGGCCAGTCAGCCGGATCGGCAATGTCTTCGAATAGGTCGATCGGCGGAAATCTGTCGCGAATGATCCGAGTTGCGCCGCGCCATCCAACTTGTGCGATAGGTGGGCTGGCAACGTCGGTCACCAACCGCCGCGCTCCGCATCAAGATACCGACGAACCCGCATGAGGTCGGTAAGCTCTCCGCCAAGCATCACTGCAAGCCCGGATTTGCCCCCGAACGCCGCGTTCGGCGCCTTAACCCAAGTATAGCCGCGGTGTGCCTCGCGAAAGATGATCCGCAAAGCCTTGTGGATGCCCATAAGATTCGAGAGCCGGGCCTTGCCATCGCGACCGATGCGGCCGATCTTGCCCGCCTTCCAGCGACGATAGGTTCGTACCGGGACGTCGAGCAGGATGGCTGCCTCCTCATCGGTCACTCCCCACAAACGGAACATGTTGGTCGCCGCGCGAAACATTGCGGCCGCCTCATGATCCGTTACAGGTGCGGATGTGAATTGCCTCGGTGCAGTCTCAACAAGCATTAGATTGGGCATATTACTTTCCTTTTGGCATTATATAGCACATATAATGCCATTTGGCAACTTCCCGTGCCTCCAATGAAGCCCTACTCCCCCCTCAACAGGGCCTTGAGCTCGTAGATCAGCTCCAGGGCCGCCTTCGGGCTTAGCTCGTCGGGCACCACCCCTTCCAGGCGCGCCTCGGCCGCGGAGGTCTCCGGCTTGGCGGCGGGCGGCTGCCGGCGGGCGGCGAAGAGCGGCAGGTCTTCGGCCAGACGGGCCAGGGCGCCGGCCTGCTCGCCCTGCTCGAGGATCTCGAGAATCTGTTCCGCCCGCTGAACGACATCCGGCGGCAGGCCCGCCAGCTTGGCCACGTGGATGCCGTAGGAGCGGTCGGCGGCGCCCGGCGCCACCTCGTGCAGGAAGATCACGTCGTCCTGCCATTCCTTGACCCGCATGGTGTGGCAGGACAGCGCCGGCAGCTTGGCGGCCAGGCTGGTCAGCTCGTGGTAGTGGGTCGCGAAGAGCGCGCGGCAGCGGTTTTCCTCGTGCAGCCGCTCGACGCAGGCCCAGGCGATCGAGAGCCCGTCGAAGGTCGCCGTGCCGCGGCCGATCTCGTCCAGGATGACCAGCGAGCGCGGCGTCGCCTGGTTCAAGATCACCGCGGTCTCGACCATCTCGACCATGAAGGTCGAGCGCCCGCGGGCCAGGTCGTCGGCGGCGCCGACGCGGCTGAACAGGCGGTCGACCACGCCGATGCGCGCCGCCGTGGCCGGCACGTAGGAACCCATTTGCGCCAGCACCGCGATCAGGGCGTTCTGGCGCAGGAAGGTGCTCTTGCCGGCCATGTTGGGCCCGGTCACCAGCCAGATGCGCCCGGCCTCGTCGAGGGCGCAGTCGTTGGCGACGAAGCCGACCTCCTGCGAGGCGGCCAGGGCCGCCTCGACCACCGGGTGGCGGCCGCCCTCGACCTGGAAGGCCGCCGTCGCCTCGACCGCCGGGCGGCACCAGCGCCCCTCGCGCGCCCGCTCGGCCAGGGCGGCGGTCAGGTCGAGCGCGGCCAGCGCCCCGGCGCAAAGCGCGATCTCCTCGGCCCGGGCCGCCGCCTCGCCGACCAGGTCCTCGAACAGCTTGAGCTCGAGGCTGAGCGCGCGCCCGGCGGCGGCGGCGATCTTCTGCTCCAGCTCCGACAGCTCCACGGTGGTGAAGCGCCGCGCGCTCGCCATGGTCTGGCGGTGAATGAAGGGGCCGTCCGGCCCGCTCGCCACCTTCTCGGCGTGGGTCGCCGTGACCTCGATGTAATAGCCCAGCACGTTGTTGTGGCGGATCTTGAGCGAGGCGATGCCTGTCTCGGCGGCGTACCTGCTCTGCAGGCCGGCGATCAGGCGCCGGCTCTCGTCGCGCAGGGTCCTCAGCTCGTCGAGCTCCGGCGCGTAGCCGGCGGCGACGAAGCCGCCGTCGCGCGCCTGAAGCGGCAGCTCCTCGGCGAGCGCCCGGCCCAGGCGCTCGACCAGGGTGTCGTGAATGCCGAGGTCGCCGCGGACCCGCGCGATCCCCGCCGGCGGCGGCGCCAGGCCGTCGCCCGCCAGCAAGGCGCGCAAGCCCGCCGCCGCGCCCAGGCCGTCGCGCACGGCGGCCAGGTCGCGCGGCCCGCCGCGGCCCAGGATGAGCCGCGACAGCGCCCGCGCCACGTCGGGGCAGCGGCGCAGCCGGTCGCGAAGCTCCTCGCAGAGGGGCATGTGCTCGAGCAGGAACTGCACCATGTCCAGGCGCGCGGCGATCTCCTCCGGGTCGGTCAGCGGCGCGGCCAGACGCGCGGCCAGCAGGCGGCCGCCGGCCCCGGTCACGGTCCGGTCGACCGTGGCGAGCAGGCTGCCCTTGCGCGCGCCGGTCAGGGTCTGGGTCAGTTCCAGGTTGCGCCGGGTCGCGGCGTCGATCTCCATCACCGCGCCGGCCGCGACCCGCCGGGGCGCGGTCAGCCGCGGCAGGCGGCCCTGCTGGGTCAGCTCGACATAGTCGACCAGGGCGCCGGCCGCCGCCAGCTCGGCCCGGCCGAAGTCGCCGAAGGCGTCCAGGGCCTTGACCTCGAACAGCGCCTCCAGGCGGCGGCGCCCGTTGTCGCTGTCGAAGCGCGCCGAGGGCAAGGGCGACAGCGCGGCCTTCCACTCGCCCAGCACCTCGAACAGCTCGGCGCGCTGCAACAGCCGCTCGGGCAGCAGCAGCTCCCCGGGCTGGACCCGGGCCAGCGCCCCGGAGAGAACAGAGGAAAGCGTGCCTTCGGCCAGCGCCCCGGGGAGCACCTGCGCCTGGAAGTCCCCGGTCGACATGTCCAGCCAGGCCAGCCCCAGGGCGCCGCCCGCCTCGGCCAGGGCCGCCAGGTAGTTGTGCGCCCGGGCGTCGAGCAGCTCGTCCTCGGTGATCGTGCCCGGCGTCACGACCCGCACGACGGCGCGCCGCACGACCGCCTTGCCGCCCCGTTTCTTGGCGGCGGCCGGGTCCTCCGTCTGCTCGCAGATCGCGACCCTGAAGCCGTGGCGGATCAGGCGCGACAGATAGCCCTCGGCGGCATGCACCGGCACGCCGCACATGGGAATGTCGCGGCCCTGGTGCTGGCCGCGGCGGGTCAGGGTGATGTCGAGCGCCGCCGACGCCTTGACCGCGTCGTCGAAAAACAGTTCGTAGAAGTCGCCCATGCGGTAGAACAGCAGCGCGTCCTGATGATCCTTCTTGATCTTCAGGTACTGCAGCATCATCGGGCTGGCGCCGGCGAACGGCGCCGTGGCCGGCGGGGCCGATTCCTTGGTGATCTTTTGAGGGCCGGGTTCGGTCACGCTGGAAGAGCTTTGTCTTTGCACTTGGTGGAGGCGCGACCTTATACCAAAGGCCGGTGATAATCACCCATACCAGCGTCTAGGCAAGCCGCCGCCGCAGAGGCAGAATGGGCCCTATCGGCAGGCCATGGGCAGGATGGAGGGGAGACAAGGGGTGGCAAGGAACGAAGTCGTCGGACGCTTTGCCGATCGGGAGTCCTTCACGGCGGCGGTCGAGGCCTTGCGGCAGGCCGGGTTCACGCACAGCGATCTGTCCGTCCTGGACACCCATGAATCGATCTCGGCCAGCGCCGGGCCCAGCGAGGTCTGGAAGGAGAGCCTGGCCAGCCTGGTCGGCGAGGTGAAGTACGTCGGCCCGCTGACCGCCGCCGGGCTGATCGCCGTCGCCACGGGACCGGTCGGCATGGCCGTGGCTGGCGCCATGGCGGCCGGCCTGACCGGGGTCGCCCTTGCGGAGCTTTTGGAGAAGGTCCGGGCCACGCCCCATACCGAGGCCTTCGCCCGCGCGCTCGAGCAAGGCGCCGTTCTGCTCTGGGTCGCGGCCGACACGGCCGACCGTCAAGGCGCGGCCCGCAAGATCATGACCTCGCACGGCGCGGCCGACGTGCACCTTCACGAGCGTCCGTCCCTTTGACGGCCCGACCCGGCGCCTCTAACATCAAGAAACCGTTTGAAATTTCGTCGGCCCCGCCGGAAGGTCGGGACCAGGAGCCACCAAATGGATGATGCCAAATCCAAAGCGCTGGCAGAAGAGGCCCTGCGGATGCACGCGCAGGGCCGGCCGGGCAAGCTGGAGATCCAGGCCACCAAGCCGCTGACCACCCAGCACGACCTCACCCTGGCCTATTCGCCCGGCGTCGCGGCGCCCTGTCTCGCGATCGCCCAGGACCCCTCCCTGGCCTACGACTACACGGCCAAGGGCAACATCGTCGCGATCATCTCGAACGGCACGGCCGTGCTCGGCCTGGGCGACCTGGGCGCCATTGCGGCCAAGCCGGTGATGGAAGGCAAGGCGGTGCTGTTCAAGCGCTTCGCCGACGTCGACGGCATCGACCTCGAGGTCGACACCCACGATGTCGACGAGTTCGTCAACTGCGTGCGGTTCCTGGGCGCCAGCTTCGGCGGCATCAACCTGGAGGACATCAAGGCGCCGGAGTGCTTCATCATCGAGCAGCGCCTGAAGGAGCTGCTCGACATCCCGGTGTTCCACGACGACCAGCACGGCACCGCGATCATCGCGACGGCAGGGCTGATCAACGCGGTTCACCTCACGGGCCGCAAGCTGAGCGACATCCGCAGGGTGATCAACGGCGCCGGCGCCGCCGGGATCGCCTGCGCCGAGCTGCTCAAGGCCATGGGCGTGCCCCACGACAGCATCGTGCTCTGCGATACCCGGGGCGTCATCTACAAGGGCCGCGGCGAGGGCATGAACCAGTGGAAGTCGGCGCACGCGGTCGAGACCAAGGCGCGCGACCTGGCCGACGCCCTCGAGGGGGCGGACGTCTTTTTCGGCCTCTCGGCGAAGGACGCGGTGGACGAGGCCATGGCGAAGTCCATGGCGGACAAGCCGATCATCTTCGCCATGGCCAACCCGGACCCCGAGATCACCCCCGAGCTGGTCGCCGAGGTGCGCCCCGACGCCATCATGGCCACGGGACGCTCTGACTATCCGAACCAGATCAACAACGTCCTGGGCTTTCCCTACATCTTCCGCGGCGCCCTCGACGTCAGGGCCTCGACCATCAACATGGAGATGAAGATCGCGGCGGCCGAAGCGCTCGCCGCCCTGGCGCGCGAGGACGTCCCGGACGAGGTGGCCCGGGCCTATGCCGGCCAGCGGCTGCGCTATGGGCCGGACTACATCATTCCCGCTCCCTTCGATCCGCGCTTGGTCGTCGCCGTGCCCAAGGCGGTGGCCCAGGCGGCCATGCGCACCGGCGTGGCGCGCCGTCCCGTGGCGGAGATCGAGACCTACGAGCACCAGCTCTCGGCCCGGCTCGACCCGACGGCGGCCAGCCTGCAGGGCATCTTCGAGAAGCTGCGCAACAACCCGAAGCGGGTGGTCTTTGCGGAGGGCGAGGAGGTCGCCTCGATTCGCGCCGCCCTGGCCTTCCACCAGGCGGGCTACGGCAAACCGCTCCTGGTCGGCCGCGAGGAGAGAATCAAGGAGGCGCTCGAAACCCTGGGCATCAGCGGCGACTTCCTGGAGATCCACAACGCCCGCCTGTCCGAGAACAACCAGCGCTACCGCGACTACGTCTACGGCCGCATGAAGCGCAAGGGCCAGCTGCTGCGCGACTGCCAGCGCATGGTCAACCAGGACCGCAACATCTTCGCCGCCTGCATGGTCGCCTGCGGCATCGCCGACGCCATGGTCACCGGCCTGACCCGCAGCTTCGCCGTGGCCTTCGAGGACATCATGCGCGTGATCGACCCCAAGGAAGGGCACCGGGTCTTCGGGCTCTCCGTGGTCGTCGCGCGCGGCCGCACCGTGTTCCTCTCCGACACCACGGTCCACGAGCTGCCGACGCCCGAACAGCTGGCCGATATCGCCATTCAAAGCGCGGCCCAGGCGCGCGCCATGGGCCACGAGCCGCGCGTCGCCCTGCTCAGCTTCTCCAACTTCGGCAATCCCATGCGCGAAAAGGCGCGGCGCATCCGCGAGGCGGTCGAGGTGCTGGACGGGCGCCGCGTCGACTTCGAGTACGACGGCGAGATGCAGGCAAGCGTGGCCCTGGACAGCGAGCTGATGCGCCAGCTCTATCCCTTCTGCCGTCTGTCGGGCCCGGCCAACGTGCTCATCATGCCGGCCCTGCACACGGCCAATATCTCGGCCAAGCTGCTGCAGAAGATCGGCGGCGGCACGGTGATAGGGCCGCTGCTCATCGGGCTCAGCAAGCCGGCCCAGATCGTGCCCCTGGGCGCCACGGTCAACGACCTGGTCACCGCCGCGGCCCTGGCCGCCCACGACGCCATCGAGGACGAGGCTTGAACTAGGCGAAACCGTGCGGGCACCGCAAAGGCTTCATTGAAGCCTCCCGGGGCCGTCGGTAAGTCTTCTGTATGTATAGTGCCCCTGAGGCATCTTCGCCCGATTGACCGCGGGGGTTGGCACGCGACAGGCGCCATCGATGAATAGTCCGTCCACCGCGCGATCACAGCTCGCCGCCTTCGCCATCGTCGCGGCACCGGGCGTAGTGGCCGTCGTCGCCCTGGTCGCGTTCGGTGTCGTGAACTGGCTCTACGGGCTGCTCGCTATCGTTTTCGTTCTTGTCGTGCTCGGCGTGATTCTCAGGCGCCACTTTCTGCGCATCGAGGCGCTGCGCCACGACGTGGAGGCCCTGGGGCGCAACGAGCCGGACGCCGTGGCGGCCCTGGCGCACGCCACCACGCCTTTGCTCAGCCCCGGCATCGAAAGCGCCGTCGCCGAAGCCGCGCGCCGGCAGCTCGCCGACCGCAAGCAGCTCGAAACCGTCGTCGCGGGCAACGAGGCGATCCTCAACGGTCTGCCCGATCCGCTCGTCATGCTCGACCGATCGCGCCGGATCGTGCGCGCCAACCCGGCGGCCGCACGGCTCTTTGGCGACAACCTCGCCGGCCGGGACCTGACCGAGGTGCTGCGCGGCCCGGCGCTTCTCGAGGCCGTCGACGAGGTCCTGGCCGGCCGGTCCGGCCGGAGCGTCGAGTTCTCCGTGCCGGGCCGTCTGGACCTCTTCTTCCGGGCCAACGTGACCCCGCTGCCCAACCCGGGCCCCGACGGAACGGTGGCTATTCTCTCCTTGCACGACATGACGGGGGTCAGGCGCGCCGAGCAGCTGCGCGCCGACTTCGTGGCCAACGCAAGCCACGAGCTGCGCACGCCCCTGGCGAGCCTGCTCGGCTTCATCGAGACGCTCAGCGGCCCGGCCCGCGACGACGAAGAGGCGCGGGGGCGGTTCCTCGGGATCATGCACGAGCAGGCGTGGCGCATGACCCGCCTGATCGAGGATCTCCTGTCGCTGTCGCGCATCGAGATGCAGGAGCACAATTCCCCGACCGGCAGGGCGGAACTGGACCACATATTGCGCAGCGTGGCCGAGGGGCTGGAGCTCAAGGCGCGCGAAAAGGACATGACCATCGCGGTCGAGTGTCCCGAGGCGGCGGTCCTGCTGGGCGATCGCGACGAGCTGGCCCAGGTATTCCAGAACCTCATGGACAATGCGGTGAAGTACGGCCACGGCGGCACGGCGATCACGGTGACCGCCGCGCCCTGCACCGCGGCCTCGAAGCGCCTGGGGCGGGACGCGCTGGCCATATCGGTCAGCGACCGAAGCGACGGCATCGCGCGCGAGCATCTGGCGCGCCTGACCGAGCGCTTTTACCGGGTCGATGCGGCGCGCTCGCGCCAGCTCGGCGGCACCGGCCTGGGCCTGGCCATCGTCAAGCACATCGTCAGCCGCCATCGCGGCACCCTGGAAATCGACAGCACGCCCGGCGAGGGCTCCACCTTCACCGTGTACCTGCCCGTGGCCGGCAGCGGTAGCCGCGGCGTCGCGGCGGAATAACCGCCCTCCCCTGAAGGCAGGCGTCCGACAATCCTTCACATACCTTGCCGTCCCGGCGATGCAGGCAGCATGTCCGGGGTGCCCCCGCTTCGGACCTTCCAGCCACGATGTCCGCTTTTCGCGTGATTGCTTCAGCTCTACCTCAAGGACCGGACGTGGGCGGCACCTCTGGTCAACGCGAGAGGATGACAGGCATTCGCATTACGGTGCACGGCCCTCGCCGCTGAAAAGTTGATGGCCAAGCTCGAGGATGCGTTGACGAAGATGATCGATGCCAGGAAGTTCAGCGCGGTTGCACGGCCAGGATGTGCTAAGTTTTTCTTGCCAGCGCCACCCGTGACGGCCAGGCAGACTGTGTCGGGCGAATTGAGTTGCTCTGCTGGTGCCACCGCGCCTGATACGGATCGACGCGACGAAACAGGCTGATGCTTGGGGGACTCCAGAATGGAAGAGGCAAAGATCGACCGTGCGGCCATGGGGCGCCTGGCTAAAGCTTTGGTTTTCATCTGCGGTCCGGATCATCCGACTACGGTTGCCCTCGAGGCGGCCGCCGAGAGTGGTTCCGAACAAGACATCAAGAAAGCCCGCGCGCTGTTTCTTAAATTGAAGCAGCGAGACCGCCGGGCCGCATTGACCATGCTCGCCGATTGATCGGCGCCGTGCCGGGCCGTTACTGTTGCGATGCGGACCATCAAAGTTCCACAAAGCAACTTAGAAAGGCGAAGAAGACATGACCAAAGCTAAGGCCCGCCAACGGGCAAAGGCGAAAGCGGGGCAGAAAGCCAAAAAGCGGGAAGCCAACGCCGACCGACCCGGCCAAGAAATCCGGCCGGGGCAATTCGATCCGGCAGCAAGTTCGATAAAGGGCCCGCGCGTGAATGCCGACGCCAAGAACTTCGCCGGGGCGAAACGGGGGGCGGCGCGGTCGAGATAGGCCGTGAGGTCAAGGCATTCCCCGCCACGGGGTTCCGAAACCCCCATGCCTCCAACGAACCGCGAGCCCGTTAAGAGCTCGGCCACCATTGTCATAGAACCGTAATATCACCGTAACAATTCCGACTTGCCGGGGCGCTAGCCTGCAGGCGCCATGGCGGCCGGAGGGCCGCCGGAACGGCTGTCGCCGCGCACCCGCGGGGACGTAACCTGCACCCCAAGCACGGAGATTGTTCCCGTGATCAAACAGACACTTGCGATCGCAGCCGCGGCCGCCGTGGCGTTCGGCGCCGCCCAGGCCTCCGCCCAGACCCGAAACCAGATCCGCATCGTCGGCTCCTCGACGGTGTTCCCCTTCTCCACCGCAGTCGCCGAAAGCTTCGGAAAGTCGACCAGGTTCAAGACCCCGGTGGTCGAGTCCACGGGCTCCGGCGGCGGCATGAAGCTGTTCTGCGCCGGCGTGGGCGTGGAGCACCCGGACATCGCCAACGCATCGCGCCGGATCAAGTCGTCCGAGTTCGAGAAATGCACCAAGAACGGCATCGCGATCACCGAGGTGAAGATCGGCTTCGACGGCATCGTGCTGGCCAACTCCAAGGCCGCCAAGCCGCTGACCCTGACCAAGAAGCAGATCTTCCAGGCGCTCGCCAAGGCGGTCCCGGTCGACGGCAAGATGGTGGCGAACCCTTACCGCAAGTGGAGCGACATCGATCCCTCGCTGCCGGCCACCAGGATCGAGGTGCTCGGCCCGCCGCCGACCAGCGGCACGCGCGACGCCTTCGTCGAGCTCGCCATGGAGGGCGGCGCCAAGGCCTTCGAGAGCCTGGCGGCCCTGCGCAGCAAAGACAAGAAGGCGTTCCAGGCCGTGGCCCACGCCATCCGCGAGGACGGCGCCTACGTCGAGGCCGGCGAGAACGACAACCTGATCGTCCAGAAGCTCGAGGCAAATCCGGGTGCCCTGGGCATCTTCGGGTTCAGCTTCCTCGACCAGAATGCCGACAAGATCCAGGGCTCCCTGGTCGACGGCGTCGAGCCGACCTTCGAGAACATCGCCGGCGGCGCGTACGGCGTGTCCCGCTCGCTCTACTTCTACGTCAAGAAGCAACATGTCGGCGTAATCCCGGGGATCGAAGAGTACGTCGCCGAGTTCACCAGCGAAAAGGCCTGGGGTCCCGAAGGTTACCTGGCCGACAAGGGCTTGATCCCCCTGCCGGACGTGGACCGCGCGGCGGTCGCCGCCTCCGCCGCGAAGCTTGCCCCCCTGACCATGTAGCTCCACTTTTCACCGACGACCGCCTTGCGGCCGTCGGTTTCTTTTGTTCCTTATGACGACGCAAAGAATTTCAAGACAGTCCGACCGCGGGAGCCCGAGCGTCAAAAGGCCATGCAAACGCCGATCCTGATCGCCGCCCTTCTGATCCTGGCCGTGACCGGCTATTACCTGGGCCGCCACAAGGCGGTCCGGGTGAGCGGCGGCATGGCGGCTCGGCTGCACTCCCTGCCGAGCTATTACGGGTTCTATGTCGCCCTGTGGTGCGGCCTGCCGGCCCTCGTCGTCCTGATCGTCTGGAGCCTCGTCGAGCCGCACGTTGCGGAGGCCGTGCTCCACGCCAATCTGCCCGCCGAGAGCCTGACGCTCGGCGCCGACCAGCTTTCCCTGCTGGTCGTCGACATCAAGAACCTCGCCTACGGCAACATCGTCAGCCGCGAGGTCGACCCGGCCCTGCAGGCGGCGGCCGACAGCTACAACGCGGTGCGCCGGATCGGCGGCGCGGCCCTCTTCGTCGTGGCGCTGGCGGTTGCGGTCGGCGGGCTCGGGCTCGGGCGCCGCTTCGTCTCCGCCGAGCTGCGCGCCCGCAACCGGGTCGAGGCGGCCATCACCTGGCTCATGATCCTGGCCTCGACCATCGCGATCCTGACCACCCTGGGGATCGTGCTCTCGCTGCTGTTCGAGGCCATGAGGTTCTTCGCCAAGGTCCCGCTCGCCGAGTTCCTCTTCGGGCTCCACTGGAGTCCCCAGACGGCGCTGCGCGCCGATCAGGTGGGCTCGTCCGGCGGCTTCGGCGCCGTGCCCCTGTTCGCCGGCACCTTGCTCATCACCTTGATCGCCATGTGCGTCGCGGTGCCGGTCGGGCTGTTTTCCGCGATCTACATGTCGGAGTACGCCGGCCCCCGGGTGCGCGCGATGGCCAAGCCGGCGCTCGAGGTGCTGGCCGGCGTGCCGACCGTGGTCTACGGATTCTTCGCCGCCCTCACGGTGGCGCCCTTGTTCCGCGGTTTCGGCGAGTCGGTCGGGCTCGATGTCAGCTCCGAGTCCGCGCTCGCCGCCGGCACCGTCATGGGCATCATGATCATCCCCTTCGTCTCCTCGCTGAGCGACGACGTGATGAACGCGGTGCCGCAGAGCCTGCGCGACGGCGCCTATGCGCTGGGCGCGACCCGCTCCGAGACCATCCGCCAGGTGATCATCCCCGCGGCCCTGCCCGGCATCGTCGGCGGCGTCCTACTCGCGGTCAGCCGCGCCATCGGCGAGACCATGATCGTGGTCATGGCCGCCGGCCTGGCCGCCAACCTGACCGCCAACCCGTTGGCGGCGGTGACCACGGTGACGGTGCAGATTGTGACCCTGCTGGTCGGCGACCAGGAGTTCGACAGCGCCAAGACCCTGGCCGCCTTCGCCCTGGGCCTGGCGCTCTTCGTCATCACCCTGTCGCTCAACGTGGTCGCGCTCCACGCGGTGCGCAGATACAGAGATAAGTATGACTGAGCTGGTTCAGCAGGCCGCCATGAAGCAAGCGCGCGGGTTCTCGGAGCGCCGGCTGCGCCGCCGCTACGCGGCGGAGCGGCGGTTTCGGCTCACCGGCCTCCTGGCGATCCTGGCGGCCGTCGCCATGCTCGGCCTGCTGCTGGTCAGCATCGTCGCCAAGGGCTACTCCGCCTTCCTGCAAAGCGAGCTCGCCGTCGAGGTCTTCTACGACCCGGAGGTGATCGACCCCCAGGCGGAAGGCGACCCCGAGGTCCTGGCCAGGGCCGACTACCAGCTTCTGGTCAAGCGGGCGCTCTACGAGCGCTTCCCGGAGGTGAGCGAACGCCGCGCCAGGCGCCGCCTCGCGGGCCTGGTGAGCTCGGGCGCCGGCGACGTCCTGCGCGCGCGGGTGCTGACCGACCCCGGGATCGTCGGCGCCCGCGGCAGCGTCTGGGTCAAGACCTCGGACGACATCGACAGCCTGCTCAAGGGCTTCGTCTCCCGCGGCCTCGCCGAGGGCGACCGCCGGGTCAAGGACGACGAGATCTCCTGGATCGACGCCCTGGAGGCGGCGGGCAAGGTCCGCACGCGGTTCAACACGACCTTCTTTACCGGCAGCGATTCCCGCGAGCCCGAGCAGGCCGGCATCTGGGGCGCGGTGGTCGGCTCCTTCCTGACCCTGGTCGTCACCCTGGCGCTCAGCTTCCCGCTCGGCGTCCTGTCCGCCGTCTATCTCGAGGAGTTCGCGCCCAGGAACCGCTGGACCGACCTGATCGAGGTCAACATCAACAATCTGGCCGCCGTGCCCTCGATCGTCTTCGGCCTCCTGGGCCTGGCCGTCTTCCTCAACTTCTTCGGCCTGCCGCGCTCGGCCCCCCTGGTCGGCGGCATGGTCCTGGCGCTCATGACCCTGCCGACCATCATCATCGCGGCGCGCGCGGCGCTCAAGGCCGTGCCGCCGTCGATCCGCGAGGCGGCGCTCGGCATCGGCGCCTCCAAGCTGCAGGTCGTAATGCACCACGTTCTACCGCTCGCCATGCCCGGCGTCCTGACCGGGACGATCATCGGCATGGCCCAGGCGCTCGGCGAGACGGCGCCGCTGCTGATGATCGGCATGGTCGCCTTCATCGTCGATATTCCCGGCGGTTTCACCGACCCGGCCACCGTCCTGCCAGTGCAGATCTACATCTGGGCGGACGCGCCGGAACGCGCCTTCGTCGCCAAGACCAGCGCCGCGATCATGGTCCTCTTGGCCTTCCTGATCGCCATGAACGCGCTCGCGGTGCTGCTGCGCAAGCGCTTCGAGCGCCGTTGGTAGGTAGAGGGACTCTTGGGGGAGACCATGGCCGCCGTCGAACAGCTTGCGCCGAGACCGGAGCGCGTCACCAAGATCTCGGGGCGCGACGTCAACGTGTATTACGGCACCGCCCAGGCACTCAAACATATCGACCTCGACATCGGCGCCAACCAGGTCACCGCCTTGATCGGGCCCTCGGGTTGCGGCAAGTCGACCTTCCTGCGCTGCCTCAACCGCATGAACGACGTGATCGAGGGTTGCCGGGTGACCGGTCGGATCGAGCTCGACGGCGTGGACATCTATGCCAAGGACATCGACGTGGTGCAGCTGCGCGCCCGGGTCGGCATGGTCTTCCAGAAGCCCAATCCCTTCCCCAAGTCCGTCTACGACAACGTGGCCTACGGGCCGCGTATCCACGGCATCGCGCAATCCAAGGCCGAGCTCGACGACATCGTCCAGACCAGCCTCGAGCGCGCCGGCCTCTGGAAGGAGGTCCGGGACCGCCTGGGCGAGCCGGGCACGGGCCTTTCCGGCGGCCAGCAGCAGCGGCTCTGCATCGCCCGGGCGATCGCGGTCAATCCCGAGGTCATCCTGATGGACGAGCCCTGCTCCGCGCTCGACCCGATCGCCAC
>Ga0224512_10000763_pt1 | contig 33010 bp, 33 predicted proteins | sample SF_May12_sed_USG_4_FD_169103 | JGI IMG/M metagenome (GOLD analysis project Ga0224512, IMG submission 169103) | Sediment microbial communities from San Francisco Bay, California, United States - SF_May12_sed_USGS_13 | ecosystem: Environmental > Aquatic > Marine > Sediment | place: USA... | reverse complement strand
GTCGTTGTCGCTCTCGGTGGCGACGGCCAGATGTTGCGCACCCTCCATAGATCGCTCGAAAGCAGCAAGCCCGTTTTCGGGATGAACTGTGGGTCAGTCGGCTTCCTCCTCAACGAGTTCCGGACAGACAACCTGCAGCAGCGCATCGGTGAGGCGCAGGAAGTCATCATTCATCCCCTGGCGATGAAGGCGCACACTGAGTCGGGAGCCGAGATCGACGCCTACGCACTCAACGAGGTGTCGATGTTGCGTCAGACGTACCAGAGCGCTCGGCTGTCGATTCTCGTCGACGGCGTCATGCGGATTCCCGAGCTCATCGCCGATGGAATCATGGTGGCGACGCCGGCCGGAAGCACTGCATACAACCTGTCGGCCGGCGGCCCGATCATTCCGCTCCAGGCGAACATCCTGGCCCTGACGCCGATCAGCCCGTTCCGGCCGCAACGTTGGCCCGGAGCCTTGCTGCACTCGTCCTCGACGGTCCGGATTGACGTGCTGGAACAGCACAAACGTCCTGTCAGCGCCGTCGCCGATTCGACCGAGATCCGCAATGTGCGAGCAGTCGAGGTTCGGGAATCATCGAGCCAAGCTCGATTGCTCTTCGATCACGATGCAGGCTTCGACGAGCGAGTCCTGCGTCAGCAGTTTGGTCGCTAGCCGGGCCCGCCGTTCGAAGGTCTAGGCGGCCATTGCGTGGATCGAGGTGACATCGCACAGCTCGATCGAGTGGACGCCGGCTTCGTGGCGAAGCAGGATTGCAAGGTCTCCGTGAGGAGCTTCCATTCCGAGATATTCGCCGGTCGCCGTTCCGCCCAGTGTCGTGGCGCGATACGTTGCGCCACGTGTGAGGTGGATGTTATTTGGTGCTTTCATGAGCACTCCTTTCAGCAGGGCCCCCTGTCTGAGGTTTGATTGGGCCCGAGGTTGATGTAGTTGAAGTTTGCGGTATTGCGTCAGTCGCCGGCTGTGGCTGACCGATTGGGATGGCCCCGCGGCACTGACTGGGTCGATGGTCGGATGTATTCGGTCTCTAGCTCGACCGTTGGGCGACAATCGCCTGCGGGTTTCGAGAATCGGCCGAAGAGGTAGTCCAACCGGGGTAAGAGGTAGGCCTTGTGAACACCGGGGAAGCGATTATGCGCTGACCTCCACCCGGTGCGGCCGACGCCACCTTAGCAGTCGGGGCGTCTAGTCAAGGTATCGACAAGAGTCGCCGCCAGCTTGAGGGTGGAGACGTGGACATAACTCCGGCCCGCCCATCGGTATTCCGGCCAGCGGCGACCGGCTGGGAGCCTGGTTTCTGAATCGCCGCTAGGCCTCGCCCACGAGTGCCGGTTCGACGGCGCGCACCCCTAGCGCCTCACGGTCGCGCTGGGCGGCCCGGCTCATCCAGACAATCGTCGACGCAAGGACGACGATGCCCAGCCATTGGGTGGCCACGGGAACAGTGTCGAACACCGACCATCCGATGAGGATGGCCGTGAGCGGAAACGCCAACTCGGCCAGCGTTGCCGCTGAGGCTGGGGTAGTAGAGAGCCCGCGGTAGTAGATCGCCATGGCGGCGAGGCCCGGAATCAGTGCCAGGAGGATGAGTGTTCCGAACGCACCTAGGTCGATTCCGGCCGCTACGGACGTCTCTCCCTTGAAAGCGACGATCGCGGCCGAGGCCGGCAATCCGATGGCGAAACGGAGCGCGGTCAGATCTGTCGGCTCGATCTTCGATGTGAGATGACGCCCGAGGACGGTACCGAGGCCCCACAACGCGGCCGCCCCGATGGCATACAGCGCCGGCGCCAGCTCGCTGACGCCGACGTTGGTTGGGTCGGAGAACGAGATCAGGAAGGCGCTGCCGACGGCCAGGACGAAGTACACGGCGTACCGGGGCAGCAAACGCTCCGACAGGAGGATGTGGGCGCCGAGGATGGCGATCAGCGGCTGTAGCTTCTGCAGCAAGAGCGGCGTCGTCGGATCACCGTAACTGAATGCTTGAGTGAACAGCATTGTGGCGACTGCCGATGCACCCACCCCAATCAGCAGTAGGGCCAGGATGTCACCTCGGCCGAGTCGCGGCGCTCTACGGCTGAACCGGATGAGCAGCGGCACTGTCACAGCCACCAGAATCAGATGCTCCCAGAACACGACGGTGGCCGCCGGCAGTTCAAGCGATAACCCGCGCCTGAACAGCCCATCGGTTCCCCAGAGCGCCGCACCGGCGGCGACGAGAAGCACACCTGACCATTTCACACTGAATCGCTGCATGCCTAGGCCAAGTCCGAGGTAGCGCCGCAGGCCAGCTGTAGGGCGGGTTTGATGGTCAAGCTCACTCCGGATCGAGGTGGATTGTGGCCCACGGTAAACGAGTTCGATACCATACATGGCGGGTTCGGGGTTGAGGAAGCGGCCGGGGCTTTCGACCCTGGCCGCACGTTTCGCGGCGCCATACCTTGGTGGTGTGAATGGCCATCGAGCCCGTCTCGCTGTCGCCTTGATCGTGGTCGTGCTCGTCGGCGGCGCCTGCGCCGACTCATCCGGGACAGCAACGACGTCGACTGCGGCGGCGCCGCCTGTTGCGACGCCGACCAGCTCATCCAGTGCGCCGGCTACGACGACACCTGTCACGACGCCTTCCACTACAGCCGCCACCCCGGCCACTACGGCCGGCGCTCCGGCGCTCACCCAGCAGGAGGCGCATCAAGTCGTCTTCAACTTCGACCCGGCGACCGGCGACCCGGAGATTCTGGCTGCTGCGCTCGAAGTTGCCGGGGCGGGCCCGGGGCTTGGGCTTCCGATGATGATCGAGAGGGGCTCCGCCGAGGTTCAGGGCGTCGTCTTTGCCCACCTGGCGAATTCCCCGACATGGGCGCTGCCCACCCTGGTCGCAATGCAGGCGTACGGGATGCCGTCCGGCACCTACGACGCCCCGCGACTTTGGCCTTCAGCGGTGCAGCTGGCGATCAGCGAGGCCCTCGCGGCGGCAGCGAACTCCGGGTACGGCTCACTGGGCGAAGTTATGGTCGATCTCAACCGCCACATGGTGAAGTCCGAGGTTGAGGCCTGTGCCCAAACCGGTTGCAGTTGGGGAGAGGTTTGGTACACGGTACCGCAAGCCGTAACGCGTCCGGAAGGCACAATGACCGACGCGATGCTGTTCGAGGGCGCCGTGACGGTGGTTTCGGACACCGGTGCGGGTGATGTTTATCCGGTCACCCTGCAGCGTTTCGACAACTGGGTGCCGATCGAGGGGCTCCTGGCGGAACGGCCGGCATTCGGGCTGATGGCGCTAAGTCCAGGCGTCTTCGACGGAGCCATCGTGACCGACAGCTCGGTCACGTTGGCGGGATGGGGCGTGTCAGGAGCGACGGTTGCGGTCGGGAGCCGGGAAACCACCATCGTCGACAACTGGTGGGAGCTGTCGGTGACGGTGGGTCCTGAGGACATCCTCGACCTGGTCTGCGAGACGGCGGACGGCCGGCGCCACGCCGAGCTGATCCGAGTGAGCTATTTGCCGACCGCTGAGACGACATTTGGTTTCATCGTCGGTCAGACCACTGTTGACGGCAGTGCAGCCCTCATCGTCGACTACGCCGAATGGCTGAGCGGCGAGGCCGCCACCGCCGCCGCCCGCGAGGACGGGGTGATCGGGCCGGAGGACTTCATCGAGAACGACTTCTACATCCGCAACCGCAACGACCAACTGCGGACGTTGCCCGTGATCGACGGCGCCAGGGTCCGGCTCATTGATGCGACAGTCGGATCGCTCACTCCCGTGACCGTGCCGGCTACGGAGCTACTTCGTATGCTCGAGACCGGCGACGACATTGCCTGGTACGGAGCCGCCTCGCCGGGCACGCCGTATTGGTTCATCGTGGATCAGGAGGGTGTCATCCATCAGGCGCAGCAGCAGTACGTGCCCTGAGGTGGTTTGTTCATCGAGATGGCTAGGAGTCAGCCGGGATCGGCTTGTGACCTATCGCACTCGGTCGACGATTCGAACCTCGAGACCTTCGTAGTGCGCCTCTGCGTGAGCGAGCCTGGCGATGCGATCGTGGTCACCGGACATCCAGCTCTCGTAATCGGCGCGGGATCGCCAGAACGTGATGAGGTGAATCTCGTCTTGCTCGCCGTCGCCGATGAACTCACCGAGGTAGCCAGGGGCCAACCGACTCTCCCGGTTCCACACGGCCTGGCTGCGCAGGTACTTCTTTCGGTGACCGGGGCGCAGCGTCACGCGTATCAACTTGACCAACGAGGCTTCCGAGATGTTGTCCATTCGGCCATCCTCGCATGGCCGACCGACAGGGCGATCGGCCCTGATGGATCCAGCGCCGCTCGATTACCGTTGCCCTATGAGAACGTTGGTTGCAGTTTTGATCGTGTCGGTACTCGCGGTGACGGCTTGTGGAGGCGGGTTGAGCCTGTCTGACTACGGCGCTCAGATCGAGGCTGGAGCTGCCGAAATGAACGGTCGCCTCGATGCACTCGATGCGGAGCTGACTGATGAGGGGGGCCTGGAGCAGGCCAAACGATATGCGAACGAACGGGTGACGGCCCGATTCGCGTTCGTGGACCTCCTCGAAGCGCTGGAGCCACCCGCTGAAGCCACCGAACTCCACGACGCGGCCCGAGCCATCATGGGTCGGCTTGCTGCCGCCGAATCGGCTCTGGCTGACTATGTAGCGACGCTGGACACTGACCTCGACCTCGACACCATCTGGTCGACCCCGTTGGGCGTCGCCGCCAGGTCCGCCGATGCAGAGGCGGTGGCGCTCTGCCTCGCAGCCGAGGAAGAGTTCGACAGCACGCAGGAGCGCGCCGATCTAGAGGGGGTTCCCTGGATTCCGCCGGAGCTCAAGGAGGTAGTGACAGTTGCTCTCGGGTGTATCGGGGCGGAACGCTGATTCCCGGCGGGCGGAGCGCGGTGAGCCAACCGGATTGACCCCTTGACCGCGCGGTCGATCCGTGCGAAACTAACGCCAGCCGTGACACCCGATTGGGGGAGTTGCGGCGTTTGTATTTTGGCCTCGGTGAGTTCGTCTCATCGAGGAGGAGCGGCCACAGCACGAGGTCGCAAGAGCTGAAAGGAGGCTACAGAGATGTTGAACACCTTCACCAAGAAGATCCTCGGTTCCACAGTCGTGTGGGCTCCGAGCTCGCCGTGCGGAATCGCCCCGCATGCGATTGATCTTCAGGCTTCTCGCCACAACTGGAATGGCCTCCTGGCCGAATAGTTCCAGCATCTGCTGGTCGAGAAGCCGTCCACCGGGCGGCTTTTTCACTTTCACACGGTTCTTGAGACACCTTGTTTCAGCACTGCCTCTGGAAGGGCGACTCGGCCCCGGAACGGCCTCACCAATTGGGAGGGATCGGGCTTCGATTGCCCACCGTTCCGCGACGGTGGGCCGGTGCTGTCTTCGGAATCGGGATTGGCCACATACACGGCTTTTTGCCCGTCCCGATGTCGGAGACAGGCCGGCACCACCGCCACTGTGCCAACACAGCTCCACCAAATACAACAGAAGGGAGGGGAGCCATGCAGCACACACCGATCAACCGAATCCAGCGCGTTCTAGCGCTGGCCGGTGTCACGACCCGACGCAGCCCGCGCTGGGTCGAAGAGACCAACGCAGGTCACATTGCAGAAGAGATGCATCGGGCCCGCAATGCGCTCAGCGTCAGATGACGTCGGGTAGCCGGTTCCCCTCCGGGGTCTCGGCCGCTACAGGGACGGCCGTTCGGCCGTCTCTGCAGCGCGCTCAGATTCCCGTGCGCGCCGGTGTCGTGCGACGCCGTCGGCGACGTCGGGGTAGTCGGGGTCGATGTCGAAGCGATAGCCGTCCCAGTAGCCGTCGCGCTCCGGCACGTAGCGCCGAGCACGTGCCCACGTGTTGTTGAGCGCCAGTGTCTTCATTTCGCGCTCGAGGGTCCGGTACTCCTCGAAAGCTTTGACGCGCCGTGGCGCGAGCACCTGTACGAACACAGGTTGGCTCAGGCTGATCAGTGGACTGAACGGATGGTCCCAAACCTTGTGAGTCCCGGCAATGACCACAGGCAGAACTTCCAACTCGAGCGTACGGGCAACGTCGAATGCCCCCTTCTGAAAAGCGGTCTCGATCCCAAGCACGGAACCCTGCGGGAACATCACCACCGATCGGCCCTGGGCGTTCCGCTGCGCCGTCTCGCGCATCACGGTCCGCAGTGCGCTGGGAGCTTCCGGGTTGATGAGTATCTGGTCGCTGGCTTGCAACAATCGATCGAAGGGCTCCTCGTCTGCGAGGTCGGCCCGGGTCACAAACGTCATCGGAAGTGACAGCGACAACAGGACGGCGATGTCAACCAAGCCGTCGTGGAGCGGCAGCACGAGATATGGGCGGCCGGCCTCGATCAGGTCCGAACCGCTGATCTGGAGCTTTACGTCCAGAGTTCGGATGACTGCCCGGGCCCAACGCACCATGAGCTGATCCCGCCGTTGGTGGGTCTGGGCTGCGGCCAGTCGGCGGCTCCAGCTCCGAGCGAGCAGCCGACGGGCCGGCCAGGCGACTCGGGCCGCGTCGCGCCAGTTGGTGGCGGCCACGTTGGGTGCGATCCGATATGAAACGGTAGGTGGCGGCATGGTGGGTGCAACCGCCATCGTCTCTGGTTTACTCCGGCCGGTCCGGGCTGTTTGTTGTGCCTAATCCGCCCTCATGTGGGCTGTTTAAGCACAACGAACGGAATCAACTCCACCGAATCAGCTCGATGTCGTGGCTGCCGCAGGTACGACATTGCAAGGTGGAGGCGCCGGGGGCGGGGGTGGGTACCTTGTTTTGGGTTACGGCCGGACGGCCGCTCGGGCCGAGCAGTTGGGCGCCGCTGGTACGTACGGACAGGTCCATGCCGCACGACGCACACAACTCGGCGCTCGGGTGGTGGGTGGAGTCGCAGCTCGGGCAGGTACGCCACCCCGATGGAGTTTCCGTCTCTGCTACCGCTTCTTCTTCGGCCTCTTCTTCCAGGGACGGAACTTCGAAGTAGCTGATGGGCTTCTCTGCTTCGACGGCTTCAATGGGCGTCGCGAAAGCGGCCTCCAGCGGTTCATCCGGCATCAGTTGCTTGCCGGCGGTGTTCATCGGGATGATGTCGCCGTCCTCGGCGAGATCGAATAGCCCGATGTTTTGGCTGGCTCCGAAGCCGACCGCGCCGTTGCTGAATCCGGTTGCGGAGAACAACAAGGGGGTCAGGCCGGCCTCTTCCGAAGCTCGGAGCAGCGCCAAAACTGCGCTTTGGCTAACGGGTCCGGTGTCGATACGCACGCGCGCTAAGTGGGTGCTGCTGTGGAGCTCGACCAGACCGTCCGCCGGCTCCTTGATGCTCGTTGTCCGCAGGCCTACGTGATCAAGCCACCGCTGGGTGGCGTGATATGCCTCGGTGAGCGACAACCGAGGTTTCGTCTGCGGTTTGAGTGGCATCTGCGCCCCGTAGTAGAAGTGCTCTTCATGCTATCGGCAGAGGTTGATGCGACTCAAGCGGTTAGGCCGCAACGGCGGGGCGACACACGAGGCAGGCTCGGAAGCCGGCTCTCTCGGCCTTGGCGGCGTCCACCAGTTCGACTCTGTTGGCCTCTTTGATACGGCGCGCATGGTGGCAGGTCGGATGGCAGTAGATCTTGGTGGTGGCACTGCCGAGGTACCGAACCCCCCGTGAAGCCGCTTCGTCGACCGCGTCAGGGTCGAGTCCTTCGGCTCGCAGCAGGGACCGCTTCATCTCGGGCCCGTATGCATACTGGCCCACAGTGCCGTCACTGCGACCGACGCGATGACACGGTATGAGCACGGGCACCGGGTTCCTGTTGAGAGCCGATCCGACGGCCCGGGTCGCTCCCGGCTTACCGATCTCACGTGCCACCCAGCCGTAAGGCCGCAGCTGTCCGGGTGGAATGTCCGCGGTCTTGCGCAGCACGGCTTGCTGAAATTCAGTGAGACCGCTCAGATCCACCGCCAAGCCACCCAGCTTGCCCGATTCGAGCGCTGCCGCGACTTGCCTGCGTTGCTTGGAGGGCAGGTCCTTCGAGATCGGTCCCAGCCCACCGGTGGTGTGCTCTTCCAAAAAGCGTGCCAGTTCGCTAACCGGGGCGACGGCATAGATGCCGGCGCTGCTCCAGCCGACGAGGAGTTCTCCCGTCGGTCCCGGAACCGTCGTGTAGAAGCGTCCGGATCCGGTGGCAACGAGCACGCTCGCCGTCAACGTCTCCGGAGCGGTGGTGGCGAGTCCTTCCAGCTGCTGGACGATGTCGTTCATTGCAGTCCTTCTTCCGTGATGATCTTGCGGAGGGCGGCGAGGCCGCGGCTGACGTCGGTTTTCGCCGTCCCGACCGGACGATGGGTGACGGTCGAGATTTCTAGGTAGCTGAGGCCGACCACGTGGCGGAGCACTACTGCAGTGCGCTGGGCCTCGCTAAGGGACTCGAGGCGTTGTTTCCAGCCGTCGAGCATGGCAGCCTCGATGGCAGTCAGCTCCGTCGCATCGGCGCCCGCTTGATCGAAAGTGAGTTGTCGAGTCTGGGGTCTTCGCGATTTGGTCCGAGCCCAGTTGCGGCACAGATTGAGAGCGATCGTCCACAGCCATGGACTCACCTGGAGCGTCTCGACTTGCTCGCGGTTATACGACTGCAACGCCCGGTGGGCCCGAATGAACGCCTCCTGGGTGACATCTTCAGCGTCGGCGCTTCCGACATAGGATCTGATTCCTGAGTAGAGGCGATCCTGGTAGGCGAGAACCAGCTCAGGGAAGGCTCCATCGACGTCGGCGGCTAGTCGATCGTTGATCCGGGTCGCCGTTCTCATTCGTCTCCCTGTCGTCCGGGCGCTGCACCCCTATGAACCCCAGGTGGGCCGGACCGGTTGCACCAATGTCGGGTTTCCGCGAAGGGCCTCAGCCGACCAAGAGCTCCCTGACCAGGTCCAGGCCGACCGGTCCTATCTCGAGGAGGTCGGCGTGGAATTGTTTGGCGGCGAATCCGCCGCGGCTCTCGAGCGTTGCCCGGATGTCGAGAATCGCCTTCTCGCCCACCTTGTATGAGATGGCCTGCCCGGGCCAGCCTAGGTAGCGGGTCATTTCTGACTCCGCGTACGGCTTTTCGAGCGTGGCGTACTCCTGGAGCATTTCGACTCCGAGCTCGAAGTCCCAGTTTTCACCGGGGTGGAAAGGCTGACCGTCTGGAATCGTCAGCTCGAGGTGTGAGCCGATATCGATGACCACCCGACAGGCCCGCAGCATCTGTGCCGCCAGAAATCCGAACACGTAGTCCGGCTTGTCGAGGAAGCCGAGCTGGTCCATCATCCGCTCGGCGTAGAGCGCCCAGCCCTCGCCGAGGCCGGGCAGCCAAACCAGCATCCTGTGGAGCCGGGACAGGTTCTCGGCGCGGGTGACTTGGACTCCAACTTGGAGGTGATGGCCGGGGAATCCCTCGTGATAGAGGGTGGAGACCTCGTCGTACAGCGGGAACGGCCCTTGGTTGGTGCCGTGCGACCACCACACTGCACCGGGACGCGAGAAGTCCTCGCTGGGCCCGACGTAGTAGGCGCCGAGGGGTCCCCCTGGGCTGGCCAGCTTGACCTGGACTTCCCGGATGCTGTCGGGGACGTCGAAGTGGGTGCCATCTAGCTGAGCGAGAGCAATCGCATTGCGCTGCTCCATGAAGCTGATGAAGTCTTCGCGGGTGGCCGCGGCCCGGTTCGGGTCGGTCTTGAGAATGTGGAGGGCTTCAGCGATCGTCGCCCCAGACGAGATCTCCTCGGCGACCTCCTCCATGCGAGAACGCAGGCGGGCGACCTCGGTCCAGCCCCACTCGTAGGTAGCACCCGGGTCGATGTCGGTGCCCAGGAACTTACGGGCCGATCGCACATACCGCTTCTCCCCAACTGCGTCTCGGTTGACAGCGTGTGGCAAATAATGTCGCTCGAGCCACTGGCCGAATTCGGCCTGAGCGGCCCTCGCTGCTGCGACGGCGGTCCTGAGGCGGGCATCGAGCTCGACGGGGTAGGTGCCCGGCGCGGCAAACTCCTTGATCAGCGCCACGAACCCGGACTCGTCAGAGGCCGCCACCCGGCTTTGCGCGGCCACCGCCTCCACCTGACGCCTAGCGACTGTGGTGCCGGCCGCGATTCCCGCAGCGAGCGTCGCCTTGAAGCCGGCGAGCACTTCTGCCATGTTCTCGAGTCGGGAACAGATGTTTTTCCAGCCCTGCTCGCTGGCCTGATCCATGTGGTCAAAGATGTCGACGATCGTTTGCGCCGGCGACGCCATAGAGTCGAGGTCGAGTAAGTGGTCGCCGTGGTCGTAGAAGTCCACCTCCTGTTGGGCAAACGACCGCGCCGCAGCCATCGCCAGCCGGTCCCACTTCGACTCGGATGCCGGCAGGGCGTCTATCCGGTCGATCATGGCGCGATATTTGGCGAGCATGTTCGCGTGGCCACCCGGACTGAGATCGGGCCAGCGATCGTCGTGGCCGGTGATGCCGGCATACGTCGCGTCAGTGGGCGACATTGCCGCGACTTCATCGACTATCGCCGCGCTGAGGGCAAAGATCGGATGGGACTGGTTGGACAAGGAAGACCCCCGGGGTTGACACCGCGAATCTAGCCAAGTCCCCGCATCTCAGAATCCCAAAGGCGCGGATTCGCCGCGGGTCGCGGCGCTAGGCAAACACCGTCTTGGGCTTTGCTTCGATCACACCATCTACGTAGATATCCACCTTCTCGTTGTAGAAGCTGACGTACCCTGCGATGCGGGAGCTTTCCTCGACCGGGTATGGGTACCACCAGACGATGTCCGGGTGGGCGACACCGTTGACGGTCACGTTGTAGTAGTTGGCATCACCCTTGTATGGGCACGATGTGATGAGGTCGCTATGGCTGAGCATCTCCATCTTCACGTCACCCTTGGGGATGTAGTACCGGGTGGGCAGCCCTGTCTCAAACAGCAGTCTGGGCTGCTTCGTGTCAGCGATGGTGACCCCATCGACCTCCACTCGAATGTGGCGCGAACTGGGCAGGATGTCGATTCGGGAATATGGGTCACGGGCGTGCACGTAGACCTCTTCCTCTTCCTCGTACCAGTTGTCCATCGAGTTCCAGTCGAGACGGATGTGATCGACGAGCTCTTCGATTGGAGACTCGCGATACCAGGCGGCTGCATTGGGCCGTTCGATGTCACCCAGCTTGATGTTGTGGAGTTCGGAGTCGCCGCGACTAGGCGAACGGTTCGACTCGCCGGAAGGCGCCAACATCGATGTCTCCACATCGGCGGATGGGAAGTAGTACGTGGGGTAGTAGGGCTTCTCCCAGACCATGAGCGTGTTGTCGGATTGGGCGATCGTCTTGCCGGCTATCACGGCGCGGACCCGCTTGTTGCCGGGCTCGAATCGCACCCTGCCCCGCTTCTTTGTTTCCGCCATTGTCGACTCCCTGTGCTCGAAACGTGCTGCGTTTTGTGGTCGTCCGCGCAACCTCCTTGTGTCACAGGGCATTCCGTGGATAGTCATAAAGGTGACAATTTGGAGTGGTGGGCACCCAGTGAAAGGTGCATAATCGGCCGGTCGCCTGTCCACCCATTCCGACTCGAGAGAGGTTGTTCGTGCGGATATTGGTAGCCGACAGATTCTCCGACGCCGCAATGGCGCAGCTGCGCTCCGATGGACACGAGGTCGAATACGCCCCCGATCTGGACGAGGCCACGCTGGGATCGGCTCTTGCCGGCTTCGATGGCCTCGTGGTGAGAAGCACCCGGGTCACCGAAGCGGCGATCGAGGCGAGTGAGACGCTCCAACTGGTGGTGCGCGCCGGAGCAGGGACCAACACCATCGATCTTGTCGCGGCCGCCGGCAACTCGGTAGTGGTCTGCAACACGCCGGGCAAGAACGCAGATGCCGTCGCGGAGCTAACGATGGGGCTGATCCTGGCAATCGATCGCAACATCCCGGACAACGTTGCCGACCTGCGGGAAGGAGTCTGGAACAAGAAGACCTATTCGCAGGCGCGGGGTCTAAAGGGGCGCAGGCTGGGCATTGTCGGCTTCGGCGAGATCGGGTCCGAGGTGGCCAAGCGGGCGGCGGCGTTCGGCTTGGCGATCTTCACGGTTGATCGCTCGGGTCGCAGCGAGGCCGCCCTGGAGCGGATGGCCCAGCTCGACGTGACGACCGTCGCCAATCTCGAAGAGTTGTTTGCCGCAGTCGACATCATCAGCCTTCATGTCCCCTCGGCACCCGTCACTTCGGGAATCATCGGCCGCGAACTGCTCGCCTACGTGAATCCGGGCACCGTCATCATCAACACGTCACGTGGTGAGGTCGTCGACGAAGCCGCTGTTCTCGAGGTGATCGATGAGAAAGACCTCCGGATCGGCACCGACGTATTCCTCGCCGAACCGGCTGCCGGCTCGAACGTGTTCGACTCCGCGTTCGCTCGCCACCCGCGGGTGTACGGAACGCACCACATCGGCGCCTCCACGGAGCAATCGCAGCAGGCCGTTGCGGACGAAGTCGTGGCCGTGATTGAGTCGTTCGCCAGCGGCAACGTTCGCAACCAGGTACTCGGGTGAGCCGGCCGCTGATTCGTCCATTCCCCGGCTACATCCCACGGGCCGACGTGATCGAGGGCGTGGTGGCTCCACCGGTTTCGAGCATCACGACTGACCGCTACGAACAGCTGGTCGCCGACAATCCGAACAGCATCCTGCATCTGCTCGGATCCGCGATCGACACCGGGGAAGGTGGGTCTGATCCCACGCTGTACGACGAGCTTGGGGCCGCCCGGCTTCAGGCGATGATCGAAGAGGGCACCCTCGAGCGTCACCCGGAAGCGTTTTACGTCCTGTCAATCCAGAAGGGAGAGAAGGTTCACGTCGGTATTGTCTGCGAGGTCGACACGGCCGGGGTTGAAGACAACCGCATCAGGCGTCACGAAAACACCCGCAGTGAGACTGAAGACCTCGTAGCGCGTCATCTCGACATCATCGGAGCTCACACCGACCCCGTCGCCATGACGTATCGAGCTCAACCCGAGCTGGAAGCCGCGATCCGTTCCATCGTCGCCAATCGAACTCCGATCCGCGAGTTTGTTGCCGACGATGGTTCGCGACTCAGGCTTTGGGCGGTCGCCGATGCCCAGAAGATTCGGCACATGACGTCCCTTGTGTCGAAGATTCCGGTTGTCTACATCACAGATGGTCATCACCGAACAGCTGCGGCCAACCGGCTCCGCCGGCAGCGGGCCGCGGCGAACCCAGACCACACCGGAGACGAGCCGTATAGCTACCTGCTCACGGTGCTGTTTGCCGAAGACCAGCTGGAGCTCCACGGATTCAACCGGGCCGTCATGGACCTCGGAGGGCTGGATCCGGCCGCGGTGCTGAGCCGAATCGCTGCGGTTGCCGAGGTCGAAGAGCTGGCAGTGGCCTACGCCGAGGAGGCGCGGCCCCTCTCCACTGGCATGGTTGCGATGCTGCTCGAGGGCCGCTGGCATCGAATCACTTTCCGGGCCGACGATATCCCGGATGATGCCCACGGTTCACTCGATGCGGTGCTCCTCCAGAAGCTGATCCTCGACCCCGTACTTGGCATCACGGACACCCGGGCCGACCGCCGATTGCACTACATCCCCGGCCCGGCCGGACTGGCGGCGATGGAGCAGCATGATGCCGCCATCGGCTTCGTACTGCACGCTGCCGCAGTCTCGGACGTGATGGCCGTCGCCGACGAGGGCGCCGTCATGCCCCCCAAATCCACCTGGTTCAGCCCCAAGATCAAGACCGGCCTCGTGGTGCGGCTGTTCTGAGTTTCGGGTTTCGAGCAAATCAGGATTTGCTCGAGTTGCTCGTCGGTGGCCTGGCGGCCACCTCCTCGTGACGGGTGCCGCCTGCGAGCGGCAGCGATCATCGTTCTAGGCTCGCGGTATGACTTCGTATCACATGACTCCGGATGAGTTTCGGGCGGCCGGTCATGAATTGGTCGAGTGGGTGGCACGGTATATGGAGAGCGTGGCGGGGACTCGGATCCTTCCGGATGTGAGGCCGGGGGAGATCATCGCGGCACTGCCGGGAGCGGCGCCCGAGGAGCCGGAACCATTCAGCGCCATTGCCGCCGACCTGGACGAGATCATCATGAAGGGAGTTACCCACTGGCAGTCTCCCGGATGGTTCGCCTATTTCCCAGCCAACACATCGGGACCGGCAATCCTCGGCGACCTGGTGTCGTCCGGTCTGGGTCAGCAGGGCATGCTGTGGGCCACCAGCCCGGCCACTACTGAGTTGGAGATGGTTGTCGTTGATTGGCTGGCCGACTTGCTCGGCTTGCCGCAATCCTGGAAGACGACCGGCCCTGGCGGCGGAGTCATTCAGATGAGCGCCTCCGACTCCACCCACACCGCACTGGTTGCCGCCCGGCACCGCAAGCAGGGTGAGGCCGCGCCCAACGACATGGTCGCCTACACCTCCGCGCAAGCGCACTCTTCCATCGAGAAGGGCGCCAACATTGCCGGGTATGGTCACGTTCGCCTGATCGATGTGGATGCCGTGTTTGCCATGGATCTGAAGGCGCTCGACGTGGCGATCGCAACCGACAGAGCGGCCGGGCTCACGCCGACATTTGTCGGATCTGCCGTGGGCACTACTGGAACGACAGCGGTCGATCCTGTCCAGGAAATCGGCGAGATTGCCCGTCGCGAAGGGATGTGGCATCACGTCGACGCCGCCTATGCCGGCACCGCCATGATCTGTGAGGAGTTCCGTCATTACCAGGACGGTCTCGAACTGGTCGATTCGTACACGTTCAATCCACACAAGTGGATGTTCACCAACTTCGATTGCAGTGTCTTCTATGTCGCCGACCGCGAGCCGCTGATCGACGCTATGAGCATCACGCCTCCCTATCTACGTAACCGAGCGTCCGACTCCGGTGACGTAATCGATTACCGCGATTGGCATGTTTCGATGGGCCGTCGCTTTCGGGCGCTCAAGCTGTGGTTTGTGTTGCGCTCCTACGGAGCTGTGGGGATCCGGCACCACATTCGGGAACACGTCAGGCTGGCCCACTGGCTCGAGGCCCAGATCGGTCGCGACGATCGGCTGCAACTCGTGGCGCCAACGCCGTTCGCGTTGGTCAGCTTTCGCCACCGTTCCGGGGACCAGGCCACAAGCGACCTGGCGGAGGCGATCAACAGCTCCGGCCATTCGTACGTCACTGTTTCGCAGGTCGATGATGCTCCGTTCATCCGCGTTTCGATCGGCCAAACCTCCACCGAGGAGCGCCATGTCGAACGGTTGTGGGGATTGATCTCAAAAAGGGCGTAGTCGGCGGGCGTCTCCCCGCCCGTTGCGAGTCGGCCCTAACCTCCAGTCCATGGACGGCGCTACCACTCCACACGAGTTGACGCGCGTCAGCCGATCGGGTGCCATGAGCCGCAGCAGCGACTTGCTGGTTACCGAAGCTCCGGTGGAGTTCCGTCTCCACGGGGTGCCGCTGGCGGTGTTGATGCGCACTCCGGGCCACGATGAGGAGCTCGGCCTCGGCTTCGCGATCACCGAAGGTATCGTCCTCAACCCCGGTGAGGTCGCCGGCGTCGTGCCTGCCTCCGCGGCCGATGACGGCGACCGCTGGTCGCTCGAGCTCAGCGACGGCGTGGAAGTCGACGCGGAGCAATTCCGCCGCAACCTGTACACGACGTCGTCGTGCGGGGTGTGTGGGAAAGCATCGATCGATGCCGTCCGGGTGGCCGCTCGCAGACCGCCGCCAGGCCCCAGGGTCTCCGCCGAGACGCTCTTTGGGCTCACGGCAACGATGCGGGAAGCCCAACCCGGGTTCTCGGCAACGGGCGGCATCCATGCGGCGGCGCTGTTCACCGGCGAAGGCGAGATGATCGTGCTGCGAGAGGACATAGGGCGGCACAACGCGGTCGACAAAGTCGTGGGCCACTCGTCCCGGCTGGCCTGGCCGATTGGGGAGCGGATCTTGTTGGTTTCGGGACGGGTGAGCTTCGAGATGGTGCAGAAGGCAGCGGTCGCCGGCATCCCAGTATTAGCCGGCGTGTCTGCAGCCTCATCGCTCGCCGTCGAGTTGGGCGAGGAGCTGGGGCTGACAGTGATCGGTTTCCTGCGGGACGATTCGTTCAATGTCTATACAGATCTGGGACGAATGGTGCCCTCGCACGGCGAATGAATGTTTGTCGCGGTGGCGGTTTACCATCCCACCAATGGCAGTAGATCTCGCTGGATTCATCACGTACCTGAAAGACCACGCGGTCGAACACGGATTTCATGTGCACGACGAGCGTCACTTCATCGAGAGCTACTCGCTGCGGCAGGCCTGGGAAGTTGATATGCACCCGGACTTCGCGTGCGATGGGCCTCTCGACTTGAACCTGGCTTTCGACGTCGAGCCACGCACGCTGCTGGCACTCGAAGATGCCGCTCGCGAGAACGACGAGCTGGAAGATCCCGAGGGTCGGTTCAACGTACCGCTCCTGTTCAACTGGTCGTTACCCCCCTTGGGGTCGCCGCCCGACCTCGTCGTCTTGTCGGCAGAGCTGTCGGGTGTCGCCGGGATCGACCTCCCCATCGAAATCTCGGCGGTCGACTCATACGAGGCATTGGCCGACGGTCCGACGAGGCGGTTGAGCATGGTCGGGAGATTTATCGTGCCGTTGATCGACGTGATGTTCGGTCGCGAGAAGCTGTGCGACGTGCTCGACCGGTCCCGAGAGACAAGCGAGGCCATCTTGCGGATGTCGGAGGATTGGAAAGTGCGCGACACGGAGCCGGAATGATCAGGCAGGCCGCGACTCAGGGTGACTTCGCCCGGGCGGGAGAGCTCATCGAGGAGTACATTGCCTGGCTTCCGTTCGATCTCGGCTTCCAGGATTTCAAATCGGAGCTGGCAGACCTGAACGGCCATTATTCGGCGCCGGCCGGAGCCCTCTTCCTGGCATTCGATGAGTCGGTCGAGTCGGTTGAGGCGATCGGGACGGTTGGGATCCGTGCCCTCCAGCCCGACGTCGCCGAGCTGAAGCGTATGTATGTCCTGCAGGTCGGCCGCGGCCTTGGCCTGGGAAGACAGCTTGCGGAGCGCGCTGTGCTCTTCGCCCGTGACGCGGGATATCGCTCGATCCGTCTCGACTCCGACCAGGCCTCCATGCCCGAGGCGAACAAGCTCTACGAAAGCCTGGGTTTTGTCGACATTCCCGGGCATCGGGCCAACGACCTGCCCTGCGCCAGGTTCATGGAACTCCAGCTGTAGCGGCACTTCTACACTCGGCTTTGTGGACGATCTGAACGGCAGAGTTGCGGTTGTAACGGGAGCGGCCTCGGGAATGGGCAATGCCTCGGCCGTCTTGCTTGCCGAACGTGGGGCTCAGGTCGTTTTGGTTGACCGGAACCCGAGCGTCGACCCGTTTGCCGTCGAGCTGGATGGAACCGCCCATGTTGGTTCAGTGGCGGACGCCGCATTCTGCAACAACGTGGTTGCTGCGACAGTGGCGAGCCACGGTGCCGTCGACATCTTGGTGAACGCGGCCGGAACGATCGTCCGATCGAACGCCGTCGATACTTCTGACGATGAATGGCGCCGAATCTTCAGCGTGAACGTCGACGGCTTGTTCTACATGTGTCGAGCGGCCGTCAAAGGTATGGTCGAGCGGCGCCGCGGCTCGATCATCAACTTCGGCTCGATCTGGGGAGATGTTGGCGGGCCGGGACATGCCGCCTACGCCGCGACCAAGGGGGCGGTGCACCAGCTCACCAAGTCGATGGCGCTCGAGCACGCCCGTGACGGCGTGCGGGTCAATGCAGTGCTGCCCGGCGAGATTCGTACGCCGATGCTTTCGTCCGAGCGAGAGCGGCCACCCACCGAGGAAGAGCTCCATGAGCTGGCGGATCGCGCGGTACCGATGGGTCGGCTCGGTGATCCCAAGGAGGTGGCCGAGGTAGTCGTCTTCCTTGCTTCCGATGCGTCGAGCTACATGACCGGGTCGCTCGTGACCGTCGACGCCGGATATACCGCTCGATGAGCGGCTTCACCGACAAGGTTGTACTTGTGACCGGTGGTAACTCCGGCATTGGTCGAGCTGCCGCGGTCCAATTCGCAGCCGGCGGTGCCAAGGTGCTGATTGCGGCCCGTCGCGCCGAGGCTTCGCGGGCCGTCGTAGCCGAGATCGAGGCTGTCGGCGGAGATGCGTACGCGATCCAGTGCGATGTCACCAAGTCTGCCGACTGCGATTCCGCCGTCGAGGCGTGCCTCGAAAGGTTTGGGGGCCTCGATGTGCTCTTCAACAACGCCGGCATCATCTTCAGGGACAAGTCGGCGCTCGACACCACGGACGAACATTGGGCACAGACGATCGCGGTCAACGCCACAGGAACCTTTCTGATGTCACGCGCTGCGGTGGCGGCCATGGTCGCCCGGGGTGGGGGAGCGATCGTCAACAACGCCTCTTACTTCGGCCTGGTTGGGGGACGTGGGGCCGCCGCCTATTGCGCCAGCAAAGGGGCGGTCGTTCTCCTCACGAAGGCAATGGCACTCGATCACGCCGGTCAGGGCGTGCGGATCAACTGCATTTGCCCGGGAAGTGTCGACACCCCGATGCTGCGCGGCGAGATGGAGGAGATGGGTGGAGCCGATTCTGTGCGCCACCTCTTCGAGGAGAAACACCCCCTCGGCAGAATCGCCACCCCCGATGAGATCGCCGCCGCCGTCCTCTACCTCGCCTCAGACGAAGCAGCCTTCATCACCGGAGCCGCTCTGCCAATCGACGGGGGCCTCACGGCAGGATGAACGGTCCGAATTAGCCCAGAAACCCAATCAAAGCATCGAGCACGGCGTCAGGGTGTTCCACCATCATTGAGTGGCCGACGCCGGTTATCTCCACTGTGGTGGCGCGATCGCCTAGGGCTTCGATCAATTGCCGGGTGCCTGCGGCGTGAACCATTCGGTCTTCTTCGCCCATGATCACAAGAGTTGGGCATTGCACCGCTGTGGCCCGCTCGAGCGCCACCTCGTATGAGTGGCAAGCCCGAAGATCAGTTGCCAAAACCTCGTCGCCGGCGTTGAGCGACGTTTGCAGAAGATGCCCATGCATCCAGAGCCCTGGCGTGGGGTGTCCACCCAAGGCGGATTGTCCCGACAGCGACCACCCCATGACCATTTCGTGAGCGCGTCTCTCGTTTCCATCTGCCGAACTCTGGAGGCGCTCGTGAACGCGCATCGCTGCGGTGGTCCCGGTCAACGCCAGCTTGGAGACCATTTCGGGGCGAATCGCAGCAAATTCGAGGCCGACCAGCGATCCCATCGAGTGACCGACGACGGCCGCCTCGGCGAATCCGGCTGCCTCGACCAGGTCGCCAACCCAGGCTGCCATGGCGCCGATGGTCGACAGCAGCTCGCCGTCGCTGCGGCCGTGGGCGGGAAGGTCGGGCGCCAATACCGACCACCCGTGATGCGAGAAGTAGCGTTGTTGCAACGCCCACAGCGTGCGGTCCTGCGATGCGCCGTGCAAGAACAAGATGAGCGGCAGAGCCACGTCTAGCGGGCGGCCGCCTGTGGTCGCCCGGACCGCATCGCCGCGAACCTCGAGCCGCATTCTCTAATCCTGCTGGGAGGCAGCCAGTGCCCGCCGCAAGTCTGCCAGAAGGTCGTCGGCCGACTCGAGGCCTACCGACAGCCGGACGAGGTCCTCGCTCACGCCGGCCGCTTCGAGTTGATCGGCGGTCATGGTGGCGTGAGTTGTAGAGGCTGGATGGATGACGAGCGATTTGGCATCACCGACGTTGGCGAGATGCGAGAAGACGCTCAATGCCTCGATGAACTTGCGACCCGCCTCGCGGCCACCGTTGATCCCGAAGCTGAAGATCGAACCGCAACCTTTCGGAAACATCTTCGTGGCGAGCTCGTGGTCCGGGTGGCTTGGCAACTCGGGGTACTTCACCCAGGCGACAGCATCGTTCGACTCGAGAAAGTCCACCACCCGGCGGGCGTTGCTGACATGGCGTTCCATCCTGAGCGGCAGAGTTTCGAGGCCCTGCAGCAGGTAGAACGCGTTCTGCGGGCTCATCGCAGCTCCAAAGTCGCGGAGCCCCTCGACCCGGGCCCTGGTGAGAAATGCCTGCGTGCCGAACTCCTCCGCGAAAGCGAGCCCGTGGTAGCTGGGGTACGGCTCGAGCATCGTGGGATGGCGGCCCGAGGCCTCCCAGTCGAAGCGTCCCGAATCGACAACAACCCCGCCGAGAGCGATGCCATGGCCGCCTATGAACTTCGTCGCCGAGTGGAACAGCAGGTCGGCGCCCCACTCAAACGGCCGGAACAAATATGGTGAGGCGAAGGTGTTGTCGATCAACAATGGCACGCCGGCCCCGTGGGCAATTTCGGACACCGCGGCGATGTCCATGACCTCGAGCCCGGGGTTACCGAGCGTCTCGCCGTGGACGAGTTTCGTGTTGGGGCGAATCGCCGCCCGTATCTCGTCAGGATCGCGAGGGGAGACCAGCGTCGATTCGATACCAAAGCGGGGGAGAGTCTGCGTCAGCAGGTTGTTGGTACCTCCGTAGACGTTCTTCGAGAGCACGATGTGGTCGCCGGCGCTGGCAAGGGTGGCGATTACGAGCCACAACGCCGCCTGTCCCGAAGCTGTGGCCACCGCGCCGACTCCGCCTTCGAGCGCCGCCACCCGCTCCTCCAAAACGGCCACGGTCGGATTGGAGAGCCGGGTATAGATGTGGCCCTGGCGCTCCAGGTTGAACAAGCCCGCAGCGTGGTCGACGTCTCGAAAGAGGTACGAGGTGGTCTGGTAGATCGGGACGGCTCGCGCCCCGAAGTCGCTGTCTGGCGCGTGGCCGCCGTGGAGGCTCAGAGTCTCGAAGTCGTACATCGGTCCGAGGTTACCTGCGGCGCCGAAGGCTCGGTGATGCCGGCTCACTCTCAGGGACGACGCGGCAATAGTCCTGCCGAACGATGGAAGGTGCGTCGCCGTGCGATACGATCGATCCGTGGTTTCGGCAGTTTCGCGAAAGCGACCCGTTTGGGTGTTCGACGGCGCTGCAGCCGGTGTGCTGGCTGCGGTGTCGGTGATCGCCCTGATCGCCACCACGCCGGCAGAACAGGCTCTTTTTGATCGGGCTCCCGACGGTTGGGCCTATCTGTTGGTAGGCGCCCAGACCCTCCCGCTGGCGCTGCGTCGTATCCGCCCCGTCAGCGTGCTGGCAATCGTCGTCGGCGCCTTCGTGATCGACCGAATGCTCGACTATCCCTCTTCCACAGCCGCGGTTGGCGTCGCGTTCGCGTTCCATAGTCTCGGGACGGAATTGCCGCGACGCCGGTCCCTGCAGATAGGCATTCCGATCATCGCGGTGCTCGTGGCGTTCACGGCTTCCGGTGTCTACTACGTGGAGTCAGTGACATGGGGCACGGTGGTCATCCTTCTCATTGCCACGCTGGTGCCGCTGTTGCTTGGCCGCGAGGTAAACGAACGGCGTCGTTACCTCATAGAACTCGAGGAGCGTACGTTGCTGCTCGAGCGAGACCGTGAGCAGCAGGCCCGTAAGGCAGTTCGTGAGGAACGGGCGCGCATTGCCCGTGAGCTCCACGATGTGGTCGCTCACGAAATGACAGTCATGACGATTCAGGCTGCCGCCGCCCGTCGCGTAATCGATAGCGATCCCGTCCAGGCTGCCGAGGCGCTTTCGACTATCGAGACGGCGGGGCATGACGGCCTCACCGAAATGCGACGCCTGCTGGGCCTCCTCCGCCAGGAGGAAAGTTCCAAAGAGTTGGCACCGCAACCAGGGCTGGCCCGCCTCGATGGGCTGCTGGACCAGATGGACGAGGCCGGCCTCGAAGTGCGCGTCGTCACCGAGGGCGAGCCAAGTCCGTTGCCTGCGGGGATCGACCTCAATGCCTACCGGATCATCCAGGAGTCTCTGACGAATGCGTTGAAGCACGGCGGTCCCCATACGCTCGCTGTCATCCGGCTGATCTACGAGCAAGACCAGGTGGTCATCGAGGTTGCCGACGATGGCCGCGGCTCCGCGGCGGCTCTCGAATTCAATGGCAGCAGCGGACACGGGCTCGTCGGAATGCGTGAGCGAATATCGATGCTCGACGGGTCGCTCACGGCCGGCCCTCGCAAAGGTGGCGGCTTTGTCGTGCGAGCCTCGATCCCCAGGACCGCACCATGACTGTGATCCGCGTTGCACTTGTTGATGATCAGGAGCTGGTTCGTACCGGGTTCCGCATGATCCTCGACGCGGAACCCGATATTGAAGTGGTGGGCGAGGCGAGCGACGGTGAGGCCGCGCTGGCCGTCGTTGCAGAGTCGAACCCCGATGTGGTGCTGATGGACGTGCGAATGCCTCGAATGGACGGCATCGAATCGACTCGCCTCATCGGTGGAATGAAGCATCCGCCCCGCGTCGTGATCCTCACCACATTTGACATTGATGACTACGTCTACGAGGCATTGCGGGCCGGGGCGAGCGGGTTTCTCCTCAAGGACACGCCGGCCGACGACCTCATTGCCGGGGTTCGTATAGTGGCCGCCGGTGAGGCACTCCTGGCTCCATCGGTGACTCGGCGGCTGATCGAAGAATTCGCTAGTCGCCCCAATGGCGTTGTCGAGCCGGAGTCTCTCGAGACACTCACCGACCGCGAGCGTGAGGTGATGGTGCTGATGGCTCGAGGGATGTCCAACGCCGAGATCGCCGGGGGGCTCTTCGTAGGCGAGACGACCGTCAAGACCCACGTCTCGCACATCCTCACCAAGCTCGATCTCCGCGATCGGGTGCAGGCCGTCGTCGTGGCCTACGAGTCCGGTCTCGTCCGCCCGGGCGGCGACTCGGCCTGATCGTCCTTGCGGAGTACGCGCAGGATCATCCCTTGGGCCGACGACACCGTGCCCAGCGAAGCGTAGGTTTGAGGTACCGAATCAAAAACGTGAAGGGGTGCCATTCACCATGACCACATCCACAGTCCCTGTCGATCTGGCTGCCGCCCGGATGGAACAGGGAGTCAAAATCTACGGTTCCGGCGATGCCGAAGTTCGTGCCCTCGACGGGATTGACGTTGCGTTCGAAAAGGGTCGGTTCACCGCCCTCATGGGTCCGTCAGGGAGCGGGAAGTCGACCTTGCTGCACTGCATTGCCGGTCTTGACACGCTGACGACCGGGCGTGTCTTCGTAGGTGCGACAGAGCTGAATACGCTCAGCGACAAGGCCCTGACGTTGCTGCGCCGCGAGAAGGTCGGCTTCGTTTTCCAGGCCTTCAACCTGATTCCGACGCTGACGGCCCGCGAGAATATCCTCCTACCGGTATTGATAGCCGGTGATGACCACGACACGGCCTGGTTCGATCAGGTCGTCGATATCCTCGGGCTCGGCGATCGACTGACGCATAGGCCTTCCGAGCTGTCTGGTGGCCAGCAGCAGCGGGTGGCCGCCGCCCGTGCTCTCGTGTCTCGGCCGGAGATCATCTTCGCCGATGAACCGAGCGGCAACTTGGATTCCAAGTCGGCCGCCGAGCTGTTGGGATTCCTGCGGCGTGCGGTTCGCGAGTTCGGTCAGACGATCGTGATGGTGAGTCACGATCCGGTCGCGGCCTCGTACGCAGACCATGTTGTCTTCCTCGAGGACGGGCGCACAGTCGGCGAGCTCAATGATCCGACTGCAGATTCGGTCATCGATCGTATGAAGCAGTTTGGGGGCTGACGTCGTGATTCGTACAGCTCTCAAAACCATATTTGCGCACAAGCTGCGCCTTGCTCTTACGGCCATGTCCGTAGTGCTCGGTGTCGGTTTCATCGCGGGGACATTCATATTCACAGACACCATCGACAACACATTTGGCGATCTATTCGAGGATGTGTTCGCCGGCCAGGACGTAATCGTCCAGGGAGAAACCGAATTCGACGTCGGCTTCAGCGGGCCACCGCCGATACCGGCCGAGGTGTTGGACATCGTCATGGCGGTGCCCGGTGTCGAGGCCGCCGAGGGCAGCGTAGGTGGCTTCGCGGTCATCTACGACAACGACGGTGAAGCCATCGTTCCCACCGGCCCTCCGACTTTGGGGGGCTCTTGGACAGAAGACGACCGCCTCTCAGGCAACGTCGAGATCCGAGAGGGCCGGAGATCAGAGGGACCGAACGAGGTCACGATTGACGCGGCGACCGCAGATGCCAATTCGCTAGCGGTCGGCAATGTTGTTCAGATACAGACGCCAAACGGCGTGAACGATTACGAGATCGTGGGCATCGTCGGCTTTGGCGAGTCGGACAACCTTGCCGGAGCGACCTTCGCGGCATTTGATCTGCTGACGGCGCAGGCGCTCTTCGACTTGGAGGGCCAGCTGAGCACGATTGTTGTCCTGGCCGAGGACGGCGTGAGTCCGGACCTGCTGCGCAACTCGATCGCCCAGGCATTGCCCGAAGGGATCGAGGCAGTGACGGCCGCCGACGAGGCGGCCGCCCAGTCAGAAGCCCTGTCTGAGAGCTTGGGCTTTCTGCAGACGGCCTTGCTGGTGTTCGCTCTGGTGGCAGTTTTTGTTGCCACCTTCATCATCCAGAACACGTTCCGTATCATCGTGCGACAACGTCAGCGCGAGCTCGCTCTGATGCGGGCGGTCGGCGCTACACCATCGCAGGTCGTCTGGATGGTGGTGATCGAAGCCATAGTGGTCGGCGTTTTTGCGTCGATCGTCGGCATCCTCTTCGGCTTCGTCGTTGCTACTGGGTTGACCAGCGCCATGAGCGCGGCCGGATTTGACTTGCCCTCGAGCACGGCTCCTCTGGCGACGAGGACGATCGTCGTCGGTCTCACCGTCGGCATCGTGGTGACGGTGTTGTCGGCTCTGCTGCCGGCGATTCGGGCATCGAAGATTCCGCCGGTAGCCGCCCTGCAGGACACCGAGGTGACTCTGCGAATGTCGGATCGCAAGCGGACCCTGGCCGGCTCGTTCGGCCTGGTCGTCGGCATCGCGTTTATCGGTTACGGCCTCGCCGGCTATGAGCTAGGTCCCATCAATGAATTGCTGGCCGTCGGTATCGGAGCGTTGGCCGTGTTCCTCAGCGTGAGTCTGTTGAGCTCGTTGATCGTCAAGCCGGTCGCCCGATTCCTCGGTTGGCCGCTACCCAAGTTCGATCACCTGACCGGCACGCTGGCGACGGAAAACACCATTCGCAAGCCGCGGCGCACCGCGACCACAGCATCAGCGCTGATGATCGGATTGGCGCTGGTGGCTTTCTTCTTCATCCTGGGCGACTCAATCAAGGCGTCGGCCGGGGCTTCCATCGAAGAAGGTCTGCGAGCGGACTACGTAGTGAGCGTCGACGGCTTCAGCGGTGGGTTCAGCCCGGCGCTCGGAGAGCAGCTGGCGACGGAGCCTGAAATCGATGCCGTGACGTTCCTTCGATTCGGCTTCTGGGATCGAGAGGGCTCCGACGAGTTCGTGATGGCGGTCGACACGGACACGATCGAGGAGACCATCTTCCTCGACGTGCAGACCGGAAGTGTTGCCGCGCTCGCCGACGGCGGAGTACTGGTCTTCGACACCACCGCCGATGAGGAAGGATGGGTCGTTGGCGACACCGTCGCCATGGGCCTGGCCGCGACCGGCCTGCAACAGGTCGAGATCGTCGGTACGTACGCCGAGTCGAATGTGGTCCAGGCGAACTTCCTGGTTGGCGAGAAGTTCTACTCCGAGAACTTCAGCGGGTTCGGAACCGACCTCGACTTCGTCCTTGCGGTCAAGGCAGCCGAGGGGGTTGCCCCCGAGGCGGCCCGGGGGGTCGTGGAGGCGGCTGCGGACGAATACGCCAACGTGACCGTCCGCGACCAGGTGGAGTACCGCCAGTCGCAGGAGGACCAGGTGAACACGATTCTCATCATGTTCAACGCTCTCCTGGCTCTCGCTGTGATTATCGCGATCTTCGGCATTACCAACACCCTGGCGCTTTCAGTGTTCGAGCGGACCCGTGAAATCGGATTGTTGCGAGCAGTCGGGATGAGCCGGCGCCAGGTGCGCAGGATGATTCGTTGGGAGGCGATCATCGTGGCGATCATCGGCTCGCTCTTGGGCATAGTTGTCGGCCTGTTCTTCGGTATCGCGGTGACGGCCGCGCTATCGAGCCAGGGGATAAACGTATTGTCGATCCCGGCAGTGCAGATCATCGGTCTGGTGCTGTTTGGCGCCTTCGCCGGTCTGATCGCAGCGATTCTTCCTGCCCGCAAAGCTTCCCGCCTGAACATCTTGGAGGCAATCGCCTACGAGTAGTCGGGAGCGCAGCCGCTTCAGTCGATCACGCAGAATGCCCGGACCGGGAACGATCCCATGCCGTGGACCTTCGGGGGAACCGCGTAGAGGATCGCTCCCGTTTCGGGCACCTGGTCGAGGTTGGTGAGGTGCTCGAGGATTAGCACATCCGACTCGAGGAGTATCGAGTGAATCGGCCGGGTGCCGTCAGCGGTTCCGTCCACGTTCAGCGAGTCGATACCGACGAGGGTGGCACCCTGCCTCACAAGGGCGACTGCCGCTGACTCGCCGAGGTGGGGATGACCGACACCGTAGGCGGGGGTGCCCCAGTGCCGGTTCCATCCGGTGTCGAACAGCACGGCCTTGCCGGCCACGTCGACGGTGTCGATAGCCGAGGCGACGATCTCCGTATGGCGAGAACGAACCATGACAACATCGAGACCGGCTACTTGTGACAGTTCGAGGTCTGCCAGGTCGGCGCCTCCTCGGACCCGGTGAGCGGGCGTGTCGAGGTAGGTGCCGGTGTTGGCGATCATGTCGATGCGCCCGATCTCGAACTCGTAGCCGTCGGCGTAGTGCGACCGGCTCTCATCGAAGCTCATCTCGGTGCTGATGACAGGTGCCGCCAGGCCCGGATAGGTGATGAGACCATCTGTGATTTTGTGGCTCAGATCGATGAACCGGGGCACGGTATCCTCCTTGGCGTCGGGGCGGCGGCGCTCCGTACGATGGGAGCGTATCGCTACCAGGGGAGAAGAAAGTGCAGAGCGACGCCAAGGCTGTTGAGGATTATCTCGCCGAGCTTCCGGGAGACCGGTTTGAGGCACTCACCAAGCTGCGCGAGGTGATTCTCGATCGTATACCCGACGGCTACGAAGAGGCCATGAACTGGGGCATGATCACCTATCAGGTGCCGTTGGCCACGTATCCGGACACGTACAACGGGAGGCCGTTGATGTACGCCGCCCTGGCTTCACAGAAGAACCACTTCGCCGTTTACCTAAGCGGTATCTACCAAGACGACGGCAAACGCGACGCATTCTTGGAGGCATACAAGAAGACGGGCAAACGCCTCGACGTCGGCCAGTCCTGTGTCCGTTTCCGTAAGTACGAGGACATACCATTTGATGTCATCGGCGACGCGGTGGCCGCGATTCCGGTGGAGGAGTTCGTCTCCGTGGCCGACTCGATTCGCACGGGCACCCGCGGTGGCCGCAATAGGAGCAAGTCATAGCCGAGCTCAGCCACGCCATCGGTACGACCAGCACCCCGCTTCTAGAGGAGACGCTGGGGGCCAATATGGCGGTCACAGTCGCCAAGTATCCGGATCGTGAGGCCCTGGTCGTTCGCCATCAGGGGATTCGCTGGACGTACCGTGAGTTCGACGAGAAGGTGGATGAGTTGGCCCGGGCGCTGATCGCCCGTGGGTTCGTCCCCGGTGATCGTATCGGTATCTGGTCGCCGAACAATGCCGAGTGGGTGCTCACCCAGTACGCAACGGCCCGTATCGGTGTGATCATGGTTTGTATCAACCCGGCCTATCGGACCCACGAAGTCCAATACGCGTTGCGTCAGTCCGGCTGCAAAGGCCTGATCGCGGCCGCCGCGTTCAAGACGAGTGACTATCGGGCGATGGTCGCCGAGGTCCGTCCCAAGTTGCCCGACCTCGAGCATGTGATCTTCATCGGCACCGAAGACTGGTCTGAGCTGCTGAACGTCGCCGAAGAGGTCAGCCCGGACCAGTTGGCAGAGGTGGAGGCGACCCTGAAGCCAACCGACGCCATCAACATCCAATACACGTCCGGCACAACGGGCTACCCGAAAGGAGCCACGCTCACCCACAGCAACATCCTCAACAACGGATTCTTCGTGGGAGAGGCGTGCGCCTATACGGAGGTGGATCGGGTGTGTATCCCGGTGCCGTTCTATCACTGTTTCGGCATGGTGCTCGGCAACCTCGCCTGCACGACGCATGGTTCAGCCATCGTTGTCCCGGCAGCGTCGTTCGATCCCATCGCCACGTTGGAAACGGTCGCCGAGGAGCGGTGCACCAGCCTTTACGGGGTGCCGACGATGTTCATTGCCGAGCTGGCCGAACCGGGCTTCGCCGAATTCGATCTGTCGTCGCTGCGGACAGGGATCATGGCCGGATCGCCATGCCCCATCGAGGTCATGAAGCAGTGCATTGAGCAAATGAACATGGATCAGGTGACGATCGCATACGGCATGACCGAGACGTCGCCGGTGAGCACACAGACCGGTGTTGACGACGACATCGAAAAACGAGTGGCGACGGTCGGCGCCGTGCATCCCCACGTCGAAATCAAGATCGTCGACCCAGAGACTGGAATGACGGTCCCGCGGGGCGAGCCCGGCGAGTTCTGCACGCGGGGCTACTCAGTCATGCAGGGCTACTGGAACGACCCGGAGCGAACTGCGGAGGCCATCGACGCCGAGGGCTGGATGCACACGGGCGACCTGGCCGAGATGGATGCAGACGGATATGTCAACATCGTGGGACGCATCAAGGACATGATCATTCGAGGCGGCGAGAATGTTTATCCCCGTGAGATCGAAGAGTTCCTGTACAGCCATCCTGACATCCTCGACGTGCAGGTCGTTGGTGTCCCCGACGCCAGGCTGGGCGAAGAAGTTCTGGCCTGGGTCCGCACCGATAGGGATGTCGAGCTGTCAGTCGACGACGTTCGCCAATTCTGTGACGGCAAGATTGCTCATTACAAGATCCCGCGGTACGTGATTACGGCCAACGAGTTCCCGATGACGGTGACCGGCAAGGTCCAGAAATTCAAGCTGCGCGACCTGGCGATCGAGCAACTCGATCTGGGCGAGCAGGTTCACAAAACCGCCTAGGAACGAGCGCCATTCGACGCTTCGACAAATCAGCGTCAGTCGAACCGGGCGAGGAAGCCGTCGACGACCGAGGTGACGAAGGCTTCGGTGAGCGGTTCCCGCCTGATCAGACGCCGGTAGAAGATGGGCCCGTCGATCGCGGCCACCGCGGCCGACACATCGAGGTTGGCCGGCAGATCCCCGCGAGCGATGGCGGCCTCGAGGACGGCGACAATCGGTTGCGACCTGTGGTCGGCCATCCGGCAATGGAGGTCGGCGAACTCCTCATCGTGTTCTGCTCGCTCGATAAGTGTCACGAAGAACGGGGGGAGCGGACCCGAGGTGAGTCGCGCCACTACCCGATCGAGATAACGTTTCAGGTCGGCCCGCAGGTCCCCGGATGACTCGAAGCCCCAATCCGGCTTGTGGGCTTCGATGGCATCGGCGATCAGGTCACGCCGTTCGGGCCAATGGCGGTAGATCGTGGTGCGGGCAATCCCGGTGCATTCGGCGATCCGTAGCGGGGTGACGGCCTCGTGGCCCTCGGCCTTGAGGAGGTCGATCGCCGCTGCCAGCACGACCTTACGGGTGTGCGCAATCCGAGGGTCCTCGGAAGTGGGCCGGCTGGCTTGTTTGTCGAGCGTCAAGTGATGTCCGGTTCTGGTGGGTTGCACCGTAATGCTACATGTTGTAGCGTAGCGCCGCAACATGTTTCAGAGGGGGGCCGGCGCGCCGTAGCGTTTGCCGAACTCACCGCTCCCGCCCAATCGACTACACCGGAGTAAATTAGTGGCTACACCCATCATCAGTGCCCAGGGCATCACCAAGTCTTTCGGCGACGTCAAGGCCCTCACCGGGGTAGACCTCGAGGTTCAACCAGGCACCGTTTACGGGCTGCTCGGCCCCAACGGTGCCGGCAAGACAACCATGGTCCGCGTGCTGACCACGCTGTTGAAGCCCGATGCCGGGCAGGCAACGGTCGCCGGATACGACGTGATAACCCAAGCCGCCCAGCTGCGGACGACGATCGGCCTTGCCGGGCAATACGCGGCCGTGGACGAGATTCTGACCGGCCGAGAGAACCTGGAGATGGTGGGACGCCTCTATCACCTCTCGCCAAGCGAATCGCGGCGCCGAGCTGAGGAGATCCTCGAAAGATTCGACCTCACGCATGCCGCCGGCCGCACGGTCAAGACCTACTCGGGCGGCATGCGTCGTCGCCTCGACCTCGCCGCCAGTCTCGTCGGCCGTCCGCAGGTGTTGTTCCTGGATGAACCGACCACGGGCCTCGATCCGAGGAGCCGTCTCGGCTTGTGGGACTTCATCGAGCGCCTCGTTGAGGGCGGGACCACGTTGCTCTTGACCACTCAGTATTTGGAGGAGGCAGACCGGCTCGCCGACCGAATCGCCGTCATTGATAAGGGCACGGTCATCGCCGAAGGAACCTCCGATGAGCTAAAGGGCACTATCGGCGGTGACGTCCTCGAACTCGAGATCGCCGACCCCGCCAACCTGCAACCTGCAATGGCCGCGGTGGCCGACATGTGTTGCGGCGAAGCAACCGTTGACGAAATACGAAACATCGTGCGGGTTCCTGTAGAGACTGCCATCGGCACGATTACCGACGCGGTGCGGCGTCTCGATACTGCCGGCATCAAGCTCGTCGACATTGCCATCCACCGCCCAACCCTCGACGACGTCTTCCTATCGCTCACCGGAGAGAGCGTCGAGGACGCACCACCGGACGATGACGCTCTCGTCACAGCAGGGCCCAGGAAGAGGAGCCGCCGATGACCACCACAACCGAACTTCCCAGGGTTTCCGTCGCCGAACGTGTCCAGTGGGAGATCCGCGACGCGATGGTGATCACGAAGCGCAACCTGCTCAAGTACGTGCGGGTGCCGACGCTGCTCGTCTTCTCGACGGTGCAGCCCATCATGTTCGTCCTGCTGTTTGCCTTCGTGTTCGGTGGCGCCATCGCGTTGCCGGGTGGTCTCGACTACATCGACTTTCTCATGCCCGGCATCTTCATCCAGACGTCCCTATTCGGATCGACGAACACAGGTCTCGGACTGGCGGAGGACATGAACAAGGGCCTGGTCGATCGGTTCCGGTCGCTGCCGATGAGCCGGTCAGCCGTACTCGCCGGTCGGACGGTGTCAGATTCCGCTCGCAACCTGTTTGTTGTATTGCTGATGACGGCCGTCGGCTATCTCATCGGGTTCAACTTCCAGAACGGATTCCTCAACGCCCTCGGCGCGATTGGCCTGGTTCTGTCCTTCGGGTACGCCTTCACCTGGATCTCGGCGACGATCGGCCTGGCCATCAAAGACGTCGAATCAGTGCAGGCGGCGAGTTTCATTTGGATCTTCCCGCTGACCTTTGCCAGCTCGGCGTTTGTCCCCGTCGAGTCGATGACATCGTGGCTCCAGGTTTTCGCCCGCAACAACCCGATCACGCACGCCGTCAACGGGGCGCGCTATCTGGTGCTCGGCGAACCATGGGGCGCCACGAGCGACGTGTGGATCACACTTGTGTGGACGGCGGCGCTGCTCGCCATCTTCATCCCGCTCGCCATAAGCAACTACCGCCGCGCCGTCTGACACTCCGGCAATGTTGGCGGTAATCCTGGTGCCTTGTTCCGAGTCATACGTAGGCTGGCGCCATGGCGCGTCGATTTCTCCTCTCAATGCTGGCGCCGGTGCTGGTCGCCGGCGCCTGTTCCACGTCGCCTGAACCTGGGCTCGTCGCGCAGACGACCGAGCCGCCGGCTACGGCATCCACTGCGCCGCCAAGCGACGGCCCGCTACGCAACCAATTCGATTACACGTTCCCGGATCCGCCCGCAATCACCAACACCGGACCGCTCGCTCTGGAGGTCGCCGCCGACTTCGAGTCACTGTGGAGGAGCCTGACCACGACCGATGTTGCTGTCGATGTCGATGCAATCCAGCGGCTCGGCCAGAGCGGTGATCCCCGAGTGGCGTGGCTGATGGCAGACTTGCTGCGATTCATCCAGACCGGCGACGTTCAGGCGGCCCTCCTGGCTGCGGCCACGACGGTAACGTCCGTGAACATTTCGGCTGATCCGGTGGCCGACCGGAGCCCCTGGCAGTCGCTTACCGACCACCTGATTGCCTGGGATTTGCCGGCCCATCCGGAATACCAGGAGCAAAAGGGCCGGATTTTCACGGTGATCGAACCCGGCTGGCAGCCGTTCTTCGACGATGCCGAGGCACTAGTCGACTGGAGGTTCACGTCGTGGGGTGGGGTGCGCATCGACAGCCGCCCCCTTGGCGACCCCAACCCGTGCGACCGGGGATGTATCCCGGCACTAGACGATCCCGAGGTGACGTCGGCGGCAGAGGGCTCGTGGTATGACGATGAGCGGCTGGTCTTTGGCGTTGTGGTCAACGGCGAATCGCGGGCCTATCCCAAGCACCACATGGAGGTGCACGAGATGGTCAACGACACGATCGGGGGGCGGCGAGTCGGCATCCCGTATTGCACTTTGTGCGGTTCGGCTCAGGCGTACTTCACGGATTCGGTACCAGACTCGGTCGAGGTCCCCGTACTGCGCACGTCGGGCCTGCTGACCAGGTCGAACAAGGTGATGTACGACCTCGTGACGTTCAGCGTCTTCGACACCTTCACCGGTGAAGCCCTGAGTGGGCCTCTGCGCGAGGCGGGGATCGCTCTCGAACAGACAACCGTGATCACCAGCACCTGGCGTGATTGGAAGGCTGCCCATCCTGACACCACCATCGTCGCCGAGGACGGCGGGATCGGGCGGCTCTATCGGCTCGATCCGCTCGGCAATCGAGACGCCAACGGGCCGATCTTCCCCGTCGGCGACGTTGACCCGCGCCTGCCGGTCCAAGCTCAGGTGGTTGGTGTAATCGCACC
>Ga0224512_10000762_pt1 | contig 33012 bp, 31 predicted proteins | sample SF_May12_sed_USG_4_FD_169103 | JGI IMG/M metagenome (GOLD analysis project Ga0224512, IMG submission 169103) | Sediment microbial communities from San Francisco Bay, California, United States - SF_May12_sed_USGS_13 | ecosystem: Environmental > Aquatic > Marine > Sediment | place: USA... | reverse complement strand
GCGGTGCGTTGTTCATCACCAGCTCGCATCACCATTTCTCATCACCCTTTCCCGTCACCAGCTCTCGTCGTATCAGTAGTGGGACTCGAAGCTGACCCCTTCGCGCTTTTCCAGCTCGTCGAGGTCGATGTAGGAGCGCATGGTCTTCTTGTCCACCGTGAACTGCATCTTGCGGTTGGTTTCGTTCGTGGCGCGAATGTCGATCAACTCGAGGCCTTCCTTGACCTCCCACTCGTGCGCGCCTGCGATGCCCGGGGGCGCGTAAATGACGGATCCCGGTCCGACCTCGTATTCTTTGCCCGCGACGTCGCGGACCGTGGCGTGCCCGGAGATCACGTAATAACAGGCCTCGATCGGGTGCCAGTGAAGCTGCTCGTAGGTGCCCGGCAGGTAGCTCGCCCGCCCGATCCGCACGCGATCGGTCGTGAAAACTTCGGGCCACCCCACGAGCCGCTTGTAGGTCTGGCCTTCCGTCACGCCGCGCTGGCCCGGGTAGTCCGCCTCGTTGATCACCTTCACAGTTGACTTCAGCTTCATCGCGAATCCTCCCGTGGTCGAACCAGCAGCGTGGATAGTGCAGTTTGCGGAAGAAGCGGCTGGCGGCAGGGCGAGGCCCGTCACTTCACGTCACGCCCCGTTATGCTTGGTCATGTCACGTTTCCCGCGCCACGCTGTCCGACATCAATCGCCGCTCACGCCGGCGCGGGCTTTTCCAGCGAGCTTCCTGAGCGTCCTCATCCGCTGCACACTGTCGCCGGCGAGGTGCGTCCAAACCATCGCGTCGCGCACGAGCTTGTCCACGCGCGCGTTCATCAGGCAACCCTCGCCGCCGTGGATCTCCATGTTGAGGGCCGTGACGCGCTGGATCACGTCGGTGGAGTAAATCATCACGAGGCCGGCGTTGGCCGACGGCTCCCTGCGGTCGTGGATCCACGCGACCCGCATCACGTATGAACGCAGCGCCTCGGTGAGCGCGTGCATCTCCGCCAATCTGAGCTGGATCAGCTGGTGCTCGAACAGATACTTGCCCGCGCGCTTATGCGAACGCGCAAACTGCATTGCAAGGTCAACGGCGTCGTCGCACACGCCGAGCGCATTGGCCGCCAGCTCGAGGTCGCCGAACAGGTCGCCGCCGGTGTTGTCGCCCTTGCCGGTCGCGGACGCGCCGCCCACCTCGCCCACGACGTTCGCATGGGGCACGCGCGCGTTTTCGAAGATGAGCTCGGCGTTCTGGTAGAAGCGCCAGCCCCGCTTGTTGAACACCTTGCCGATGCGGAACCCCGGCGTGGTCTTCGGCACCATGAAAAGCGTGCCCCCCTGCTTGATGTTGACGTCGGGGTTGGTGCGCGCGTCAACGAAGAAGAGCGAGCCCACGCTGCCGTTCGCGATGAAGCACTTCTCCCCGTTGAGGATCCATTCGTCGCCTTTGCGCTCGGCGCGCAGCCGGAAACCGGCCTTGGGGTCGTCCTCCGGCGGGAGGCGGTTGTCCGAACCGGAGTTAGGCTCGGTGATGCCCCGGCCCATCACGTAGCGGTGATCGGCGAGGAAGGGCTTGAGAAAACGCTCCTTCTGCTCCTCGGTGCAAGCGGCCGCGATGAGGTGGCTCCATTTCCAGTTCTGGCTGAAGGCCTTGGACATGGCGCTGTCGCCGCGGGCCAGCTCCGCCATCACCAGTGCCTGCGACACGAAGTCCGCTCCCGGGCCGCCCCACTCCTTGGGCACGGCCAGCGTGCGCAAGCCGAGCTTCGAGCCTTTCTCGATGATGTCCCAGTCCCACGGCTCGAAGCCGCCTTCGATCTGGTCACGCTTCAGGGACAGCGGGCGGATCTCCTCGTCGCAGAACTTGCGTGATTCCATCTGCCAGTGGCGTTGCTCTTCGTTCAGTGAAAAATCCATTCTCTACTCCAAAAAAGCGTGATGGAAGATGGTGACGACTAATGGTGATGAAAAATGGTGATGAGTAAACCGCGCCTCAACCGTCTTTCATCACCATCACCCCATCACCGGTTCTCATCACCAGTATCTCATCACCAGTTAGGCCGCTACGCGGCGAGCGGGCGCTGGAAGCCGGCAACTGCTTCGGCGATACCCAGTTTCGCAGCACCGTCGGTCTCTTCCGCGTGCGCGAACACGAAACCGTCGTGCACGTATTTCTGCAACGGCATGTCGCGCATCACGCCCATCGCCCCGAAGCACTCCGCCGAGAGTAGCGTCACTTCGTTGACGGCCTCTGCGGTATAGACCCGAGCGATCGTGTGCAGCGGAAGCTCGGGAACGCTGCGGTCCGCGACTGCCTCAGGATGATCGGCCGCCCATGCGGCCTTCCAGATCATGTTGCGCGCGAGCTCGAGCTTGATCGCGCAGTCGGCGAGCTTGGTGCCGATCGCCTGGTGCTCGATGATATTGCGACCGCCTTGGCGGCGGATCTTGGCATAGTCGACCGCCGCGTCGTAGGCGGCACGGCCGAGGCCGAGGTTGATTGCAGCCATCTGCGAAACGCTGATCGCAAGCAGCGTGCCGTCCGCCAGCGGGCTCTGCCCCTCCTTGCCGACCAGGTGATCCGCGGGGACCCGGCAGTCCTTGAACGTCACAGGGGCGCCGGTGCCCTGGTGCCACCGGATTGCCTCGCCGGTCGCCTTCGGCGCCTCGCCGACCGTGAGACCCGCCGCGTCGCGCGGCACCAGCAGTGTGCTCATGCCGTTGATGCCGGTTTTCTTGGGATCGCTCCGGACCTGCACCGCGAGGAGCTTGGCGACCGGCGCATTCGCGACAAAAGGCAGGCTGCCATTGATGACCCAATCGCCGTTGCTCTGCTTCTTCGCGGAAAGCTGCGCCCCGCCCTCGGCTGCGAGCGCACGGTGATAGCTCCAGCCGGCGCCGGCGCCGGGATCGCGCCCCGCGAAGGCAAGATGATAATGATCGTCCTCCGCAAACTTAGGCAGGAAGCGCGCGCGTTGCTCGGCGCTCAGCAGCCGGTCGAACAATACATGGCCCAGGAACGAGGTGTGGCCGAGCACGGTTGCGATGTCGATATCGCCCGCGGCGAGTTCTTCCAGGACGATACAGGACGTGAGGCCATCGGCGCCGGCGCCACCCGCCTCCTCGGACAGCGCGAACGTGCGTAAGCCCATCTGCGCAGCCTTCTCTACCAGCGCGGCAAGCAGCGGTTTCTCGAAGGGCTGCAGCCGGTCGGGATGCAGGGCGACGGGCTTGATCTCGTTTTCGACGAAATCTCGCACCGTATCGCGGAACTCCAGTTGTTCGGGGGTCAGTTGAAGGTTATACATATTGGTGTTCCCGGTTCCAGGTTCAAGGGTCAAGGGTCAAGGGTCAAGTTTCAAGTTTCAAGTTTCAAGGTTCAAGGTTCAAGGTTCAAGGTTCAAGGTTCAAGGTTCAAGGTTCAAGGCTTTAGGTTCAGGGTTCGCGGTTCAGCATCGGCTCAAGAGGCGCAATCTTAACAGCCCCGGGCCTCAAGCGAAAAATGCGATCACAGTACGGAATCCGACCCCCCCTCCGCGCCGGGACGCGAGGGGGCGTTCATTCCAGAATCTAGATTAGGAATTTGTCGGACGCAAGTCCGACAAATTCCTAGCGCAGGACGATCATCGCATCCGCGGCGACCACGCCCTGCCCCCTTGGGCGCACGAGCAGGGGATTGATGTCCATCTCCGCGAGGCGGTCGCGCAGGTGCCATGCCAGCTCCGATACCCGCGCGAGCGTGGCAACCAGCGCATCGAGGTCGCGCGGCGGCCCGCCGCGCACGCCGTCGAAGACGGGCCGTGCTCTCAACTCTTCAGTCATCGCGCGCGCGTCCTCGAGTCCGAACGGCGCAACGCGATAGCTCACGTCCCTGAGCGTCTCGACAAAAATGCCACCGAGGCCGAACGCCACGACGGGGCCGAACACCGCATCGTTGACGACCCCGATGATCGTTTCCAGGCCGTCGGTAATCATTTCCGAGATAAGCACGCCAGAGATCCGGGCTTCGGGCGCGGCGCGGCGCGCGTTGTTTACGATCTCCGAGAGGGCAGCCTCGAGCGCTGCCCGGTCGCGCACATTGAGCCGCACCGCGCCGATGTCGGTCTTGTGCGCGATGTCGGGTGAGACGATCTTAACCGCCACCGGGTAGGCGATATCCGCCAACACGCCCTTCGTCGCACTAACCGGGACCAAGCGGTCGCGCGTCACCGGCACGCCGGCGGCAGCGATGATCTTCTTGCTCTCGTGCTCATCCAGTGTCGCGGCGCCAGCCGGTAGTGCCGGCGGCCTCACGGTGCGGGCGCCGTGCGGCTCGCTCCCTTGCTCGCGGCCTCCGAGCGCCGCAGCGTAATCGGCGAGCTTCGCCATCACCACGGCCGCCCGTTTCGGGGATGGCACAACCGGGATACCGGCCTCGCGCATGAGGCCCAAGCCCTCGGGCGCGATCTCCTGCGTCATCCCGGAGAACACGACGATCGGCTTGTCTGATGAGAACGCCACTTTGCCCAGCAATTCCCCGCCCACCTGCAACTGGTTGCGGCCCGCCGCGGCGAACATGACCGCAAGCTGGTCGATGCCCGGGTCATTGAGCACTGCATCGAACGCCTGCCGGAAATCGAGTCCGGGCCCAGGCCGCGGATAGCCGGCGGTATAGTCGATGGGATTTTGGAGCGAGCTGAGCGATGGGAGACAGCTCCTCAGAACCTTCAATGTTTGCTCGGCGAGGGGCGGCATGGAGAGCCTCAATTCGTCCGCCCGGTCGGCAAACATGGCGGCCGCGCCGCCCGAGCCCCCCATCACCGCCACGCGGCGGCCCCTCGGCAGCCGGCCGCCAACAAGACTGAGCGTAACATCGGCTGCTTCATCGAGATCGTGGACCTCGATCACGCCGCACTGCCGGAAGACCGCGCGGTAAACGTCGTAATCGCCCGTGAGATTGGCCGTATGCGATGCGGCCGCGCGCCTGCCCTGCTCCGTGTTTCCGGCCTTCAGGACGACGAGTGGCTTGCGGGCCGCAAGCGCACGCCGCGCGGCGCGCAGGAAGGCGCGTCCGTCGCTCACGCCCTCGAGATACGCAAGGATTACCCGCGTGTCCGGGTCATCGACGTAACCGTCGATCAGCTCCGGTGCGGTAATGTCGGCCTCGTTGCCGCTCGTAACGACATGACGAAAACCTACGCCTGCGGTCGCACACCGCACGAGAAGTGTCGTGCCGAGGCTCGCGCTTTGCAGCACCGCGGACACCGGCCCGGCCGACAGTAACGGGGGGCGGGTGAGGCTGCCCCACGCCGCGTACACGCGCGCGTGTAGGTTGACGAGGCCCAGGCAATTCGGCCCGATGATCCGCACGCTCCCTTCCCGCGCGGCGGCGAGCATCGCCTCCTCGATCTTCTGCCCATCGGCGCCGGCCTCGCGGAAGCCGCCGGCCAACACCACCGCGAAGGCGATGCCGCGATCCCCGCATGCGCGGATGACGCCCGGCACCTGCGCCGCCGGCAGCGCGATCACCGCCACGTCGCATTCGCCGCCGATCTCGGCAATGGACGCATAGCACCTGTATCCGGCGATCTCCGGATATTTGGGATTGACCGGGTAGACACCGCCCTTGAAGCCGTGCTGCTGCAGCGCTGCGATCGTTTGCCCCCCGGGGCGCGCCGGCTCGGCGCTCGCACCCACGACTGCGACGCCACGCGGATTGAAAAGCCGCTCGAAGGAGCTCACTCCACGGGCCATTGCAGTTTCACCATCTTCTTCATGTCGAGGCGCCCGGAGATGCGCGTGGCAGCCTGGCTCACTTCCTGGAGCAACACATTCTCGTCGATTCGAACCAGGCGGCCGTCACGCACCACCTGCTCGCCGGCGACGAACACGTGCCGCACCGTGTTGCCGGTCGCGCTGTAGACCAGGTTCGACACCGGGTTATAGAGCGGCTGCCACTCGGAATGCGTGGTGTCGAAGAACACGAGGTCCGCCTCCTTGCCGGTCTCGATCGAGCCGATGCGCTCCGCGAGCCCTGCGGCGCGCGCGCCGTTGATCGTCGCCATCTCCACGGCCTGCTCCGGCGGCATGACGCGGGGATTCAGGCGGATTTCCTTGTAGCTGCAGGCACACAATCGCATCTCCTGTACCAGATCGACCGTGCCCGAGCTGGCGTGGTCCGAGCCGAGGCTCACATTAACGCCGAGCGCCATCAGCTCCGGATGCTTCCCGACCGCGAGGTTGCCGTAGCCATTGTGAAGCGAGGACGAAGGGCAGCACACGAGCGAAGGCTTGCGCCGCGCCAGAATCGCGATCTCCTGAGGCTCGAACCAGCCGGCATGCAGCAAGAGCATGCGCTCGTCCAGCACACCCAGCGCCTCGAGGCGCTCGACCTCGGGCTTGCCGAACTGGCCGATGCTCGCGTCACGCGTGAAATACGAGTAGCAGCAATGCGTTTGCAAGAGCGCCCGGTAGCGCTCGGCGATCCGTTTCAGGGCGAGTATGAGCTCATCGGAGCTGTTGTTCATGCCGCGGAAGGAGGCGCTCACCGCGAGGCGCGGGTCCTTGCCGAGATACCGGTCGAAGAGCGCCTCCGTCTTGGCTATGCATTGATCGGTATTTTCGATCATCTCCTGCGGCATCAGGCCCGTCACCGACTTGTTGCGGTCGAAGCAGCTCACCGCTAGGACCATTCTCATGCCCGCGCCCATCACCGCCTTCACGGTTGCCTCGGGGTGGTAGTTGCCCGGCTCGATGAAACAGGTGACCCCGTGGCGCAGCAGTTCCGTGGCCGCGAGCGAGACGCTGACGTAGACATCCTCCTCCGCCGTGGCCACCTCGTAGGGATACATGTGCTCGAACAGGAACGCCTGCGCGTTGGCCTCATCGGCCAGCCCGCGCGCCAGCTGGAACGAGGAGTGCAGATGAGTGTCGATCAGGCCCGGGGTCACCACCATGCCTTTTCCGTCGACGACCTTACCGGCATGCCACTCGCGTTCAAGGGCGGCGCTCTTTCCGATGGCCGCAAACTTGCCGTTTTCGACCGCAACTGCCGCATCACGGATAACACGCCGTGTTGCGTCGACCGTCACCAGCCAGTCGATATTACGCACCAGGAGATCCGCCTGTCGTGCCACACTCATTGCTTTCTCCTCCCCCTCTCGGGAACTGCCTCGAACCTTCCAGGATCCCGATCTAGCCGCGGACCAACACCGCTACGCGCCGCGCCGCACAGTGTGAACCGTGAGCGGGAATCGGTGAATCGTCAATACGCGCAGCAGGAAGATTAGGGCTGGATGCTTCGCAGCGCTCCCTTGGAGACCGATTCAGCCCGCGGGTTTTGCCTGCGCGAGCGCCTTGAGCTCGGCGTAGAGCGCATCGGTGATCTCGATGCCTTCCGCGCGCGCCTTTGCCGCCGCGTGCTGCCGACGGGCGCCGGGAAGGCGTACGTCGTCCTCCACAAGCATTTTCGAGATCACAGCCTCGAGGCGCGAGTAGTAGGTATCCGCGTCGACCGGCGCGGCCGGATCCAGGACGAGAAATGCGTGGCCTATGCGGGGCGTCCTGCCGGGGTGGAAGTAGGAGTCGTTCTCGAAGCCGAACGCCGCCCCGGTGAGGGCCACGCACAGCAGCTCGACGACCAGCGCGAGCATCGTGCCCTTGACCCCGCCAATCGCCGCGAGGCTTCCGGTGAGGGCCGCCTGCGCGTCCGTCGTCGAATGGCCGTCCTTGTCCACGGCCCAGCCGAGCGGGATGGGTTTGCCTTCCTTTGCGTGGAGCATGATCTTGCCGCGCGTGACTTCCGTGACTGACAGGTCCACGACGACAGGCGCGGCCTCGCGCCGCGGAAAGACGGCGGCGATCGGATTGGTGCCGTAGAGGGGTGTGCGCCCGCCCCAGGCGTTGATGGCCGCAGGCGAGTTGCTGAACGCAAAACCGATCAGCCCCGCCTTTGCCACCGGCGCAAGGTGATAAGCCGCCGCGCCCATGTGATGGCTGTTGGTGACGCCGGCAAACGCGATGCCGTAGCGCTTGGCGCGCTTCATCGCTTCCTTCACTGCCAGAGCGGCTGCCGGAAACGCGAGTCCCCCCTTCGCGTCAACAAGGCAGGTCGCGCCTTTGCTCCGGACAACGACCGGTTTCGCTGCGCCGTCGACACGGCGTTCGCGCACATGGTGCGCATAGAGCGCGACCCGAGAGAGCCCGTGCCCGGTGAGCCCTTCCATCTCGGCCGCGACGAGCGCCTCAGCCGTCATCCGTGCCATGGGCGTCGAGGTGCCCGCCTGCTTGAGCGCACGCGCGGCAAGCTTCGTCAATCGATCAGCAGGAAACGTCGGCATCGGTGGTTGTCGCTCCTTCCTTCAGCAGGGATTCACTTGGCTTAACGCGCGTGAATTCGACCGGTCGCGTCGCGATATCGAAGCGGCCTTCCTTCCAGGTGGCGCAGGTGTAGCGGGAATTTTCCAGGTCTCGCACTTCGGTAAAATCCGAGCGATAGTGCGCGCCGCGGGAATCCTCTCGCGCGGTCGCGGCGCAGCGGATCGACTTCGAGACGAGGATAAGGTTCTTCAGGTTCAGCCAGTCGTGCCATGTCAGATTGAAAGCCAGATTGGCGCCGTCCACGCCGGTGGCGTCGAGCTGCGCCTCGAGTTCGTCGAGTGCGCCCGCCGCGCGCATGAGGCTCGCCGCGTCGCGGATAATGCCGACGTCCTCCCACATGAGGTCATAGAGGCGCTCGCGAATCGCGTTGAGGTCACCCGCTGGCTTCCCGAATGGCGCAGTCACGAATGCGGCTGCGTTCTCGAGGGTCGCCGCGTCAGGCTCGTGGAAGCTTCCGTTACGCCGTACCCATCCGGGCATCATGTCCCCTGCAATGCCACCAAAGACCGTCGAGTTGGCCACACCGTTTCCCCCCAGACGATTGGCGCCATGTACGCCGCCCGAGTCCTCGCCCGCGACGAAGAATCCGGCGAGATCGGTCGTGCAGTCCGGATTGAAGACGACACCGCCCATCATGTAATGCGCCGTCGGCACGACGTCCACCTGTCCCGAGACGAGATCGAAACCGCAATCCTCGCACCGCTCCACCATGCCCTTGAACTGTTTCCGCACCATGACGGGATCGAGGTGGCGCATCGTGATGTAGAGCCCGCCGCGCGGGCCAACGTTGCCTTTGCGCATCTGATCGAACATGGCGCGGCTTACGATATCGCGGGTCGCGCGCTCGTTGCGCGGATCGTAGAGGTGCATGAAACGTTCGCCTGCGCCGTTGAGCAGCTGGCCGCCCGCTCCGCGCAGCCCCTCCTCGATGATGGTGCCGGTGATGCGCGTGTGCGGGCCGGCCATGAGCCCGGTCGGGTGAAACTGGACCATCTCCATGTCGCGTAGCGTGAGACCGGCCCGCAACGCCATCGCCATGCCGTCGCAGGTCTTGTCGCCTGAAGGCGTGTGGTAGCGATACATGGTCGGCCCGCCGCCCGTGGCGAGCAACACTGCCTGCGCCTGCACGAACACGAACTCGCCGGTCCGTATGTCGATCATCAGCACGCCGGCAATTGCATCGCCTCGCTTGCTGCGGACCAACTCGACTGCGCGGTGCTCCTCGAGACGGTGAATGCCGCGCGCCCACACCTGTTCGGCCAAACGGTTGATGATCTCGATGCCGGTCAAATCGCCCTTGTGCACGGTGCGGTCGAAGGTCTGCCCGGCAAAGGCCTTCTGGTGCACGGTGCCGTCGGGATTGCGGTCGAAATAGCAGCCGAGCTCGTTTTCGAGCTCACGGATGCGCTCGACCGCCACGTCGACCAGGGTCCAGGCAAGCTCCTGGTGCGGCAGCCATTTACCGCCCTCGATCGTGTCCATGAAATGGCGCTCGACCGAGTCCTCGGCGGCGAGCGCGACGTTGTAGCCGCCCTGCACCATGCGCGTGCAGCCGCATTTGCCGAGAAGGCCCTTCACCGCAACGGTGATCGAGAGGTTCGGGTCGCGCTGGTGCGCGTGCAGCGCGGCAAACAGCCCCGCCCCACCCGAGCCCAGGATGAGGATGTCGGTCTTGAGTCTACGCACCAGATCGAACCGCCATCAAAATCAGGAACAATAATTGAACCGCCAAGACGCCAAGAGAAACAAGAATCAAACCAGATCGAACCGCCGAGGCGGCTAGGGAAACAAAAACCAAAACAGAACCGAGAATCAAGACCTATCCAACCACAGAGATAAGAAGAAAATCAAAAGCAAGAACGGGAACAAGCCACTGTTCTTTGCAAGTGATTCCTGTCTTTAGTTCTCTCTGCGTCTCGGCGGTTTAGTTTGAAATCTCCGTTTTCTTGGCGGTCTTGGCGGTTCAATTCCAGCTCTTGCTTCTCTCCGTGTCTCCGCGGTTCAAATATTGTCGTGCTTCTCTTGGCGCGCTTGGCGGTTAATTGCCTTTGACGCCGAGCGAGGCGAGTGTGGCGGCGCGCTTTCCGCGCGCCACCTTGTTCACCTGCGTATAAAGGCTCTCGCCATGGCTGTCCATTGACACCAGCAGCGGGCCGAATCCCTTTACGCGGAACTTCCACAGCGACTCGGGATTGAGATCATCGAGATCCACGTCCTCGATCGCCTCCACCCACGTGGTCTCCAGGGCCGCGGCGCCGCCGATGACGGCGAGGTACACGCCGCCAATTTCTTTGAACGCCGCGACCGAGCTCTCGCGCAGCCCGCCCTTGCCGATGATGATTCGCACGCCGTATTCGCTCATCAGGGGGCGAGAGAAACGCTCCATGCGATCGCTGGTCGTTGTGCCAATGCAGATGGGCGCATAGCCGCACGGAGTCGCCGTTGTCTCCCCGACCCATTTGACGTTGGGCGCCGTATGAATGACCGCGTGGCCTCTCAAATCGAAGCGCGTCTTCCGCCCGCGATCGAACATGTGGATCTGCGTCGCGTCACGGATGCCGTAGAGCGTGCCGTTGAGCGTGACCGTGTCGTTCACGCGGAGCTGGCGGACCTGCTCCTCCGTCACCGGCATCGTGAAATCAAAATGCGCCATGGAGAAAACCCTTCAGCCGCCGATGAACGCCGATCAAGGCGAGAAGCAATAAACATTGTAAGTAACATCTGCGTTTATCCGCGTTTATCTGCGGCTTAAGTCAAAAACCATACTCCAGGCCGCGCGGCGTGAAGGTGGCGCGGGCGCGGCGCGCGGAGTGGCATTGCATGTTGACCGCCACCGGGTTCATGGTGATATGCGTCGCCCCGGTCTCGACGTGCACCGCGAACGAGGTCGAATCGCCGCCCAAGCCCTGCGGACCGACCCCCAACTGGTTCACCGCGCGAGAGAGCTCGTCCTCGAGCTTCGCACCTTCGGGATCCTCACATCGGCTGCCCAGCGGACGCGTCGCCGCGACCTTGGAAAGATGCACGCACAGATCGGCCGTGCCGCCCACGCCCACCCCGACGATCGTCGGCGGGCAGGTTTTGCCGCCAGCGTCCAGCACGCAGTCGATGACGAAGGTCTTGATCGCGTCCACGCCCTCGGCCGGGATCGCCATCTTGAGCCAGGAATTGTTCTCCGAACCGCTGCCCTTGGGAATCATCTCGATCGACAGCGTCTCGGCGCTCGCGGTGAAGTCGATGTTGATCACCGGTACCCAGCGGCCGCAGGAGGTATGCTGATTGACCCGGGTGACGGGATGCACGACGGATGAGCGCAGCGGGTGCTCGCGCGTGGCGCGTTCGCATCCCCGCACGATCGCCTGCTTGAGCGCGTGGCCGTCTACCTCGACCTTGCCGCCGATCGTCACGTTGTAGATGGGAACGCCCGTATCCTGGCATAACAGGTTACGGGTATCCTCGGCAACCTGGATATTGCGGATCATGGTCCCGAGCACCGCCTTCGCCGTGCTGTCGGTTTCATTCCGATCGAGCCGCTCGAAACCCTGCTTGATGTCCGGCGGCAGAAGCTTCAGCGCCCGGATGTAAAGCTCCTTGGACGCCTCCTCGACCTGTTTGATATCGACCTTCATCTGCACTCCATGAGGCAAACCACGGGCGATAACGGATAGCGGTTGAACAACGCTGCTGCCTGCGACGTTCGTCGCGCGCGCGAGGCCGGTTCCGATAAACGATTGCCGCGAGGAAAATTCGATCAACCATACCTTATAGGCCTTCTACCAGCAAGGCGGCGCACCAACCCAAAGGCGGAAGGATGAAGGCGGAAGAGGCTTACACTCCGTGATGGGTGACGAGTGATGGGTGACGAGTGATGGGTGACGAGTGACGACGGGCGGTTCGTTCCACTCACCACTTACCATTCACGCAGTTTGGGAAGTCCGATTTCTGATCTGCGTTCATCGGCGTTCATCGGCGGCGAATAAGCGGTTTTTGACGTCTCGATTCACCATTCACGATTCGCGGCAATGAAGCGTTTATCCGCGGTTAAAAACACGTTTCACGTTTCACGGCCGTTACATTTCGAGTTCTTGGGATAGCTAGAGACCCATCGCCTCAACGCTGAGACGGCGCAGCTCGCGTCGCAATCGCTCGCGTGCCGCGCGGTGCGCCGGGCGCCGAGCCAGATTCGTGAGCTCGTACGGATCGCGCTCGAGATCGTAGAGCTCATCCAGCTCGCCGTCGCGGCCGCGATCGATCCAGCGAATGTATTTATTGCGGTCCGTGCGCACCGCCTTGTAGGTCATGCCGATGAGCCAGGGCATGGCGTTTTCGGCCCAGTATTCGACAAGGATCGATTTGCGCCAGCCGGCGCGCTTGCCAGAGAACAGCGGGAGCAATGAGTGCCCCTGAACCTGCGTCTCCGGCTTCCCGCCCGCCAAACGCACGAGGGTCGGCGCGATGTCCTGGCAGACCACAAGATTGCGCACACGGGAGCCGGCCTTTATTCGCTTCGGATAACGCGCGATGAACGGCGCGCGAATGCCCTCCTCGTAAGCAAAGCGCCGTTCCGGGCCGAGACCGTGCTCGCCGAAGAAGTAACCGTTGTCGCCGAGGAAGACGATCAGCGTGTCGTCGAGCTGACCCGTGCGCTCCAGCACGTCGAAGAGCATGCCGACGCCCTCTTCGACCGAAGCCATCATCGCCGCACGCAACCGGATCTCCTCCTGCTCACCAGAATGAATGGGTTTAAGCAGCCGTTGCGAGCGCTCGGTGCGCTTGATCTCGAATGCCTCGGCCCAGGCGGGTTTTTGCCTGACCACCTCCGCCGGCGAGAGCATGTTCGGCTTCTTCGGGAACACACATCCCTCGTAGAGCCGCTCGTGGCGCGCCGCGGGCACATACCCGGTCACCGCCAGCGTCCCGTCCGCAGCCTGCTCGGCGTCCGGATGCACCGCCTTGTGCGCCAGAAAAAGCGACCAGGGCTTTTCGTGCTTGCGGCCCACGAAATCCGCTCCCATCGCGTTGAGGATGTCGGTGATGTAACCGGTGTGCTGCACGTAGCGGCCGTGCTCGTTGAGCTTCGGATCGGTGAGCTGGCCGTGGCCGTCGAAGCTGATCCAGTGATCGTAGCCAGGCCGCGGCTTGCCATCGTTGCCCATGTGCCACTTGCCGATGTGGGCCGTCTCGTAGCCCAGCCGTTGCAGCTGGAGGTGATAGTTGGGCAGCCGGTGGCTGGCAGCGTCGCGCGCGACATTGTCGATGATGCCGTGTCGGCTCGCGTACTGGCCGGTCAGGATCGAAGCGCGGTTGGGCGAGCAGATCGGCGTCGTGTGAAAGGCGCGCTCGAACAACGCGCCTTCGTACGCAATGCGGTCGATGTTGGGCGTTTTCAGGTACGGATGTCCGCCCGCGCCGAACTCGTCGAAGCGCAGGTCGTCGACCAGGACAACCAGGAAATTGGGCCGCCGCGCCATGATGCGCTATGAACAGCAGGACTTAGCCACGGAAACACACGGAAGCACGCCGAAACAGAACATTGACACAGAACACCCGAGATGAATTCAAGCCTTTAACAACCGGCATCGCATGACGTGATGTCGCAGCCAGAGTTTTCGCGGTTCGATTCTGTGTAGTTCCGTGTGATTCCGTGGCCATTCTTTTCTTCGCGCAATATCTACAGCAAATTGAGCAGGAACGCGAGCCCGGCGGCGAGTGTCGCCCCGGTTGCCGCTGCCAGCAGGCTCTTCTGCCAATCGCGCCACGCGAGGAATTCCAGCATCAACAGCCGCAAGCCGCCCGTAAGATGAGCGGTGAGCAGCACCACCAGCAGCGTCTCGCCGAACTTGACCAGCGGCTGCTCCGTCCAGCGCAAGAAGGCGTCCAGCCGGGCTGCCCCTTGCAGCGCCTGGCTCAGCGCCCAGAAGTGCAGCGGCAGGAAGAGCGAGAGCAAAATGCCCGATGCGCGATGCACGACGAACGCCCAGTAGGCGGGATGATTGCGCGCGCGGAAATCGTTCTTCATGCGTCCAATTCAACCGCAGACAAACGCAGATATCGGCGGCTTCATACAAACACCGCATAAACGGCGCGAAATCCCAGGAACGCGAGCGCGATGCCGATCACGAGCACCGTCCACTCCAACCCGCGTCCCCGCCAGTCGAAGATCTCCGCGAGCACGCTGCGCAGGCCGATCGGCGCATGAATCGAGACCGCCAGCACGAACACTGCATAAAAGGCGAACCATCCGAGGTTGCCGCGCGTGCGCCCGAGGATCTCAACGGCGGAAAGCCCGTTGCGGACTGCGTAGATCATGGTGACGAGGTGAGCCACCACGCACAGCGCCAGCACTGCCGCGCTGATCCTTTGCGCCGCCCAGAACAGAACCTGCGCACGGATGTTCACGAACATTGTCCACAGGTTCTGCGTGACGAGTGATGGGTGATGGGTGACGAGCGTAGGCCCGCTGCGCGGTCGACGCGTGCTCCGTCACTTTGCACTTTGCGCTCTGCACCCATCATCGCTTCATAGCTCGCCGCGGAGTGCAGCGAGTGTCGTGACGCGCTTGAGCCCGCCGACCGAAGCGGTCGGCGCGAGTTTCTTGGGGCAGCGCTCCGTGCAGCTCATGTGCGTGTGGCAGGCGTGGCAGCCGGCATCACCCGCGACCGCGGCGAGGCGGGCATGACCATCCGTATCACGCACGTCATTGACGAGGGTCCACGCACGGTTGAGCGCGGCCGGACCAAGGTAATCGGCGTTCCACGCGACGACATCGCATGAGCTGTAGCACACACCGCAGCCGATACATTCGATTGCCGCATCCGCCAAGCGCCGCTCGGGTGTCTCCGGCGGTACGCGTGCAAAATCGTCCCGCCGCGTCTGGGCGCCCTGAAAACGACCGCGCGCCCGCGCCCACTTGTCGAAGAACGGCGCCATGTCGGTGACGAGATCCTTGATCACCGGAAGGTTCGAAAGCGGCCCGATCTCGAGCGTGTCGCCCGTCGTGACCTTGGACACGTGAGTGCGGCAAGTCCAGCGCGCGCGCCCGTTCACGGTCATGGCGCAAGAGCCGCACATCCCGACCCGGCAGGCGAATCGATACGACAGCGTCGGGTCCAGTGAGTGCTGGATGCGGGTCACGACATCGAGCACGGTCTGGCTCTCGAGCCGCGGCACTTCGAACGTCTGAAAATGGCCGGACTCCGTCCCCCGCCAGACAGTGACCCTGAGCGTCGACGAGGCGGCCATTTTCAAGTGACGGGTGACGGGTGACGGGTGACGAACGGCATCCTGCGAATGACCTAACGAGTCGAATACATCACTCGTCACTCGTCACTCGTCACTCGTCACTGCCGTTAGGCGCTCTCGTAGAGCCGCGTCATCACGAACTCGCGATGGCCGAGCGCTTCCGCGGCAGTGAGCCGGCCGTTGCAGGTGCGCAGCATGACTTCGAGCAGCTCATCCCCGCACTGATCCAGGTTCTTCTGGCGCTGGAGCAGGCCGGAAACGTCGAGATCAACGTGCTCGCTCATGGTGCGCGCCGTGCGCGGATTGGCGGTAAGTTTGATCACCGGCAGGATCGGGTTGCCGATCACGTTGCCCTGCCCGGTAGGAAAGAAATGCACGACGTAACCGGAAGCAGCGCAGAGCGTCACCATTTCGGCGGCTGCCGACGACGAATCCATGAACCACAGTCCAGGACGTGTCGGCATCTCGGCTTTGTCGAGCACGCCGATCACCTTGCACTTCTTGCCGATCTTCTGAATGTTACCGAGCGCCTTTTCCTCGATCGTGGTCAGCCCGCCGGCGATGTTGCCCTTCGTCGGCTGTGACTCGGAAAGGTCGTCCGTCTTGTGGCGCTCGATCACTTCCTGGTAGCGATTGAACATGCCCATGAAAGCGTCACGAACTTCCTTCGTCGCGCAGCGGTCCGCAACGATCTGTTCCCCGCCGGTAATCTCAGTGGTCTCGCCGAAGCACATCGTCACCCCGAGTGGTTCGAGCTTGTCGAAGGCGTTGCCGACCGTGGGATTCGAGCCGCAGCCCGAGGTCGTGTCGGATTCGCCGCACTTCGTCGAAGCCCAGAGCTCGCTAATGGGGCAGTCCTCGCGCTGCAGTTCCGAAGCCCATTGCATGTATTCCTTCGTGACCTTGGAGGCGCGCAGAATGGTGTCATGGTCGCCGTGGAGCTCGATGCCAAAGCCGGTTACCGGCTTGCCGGTCTTGGCGATGCCATCGACGACGCGCTTGGCCCATCCCTCTTCGATACAAATCACCACCACAGCAGCCACGTTAGGGTTCGATCCCGCGCCGATCAGCGTGCGGAAATGGAGATCCAGATCGGCACCGAACTGCAGCCGCCCGTAGGGGTGGGGAATCGCCAGCGCGCCCTTGACGTTGTTGGCGACCGCTTCGGCGGCAGCGTTGGACAGGTCGTCGACCGGCAGGATGATTACGTGATTACGAATGCCAACGCGGCCGTTCTCGCGGCGGTAGCCCCGGAAAGTCGTCTTACTACTGATCATTACCCACCTCTTGTGACAAGTTACCTTTCATTGGTGAAACGCGCGGCAGCGCGTTTCACCAGCGCTTAGTTTTCAAATTTTGCACGTGGGCATGCTCGCCCACTTTGATCTCGGATACGGCTTTGCCAATGTCGAACCCGTACTTGATGACGGTGTCCCCTTTCTTGATCCCCTGGGTGGCAAGCTTGTGGCCGATCGGGATGTCGTTCAGAGCCTTGACCTTGAGAGTCGAATCGTCTTCCATCAGCCACCCGGTAAGCTCCTGGCCGGCCTTGACACCCTCGACCACGATTACCCCTACGGTGTCCTTCTTGTCGTGCACCAGAAAATGGATCATGACCTCTCCTTGCAAGCGCAGATAGGCAGGCAGCCGACGCGGCCGCCGTTAGCTTAGGAAAAAATCGGGACGCGCTATTTTGTTCGAATTGTGGCTATTTTATTATAGCTTCGCCAGCCCCCGCCGTGCGACCTTGAGCTCGGCGGGATCGCGCGAATGGCGGATCACCCACTCGAACTGCGCCCGAGCGTCCTCCCTGTAGCCGGCGCGCGCAAGGTTGAGGGCCGCGGCCAGCCGCGCCCTCGGGGCGGTGGCATCCGGTGTCCGGCCGCCGGGGGCCAGCGCCGCTTGAAGAAAATAGCCGCCCGCCCGGCCAAACAGGCCGCCCGCTTCCGCGGTGCGCCCAAGCGCCATCAGGAGCTCGCGTTGATGTCCCGTTCCGGCAAGCAGCAACAGGGCCGGGAGCGATGCGTCGGCCGTCTCGGGCTTCCCCGCGGCAACCATTTCCTGGCCCAGCAAGATCGCTCCCGGGACCGCGTTGGCCGGCGGCGATCGCTTCTCGCTCGTTGCGGCCACAAGCGCCTTCATTGCCCCCTCGGGATTGCCGGCCCGCCAGTACATCAGCGCGCGCCGCATCTCCCATTCGGCCATCGTCATGCCTGACGGGATAGCAAGCCCCTCCCAGAACCGCACTGCAAGCGTGGCCTCATCCCGTGCTTCAGCGATGGAGCCAAGAAGGTAGCGGGCCTGCCCATCGATGGCGGTGACGTCGATGGTCTCGTGATCGAACAGACGCAAAGCCACCGCGTCGAGCTTGCCCTGCTGCAACGACCGCACGAGTTGCAGCTGCGCGGGCTGGCGCGCCTCCAGCGAGCGGGCGCGCTGAGCCAGGTAGGCGAAAAAAGCGCGTGCAATGAACGGATCCGGCTGCAGCCGTTTCGAAGCGTACGTCGCCCAAGCCGCATCGTCCCCCACCAGCAGATGATTCAAGTTGGCCGATTCCTGGGCCAACGTGTGGTAGGTCTGCCACAGCTGCGCGGCCGCGGCGCCGGCTTCCTCGCGGCCGCCCGCATTTTGCACCAGCTGCTCGAGCGCCTCGATGCGGACCGAGCGCTTCCCGCCTCCGGCTGCCGCCTCGGCAATGACTTGCCAATGCCCGCGGCCGCCGCCTTTGGAGAGCCGCGCGCGCGACTGCGCAATGGCCGCATCCGGCTTGATCAGACCCGCCTTGAGCCGCAGCATCTGCTTCGCGGGGCTGCCCTCGTCGAGGCGCGCGAGCCAGTTGGCTGCCTCACGTGCCATGTCGAGCACGAGCAGCCCATCCACGAAACGTGCTGCGGTCGCCGGCTCGAGCGGATGGAAGTCCTGCGCGAACCGGAGCATCGCGCGAAAGGCCGCATGACCATTACCTTCGGCGAGATAACTCTCGATGACGAGCAAGCGCAGCTCGCGCCCTCCATCCGGCACGGCGCCAGACTGCCACAGCGCGCGCGCGACCAAACCGCGTGCCTGTGCGGGCTGTCCCGCTTTTAGCGCGGACTGCGCCGCCAGCGCGAGCGCCTGGCGCAACTCGCGCTCGGGCAGGTGGGGCAGGAGCGCGCCGGTGCGCGCGAGCACGTCCTGATAGCGCTTGAGTGCGAACAGCGCCCGTAATCGGAGCGTCTCCCACTCGCCCCATCGCGAATCCGCGGTCTCACGCGGCTGCCGTTGCTCGACGCGATCGAGCGCGAGCCGCGGCGCGCCGCTCTCCAGCAGTTGGCGCGTGGTCTCCAGCGCCCTCGCCGGATCCACGGCAGCCAGCATCAGTACGGCTATGACGATCGCGCGCATCCGTTAATTTTATCCTGTCCGGTTGCTGCTGCCTCGGCCGCTCCACCGCAAGACAATTCGTATCGCGTCAGAAACGAAAAAAGGCGGCACGAGGCCGCCTTCCCTGAGCACCTATACCGGCTACTCCTGCGGGGTTGCCTGCTCCACTTCTTCGTTGCGCACCGTGAGTTTCTCGCGGATGCGTGCTGCCTTGCCGGTGCGCTGCCGCAAGTAATAGAGCTTGGCGCGCTGCACTTCGCCGCGGCGCTTGACGTCGATGCTGGCGATGAGCGGCGAGTAGGTCTGGAACGTGCGTTCCACCCCCTCGCCCGAAGAAATCTTGCGCACGATGAATGAGGAGTTGAGTCCGCGGTTGCGCTTGGCGATCACGACGCCTTCGTACGCTTGCAACCGCTTGCGGTCGCCCTCGACCACGTTCACGTTCACCACCACGGTGTCGCCCGGTGAGAACGACGGGATCCGCTTGCCGAGCCGCTTCATTTCTTCGGCCTCGAGCTGCCTGATGATGTCCATGTTAAGCTCCTTACAATTACCATTTTGCGGAATTGGCCAAGAACCAATTCCGCGCTGTACTTTTCCCCTCTCCTGCCGGGAGAGAGGGGTGAGGGGTTAGGGCTAACTGCTATTCCGCCACCGCCTTGCTTTCGTTCTCCCGCTTGTACTCTTCTAACAACGCGCGCTCGTCCGTGCTGAGCACCCGCTGTTCCAGCAAATCCGGGCGCCGCTCCCAAGTTCTGCCCAGCGCCTGCTTGAACCTCCAGCGGGCAATCTCGCGGTGATTGCCCGAGAGCAGCACCGGCGGCACCACCGCCTCGTTGTACACCTCCGGCCGCGTGTAATGCGGACAATCCAGCAAGCCGGCCGCAAAGGAGTCTTGAATCGCCGACTCCGCATCGCCCAGCGCCCCCGGAAGCTGACGCACGATGCAATCCATCAGTACCATCGCCGCCAGCTCGCCGCCCGAAAGCACGTAGTCACCGATCGAGATCTCCTCGTCGACCGCCCGGCTGACGACCCGCTCATCCACGCCCTCGTATCGCCCCGCCAGGAGCACCAGCCCTGGCAGTGCCGCGAGCTCCATAACCCGCCGGTGTTTCAGCAGCTGCCCCTGCGGCGACAGGTGCACTACGCGCGTCTCCTTCACCCCCGCGCTTCTCTGCCGCTGCCGCGCTGCGGTGAGCGCCTCTTCCAGCGGCTCGACCATCATTACCATGCCCGGCCCACCCCCGTAGGGGCGGTCGTCCACGGTGCGGTAACTGTTGGCCGCAAAATCGCGCGGATTCCACTGCACCAACTCGAACAGCTTGCGCTCACGCGCCCGGCCCGTGACGCCGGACTCGGTCACGGCCTCGAACATCTCGGGAAACAGCGTGACCACGTCAAACTGATACATCAGTAGTCCGCACCCCAATCCACCCGGATCACGCCTACGCCGGGGTCCACCTCCCGTATCACCTGCGCGATGAAGGGGATCAACCTCTCGCGCCCGTCTTCCACGACCAGCACGTCGTTCGCGCCGGTTTGCATGATCGCCGTCACGCGGCCAAGATCCTGCTCTACTGCGTTCACGACTCTCAGGCCGATCAAGTCAGCCCAGTAGTATTCTTCGGCTCGTGCCGCCGGTAGCGCCGCACGCGGTACCGCCACCGTCTTGCCCTTCAGCGACGCCGCAGCCTCGCGATCGTCGCAGCTCTCGAGCTTGGCAAGCAGCGCCCGACCCTGGACCGTGCCGCCAACAATTGAATGCTCCTGCCAGCCGTCCCCCCCGCCAATCCACCAGTTCCGGAAATCGAGGAGGCTCCGCGCTTCCGCAGTGAGCGGCTGAACCTTGATCCAGCCTTTGACACCATGCGGGGCGCCGATGCGCCCCATCATCACCAGTTTCTCAGGCGGCCTTCTGTTCACCGCGCTGCTTGATGAGCCGCGCCACGGTGTCGGAGAGCTGCGCGCCCTTGCCCTTCCAGTACGTGAGCCGATCGCGATCGAGCCGCAGGCGCTCGCGCCCTGCGGGCGCCATAGGGTCGTAGAAGCCGATGCGCTCGATGAAGCGCCCGTCGCGCGCGCGGCGCGAATCCGCAACGACCAGGTTATAAAACGGGCGCTTCTTGGCGCCCCCGCGGGCAAGTCGTATCACCACCATGTTCGTACCAGTCCGAAAAGCGGGAAGGGCGTGATTTTACGCTAGTTTTTTGCCCGCAGGCAAGGCGAATGGCGCGTGGCCGAACTGCACGGGGGAGACTGTCGCTCTACCGGCCACGCGCCATTAACCTGATGATTCTCTTTCATTACGCCCCTAGGTGGCCATGGTCATTACGGTAAACTGCGGCGTCTTCTGACGGGAGCTGGCATGAATACACCTCACGATATCGCTCACCGGGTCGAGGCGGCGCTTGCGGAGCGCTTCGGAACGGACTTGGACGCTGACGTAGATCTGCCGGGGTTGGACGAATTGGCCCGCATCGCGATGCACCGCTCACATCGCAAGTACGCGGAACAGCCGGTGGACCCAACCCTGTTGCGGCTCCTGTTCGCATGCGCGCTTTCGGCGCCGTCCAAGTCCGATCTGCAGCAAGCCGACGTCATTCATGTAACCGACGCCGCCAGGCGCAAGGTGATCGTCGAGACGATGCCCGACATGCCGTGGATCATGAACGCGCCCACCTTCCTCGTGTTCTGCGCCAATAACCGGCGGATCCGGCAAATCGGTGAATGGCGCGGCAAGCCCTTCGTGAACGAGCATCTCGACCACTTCATGAACGCGGCAGTAGACGCGGGCCTCGTCATGATGAATTTCATCCGCGCCGCGGAGGCGGTGGGCTTGGGGACCTGTCCCATCAGCGCGGTGCGAAACCGTGCCGACACGGTGAGCGACGTGCTCGAGCTTCCCGAAGGCGTGTTTCCGGTGGCCGGCCTGTGCGTGGGTTACCCGGCCGAAGCGGGCCGCATCACGCCGCGACTCGCGCTGAACGTGACAGTGCACCAGGATCGTTACAACGAGTCGGACCTCCGCGAAAAAATCGACGCTGACGACCGCAGGCGCCACGCCGTGCTGCCCTATCGCCAGCAGCGGCACGTTGAACGATTCGGGCAGGTGCCGTTCTACGGCTGGTCGGAGGACAAAGCGCGCCAATACGCGGTGCCGGAGCGCGCCGATTTCGGTGCCTTCATCCGTAAGCAGGGCTTCAGCCTGAAATAGGCGGGAACCTCACCCGCCTATTTCAATCGAAGTACTCCTTTGCGATTCTTAGGACAACTCTCGTTAAATTAGCTTGGTCGACCACGCGTCACGAAAGATGCTGCCACGAAGTTCGCGCCTGACGAAATCACGAATACTCCAAGTCATGTTGACGGTTCTTATCGGCGTTCATCGGCGTCTATCGGCGGCTGAAAGTGATCTTTTTTTAGGAATGCGCTGACGCCTGTCAGCGCATTCCTGGAAACTTCCCTTTCATCGAGCGCATCATCTTCGCCATTCCGCCCTTCGACATCATTTTCATCATCTTCTGCGTCTGCTCGAACTGGTTGAGCAGACGGTTCACTTCCTGCACGGTGACGCTGGCCCCCGCCGCGATGCGCCGCTTGCGCGAAGCTTTGATGACTTCAGGCTTGGCGCGCTCCTGCGCGGTCATCGAGTTGATGATGCCCTCGAGACGACGGATCGCGCGATCGTCCATCTGTGGTGCACCCTGCGTCATGCGCGCAAGATCGCCGGGCAACTTGTCGAGCAAACCTGCCACGCCGCCCATCTTTTTCATTTGCGCAATCTGTTGCTTGAAGTCCTCGAGGTCAAAGCCTTTTCCAGACTTCACCTTGCGGGCAAGTTTCTCGGCTTCGGCGTGGTCGACGCTCCTGCGCACATCCTCGATCAGCGAGAGCACGTCCCCCATCCCGAGAATGCGTGAGGCCATGCGGTCCGGATAGAAGGGCTCGAGCGCGTCGAGCTTCTCGCCCACCCCCGCGAACTTGATCGGCTTGCCAGTCACTTGCCGCACCGATAGCGCGGCCCCGCCCCGGGCGTCACCGTCGAGCTTGGTCAAGATGACGCCCGTCAGCGGCAGCGCCTCTCCGAATGCCTTCGCCGTATTAACGGCGTCCTGCCCCTGCATTGCGTCCACGACGAACAGCGTTTCGACCGGTTTCAGCGCCGCATGCAGTTCGGTGATCTCGCGCATCATCGCCTCGTCGATCGCAAGCCGCCCGGCGCTGTCGACGATCAGCACGTCGGCATAGTGCTTGCGCGCGTAATCGAGCGCCCGCTCCGCGATATCGATCGGTTGTTCGCCGACCGCTGAGGGAAAGAATTCGGCCTCGACCTGCCCGGCCAGTGTGTGCAACTGCTCGATCGCCGCCGGCCGGTACACGTCACAGCTGACCAGCAGCACCTTCTTCCTGAGCTCGCGCCGCAACCAGCGCGCGAGCTTGCCCGAGGTCGTCGTCTTGCCGGAGCCCTGGAGGCCAGCGAGCAGAATAACCGCCGGCGGTTGCGTGGCGAGGTCGAGCGCATCGTTCTTCTCGCCCATCAGCGTGACAAGTTCCTGATGCACCACTGCGACCGCCGCCTGACCCGGCGTTAGGCTGCCGATCACCTCCTGCCCGAGTGCTTTCTCGCGCACCCGCGCGACGAAATCCCGCACGACCGGCAGTGCAACGTCGGCCTCGAGCAGTGCGACGCGCACTTCGCGCAATGCGTCCTGGATGTTGGCTTCGGTCAGGCGCGCCTCGCCGCGCAGTGTCTTGACGACCCGCGAGAGACGGTTGGTCAGGTTATCGAACATCGGTCAGCCTAACGGCCTGTCGGACTTGACAGTCCGCACAGGCTGCTAACAGCAAAATCGGCCGGTCCTTCAGCGGAAAACCTGGCCGAAAGGATCGAATGCGTAGAAAAGCAAAGGTGATTTTGCATACTCGCTATCCTTTCTTGCGATTGTCCTGGTGCCGGTTTTGCATAAGGAGTTTGTCGGGGCCAAGTCCGACAAACTCCTGGTTGGTGTAGACTCGGAACGTGCCGGAAATTCTACCGTATCTAGCCAATGCGCTGCTCTATGCAGTGCTTGCATTCTACTTCTGGCGCACGCGCTGGCCGCACGCGAGCGAGGCGGGGGTGGCCGGCCCATCCTTCAGCGCGATCGAGCATTACGCGGTGCTGGTGCCGCTTGGGATCCATACCGTGCTCCTGGCGCGCTCAGCATTTGCGCCGGACGGGCTCCATCTTGGCATCGGCAATGCCGTATCGGCAATCCTGTGGTTAACTGTGCTGATCTACTGGATCGGGAATTTCTTCTACCGCCTTGACGGCCTGCAGGCGCTGGTGCTGCCGATCGCGGCGGCCGCCGTGCTGCTGCCGGGCCTGCTGCCCTCGCTCAACCCTTTGCCCAACACCGAGTCCATCGTATTCGGGGTGCACTTGGTCATCGCCATGCTGGCGTACAGCCTGTTCACCATCGCCTCGCTCCACGTGCTCTTGATGGCGTTGCTCGAGCGCCGACTGCACGACGGGACTCTGCCACGCGCGCTCAACCAGCTGCCGCCGCTGCTGACAATGGAAACGTTGCTGTTCCGCATCATCTGGACCGGCTTCATTCTGCTCACGGCGACCCTCGTGACCGGTGTCGTGTTCTCGGAAGAATTGTTCGGAAAGGCGGCGAAGTTCAACCACAAGACAGTTTTCGGGGTCGTTTCGTGGATCATCTTCGCGGCGCTGCTGTGCGGCCGCCATGTCTACGGCTGGCGCGGCCGCGTCGCCGTGCGCTGGACGCTCGCTGGTTTCCTTGCCCTCGTGCTGGCCTACGTGGGCAGCAAGTTCGTGCTCGAAGTCATCCTAGGCAGAGCCTAGGAGTGTGTCGGACTTTGTCCCGACACACTCCTTACGCAAAACCGCCCGTAGGCAAACAGCGGAGATTGGCCCGAAATGCCTGTATTCGGCGCCGCTGCTACACTCCTTTGTCGGAAAAAAAACAAGTCCTTTGACCCCGCCCTGTTGTAAGCCTGCGGGCGGTTTTGCATTTAGCCGCCTGTCAGAACTTCAAGTCCGACAGGCCGATGGGATTACTCGTATATCCGGAACGAAATTGGGTTCGGAGCGTGACGGCTCGGTGCCTGGCCCAGAGTTCTTATGAGTTCTTTTTCCTAAGCCGTTCTTGACACCGTCAAGAACCGCTCCGATACTAAATTTTCCCCTTTCATTGAGCGCCCCAACTTGGAAACGATCCATGATTCCACGCTGTTTATCGCGCTGATCATCCTGCTCGCGATTTCCGCTTTCTTCTCCATCTCCGAGACCAGCATGGTGGCGCTCAACCGCTACCGGCTGAAGCATCTCGTGCAAAGCGGACATACCGGCGCCAGGCTTGCCTCCCAGCTGCTCGCCCGCACTGACAAGTTCCTGGGCATGGTGCTGTTCGGCAACAACCTGCTCAACGTCGCGACCGCCCTGGTCATGGGCGAGATCGCCATACGCTACCTCGGCAACAGCCAGGCTGCGCTGCTTGTGGCAACCGCGGCGGCAACGTTCGCCATCCTGGTCTTCAGCGAGATCACTCCCAAAGTGCTCGGTGCAGCCTATCCCCTGCGCATCGCGTTGCCGGCCAGCTACCTGCTGGTGCCACTGCTTCGGATCGCGCAGCCGGTGGTCTGGTTCGTGAACGTGTTCGTGCAAGCCCTGCTCTGGCTATTGCGGTTGCGACCGGCGGAGAGTACCGGTGAGCACAAGCTGTCGGTGGAGGAGCTCCGCATGCTCGTGCTGGAGACCGGTTATCTCCCGCAGAAGCACCAGAGCATCCTGCTCAACCTGTTCGACCTCGAAGCGATCACGGTGAATGACGTCATGGTGCCGCGCAATCACATCGAAGCGATCGACCTCGATGCGCCGCTCGACGACATTCGCCAGCAAATTGCCACGGCCCATCACCGACGCCTGCTGGTCTATCACGGCCGCCCGGACGAGGTCGTGGGCACTTTGCGGGTCCGCAGCGTGCTCAACTTGGTGCAGAACGAAGAACTGACCAAGGAGCGCCTGCGCGAAATCATTCGCGAACCGTCCTTCGTACCGGTCGGCACGCCGCTGTTTTCGCAGTTGCACAATTTCCAGGAGGAACAGGATCGCGTGAGCCTGGTGGTGGACGAGTACGGAGAGCTCATGGGTCTCGTCACAATGGAGGACATCCTGGAGGAGATCATCGGCGAATTCACGACCCAATCTCCGCTACAGACTCAGGTCTTTGCCAAGCAGGCCGACGGCAGCGTTCTCGTCGAAGGCTCAACGCTGCTGCGCGATCTCAACCGCAAACTGGGCTTCGATTTCCCCCTCGACGGGCCGAAAACGTTGAATGGGTTGATTGTCGAATACCTGCGGGATATTCCGGAGCCGAACACCAGTGTCAAGATCGCGGGGCACCCCCTGGAAATCGTTCAGACGCAGGATCGGATGGTAAAAGCGGTGAGAATTGTCCCGCCAGCGGCATCTGAGGGTCGTCCCGGGGTCCCATCCGGGGAAAAATAGGGACAAATACGCTTTACAAACCTCTCCCAGACGTGCATCATTTTATCAGCAATCTCGTCTAACCTATTGGTTAGATAAGCCAATCTGGAGATTCAACATGGCAACTGCTGCAGCGGCCGCCAGAAGAAGGCCGGACGTCAAGGAATTCAACTTCAACTGGGTCGGAACGGACCGGAGCGGCAAGACCGTGCGCGGGGAGATGCGCGCAGTCGGCACGGCGCAGGTCAACGCGTTGCTGCGGCGTCAGGGCATCCGCGTGCTCGAGGTCAAGCGCCGGCGGTTCCGCGGCGGCACCATCACCGAGAAGGACATCGCCCTGTTCACCCGGCAGCTGGCTACCATGATGAAATCCGGCGTGCCGCTGCTCCAGGCGTTCGACATCGTCGGCAAGGGCAACACCAATGCCGCGGTGTCGAAGCTGCTCTTCGACGTCAAGACCGACGTAGAGACCGGATCGAGCCTGAAGCAGGCGTTCGAAAAGCACCCGCTCTACTTCGATGCGCTTTTCTGCAACCTCATCGGCGCGGGCGAAGCCGCCGGTATTCTCGACAGCCTGCTCGAGCGGCTCGCGACCTACAAGGAAAAGATTCTCGCCATCAAGAGCAAGATCAAAGCGGCGCTGTTCTACCCGGCGGCGATTGTTGTTGTCGCCTTCGTGATCACGTCGATCATCATGATCTTCGTCATCCCCTCCTTCAAGTCGGTGTTTTCCAGCTTTGGCGCTGACCTTCCGGCCCCGACGCTGTTCGTGATGGCGTTGTCGGAGTTCTTCGTCGAGTACTGGTGGGCAATCTTCGGTGGCATCGGCTTCGCCGGCTGGTTCTTCTTCTACACCTGGAAACGCTCGCCGAAGATGCAGAGTTTCATGGACCGGGTGTTGTTGCGGATCCCGGTTTTCGGGAGCCTCGTGCGCAAATCGTCGATCGCGCGCTGGACCCGGACCCTCTCGACCATGTTTGCGGCCGGCGTACCGCTCGTCGAAGCGCTCGATTCGGTGGCGGGCGCGGCGGGTAATTACGAGTACTACGTGGCCACCAAGAAGATTCAAAACGAAGTATCCACCGGCTCCAGCCTTACCTCGGCGATGGCGGGCACCGAGGTCTTCCCGAACATGGTGATCCAGATGGTGACGATCGGCGAGGAGGCGGGCTCGCTCGATGCCATGCTCTCCAAAGTCGCAGACTTCTATGAGGCGGAAGTTGATGATGCGGTGGAGGCCCTATCGAGCCTTATGGAACCGCTGATCATGGTGGTGCTGGGCACGTTGATCGGCGGCATGGTGATCGCCATGTATCTGCCCATATTCAAGATGGGCCAGGCGGTCTAATAACGGAATTCAGGACCAAGGACCCAGGATTCAGGGAATGCGGCCTCCCGCCTGCCAGCGTTCTTCTTTGAATCCGGAACCTTGAATTCCGAATCCTGGATGGTTTTCCTGCAGCTGCTTCTGACGACTCCCTGGTTGCTGATCACCACCGCGGTCCTCTTCGGGCTCGTGGTGGGCAGCTTTCTCAATGTGGTGATCCACCGGCTGCCGCGCGTGCTCGAGCAGGGGTGGCAGGCCGAATGCGCGGAGTTGACCGGAAATCCCCTGCCTGCGGGCGAGACCTACAACCTGATGCTGCCCCGATCGCGCTGCCCGCACTGTGCGCACCCCATCCGCGCCGTCGAGAACATCCCGATCTTGAGCTACGTGGTGTTGCACGGGCGTTGCGCCGCCTGCAAGGCACCCATCTCGCTGCGCTATCCCGCAGTCGAAGCGCTGGCCGGCGCGTTCGCGGGTTATATTGCCTGGCGCTTTGGCGCGAGCGCCGCCGCGGCGGGCGCGATGCTGTTCGCATGGACCATGATCGCCCTCGCGTTCATCGATCTCGATACGTTTTACCTGCCGGACAATCTGACCCTGCCACTGCTGTGGGTGGGTCTTGCGTTCAATATCGGCGCGACGTTCACCGATCTGACTTCCGCGGTTATCGGTGCCGCGGCCGGCTACCTCGTGCTGTGGGCCGTGTTCTGGGCTTACAAGTTCGCCACGGGCAAGGAGGGAATGGGCTATGGTGATTTCAAGTTGCTCGCAGCGATCGGCGCCTGGCTGGGCTGGAAAATGCTGCCGCTCGTGATTCTGCTGTCCTCGTTCGTTGGCGCCGTTATCGGCATCGGGCTCATCGTGCTGGCGCGGCACGGACGTAACGTGCCCATTCCCTTCGGTCCGTATCTTGCGCTCGCCGGTTTGATTGCGTTGTTCTACGGCGAACAGCTCACCCGGCAGTACCTCGACCTCTTCTAGCGCGTCGTGGCGCCGTTTTGCGTCGGATTGACCGGCGGCATCGCCTCGGGAAAATCGAGCGCCGCGAAGCTCTTCGAGGAACTTGGCGCGGCCGTCGTCGACACCGACGCGATCGCGCATGAGTTGACCCAGCCCGGGTCGGGCGCTATGGGGGAAATCCGCCGTGCCTTCGGCGCTGCGTTCATCGCGCTGGACGGCAGCCTCGAGCGCGCGAAGATGCGCCAGCTCGTGTTCAACGATCCAGACGCGAAAGCAAAACTCGAGGGCATTCTCCACCCCTTGATCCGGGAGCAAGCGCGCGCGCGAATCGTCGCGGCACAGCAGCCTTATGTGATCGTGGTGGTCCCGCTCCTGATCGAGACCGGCGCTTACGGCGATCTCATCCAGCGGGTGCTCGTCGTCGATTGCGGCGAGGAGCAGCAGGTGGCGCGCGCGATGCAACGCAGCCAACTCAAGGAGAGCGAGGTGCGCGCGATCCTCGCGGCGCAGCTGCCACGCGCGGAGCGCCTCAAGTGCGCCGACGATGTGATCAATAACGATGGCAACATCGAAGCGCTGCGTCAGCAGATACACGCGCTGCACGCCGGGTACCTCGCGTTGGCTCAGGCAGCCCGCACGCGTGATTCAATGCGCGAATAGCGTGAAAGTGCATGTTAAAGCCTTTATTTCTTTCGGTTTCTGTTGAATACTAGGCGCAACGCCACATGAGCTTCCTCTCTTCGACAGGCGTCAACGCCGTGATCAGTTACGAGTACCCGTTGAGCGAGCGCGTGCGGACGCTTTTGCGTCTCGAAGATCTGTTTGACCGCGTCGAACATTTCCAAGGCAAGAACGAGCACTACGAGCATCACATCGCTTTGCTGTCGATTTTCGAGATCCTCGACGTTTCAGGTCGCGCCGATCTCAAGTCCGACCTGCTTCAGGAGCTGGAACGTCAGAAACAGGCACTCGAGGGTCTGCGCGGCAATCCGGAGGTCTCGGAATCGGCGCTGGACAACATGCTGTGGCAGATCGATCAGGCCTCCTCTAAGCTATTCCAGAGCTCCGGCAAGATCGGCCAGGAGCTGCGCGACAACGACTGGCTGATGAGCATCCGGCAGCGAACGAATATTCCCGGCGGGATGTGCGAGTTCGACCTGCCGTCTTATCACTACTGGCTGCAGCAGGATCCCGATCAGCACCGGCATGACCTTCAGCTGTGGCTTGCGCCGTTCCTTCCCATTCGCGACGCGATCGTGATCGTCCTGCGGCTGTTGCGCGAGAGCGGCAAGACGACCGCCCACCTCGCACACCAGGGCGTCTACCAGCAGATGATGGCCGGGCGCATCGCCCAGATGGTGAGAATCCGCCTGAAACGCGAGTACCAATTCGTGCCCGAGATCAGCGCAAACAAGTACGCACTCAATATCCGTTTTACCACGCAGGAGGGGATGCAGCGCCCCAAGCCGGCCGATACGGACGTGGAGTTCGAGCTCATCTTCTGCAATCTGTAGGAATTTGTCCGACGGGGTCGGATAAATTCCTTATTCAATACGGCATGAATCCAAAACCACGCGCCGTAAACTGCCCAACCTGTGGCAAGCCCGTGTTGTGGACGCCAGACAGTGCCTGGCGTCCATTCTGCTCGAATCGGTGCAAGATGATCGACCTCGGGGCGTGGGCAACCGAGCGCTACCGCGTACCGGCCATCGAGGACGCGGACCAGCCGGAAAGCGCCGGCCCCGGCGAGTCCGAGGACGGCGCTTAAACGGTATACCGGTGTGGTAATCAGCGTGGAGCTGACCATGGTCAGCTCCACGCTCCGCGCATCATGCTGACGCCATGAGCGCCTGCGCGCCACGCCGTTTCAATGTCGGAGCGATTCAGTCCTCCCAAAGCGTAGACCGGCAGGGGATAATCCACGATCAGGTTTGCGAATCGGTCCCATCCCATGCCTGGTGCTTTGGGATGGCTTGGCGTAGCACTCACAGGGCCCAAGACAACGAAGTCTGCCCCCATTGCCGCCGCCCGGGCGAGTTCGCGCTCGTCGTGACAGGAAGCGCCCACGAGCTCGAGCCCAGGCCGCCGGTCAAGCCGCATGAGCTGCCCGGCGGTAAGGTGAACCCCATCGGCGCCGGCCCGCTGCGCCAGCTCGACGTTGCCGTTCAACAGCACGCGTGCGCCATAGCCGTGCGCGAGCCGCATGACGCGCGCCAGGAAGCGCGCGAGCTCCTCTTCCGGCATCTCCTTCTCCCGCACCTGGAAAAGCCCGAGGCCGTCCGCGAGCGCCTGCTCGAGGCGGCGCACAAAGCCTTCCTGCCCAAGGTCGCTGGCATGGCTTATCCCGTAGACCGGTGGCAAGCGGAGTGCACGCAGGATCGGCGCATTGGCGGGAAGAAGCGGCGCGACTTGGACAGCGTCGGGCAACTGCCATGAAAAGATCTGGTTCTCGCGCCCGCGTAACGAGCCCGACCATCGGACCACGCGAAAGAAGCGCAGGCGGACTGCGGCGTGCTCGTACTCGTAATCCCTGGTAAGCCAGGGATAGCCGAGCTCGACGTCAATGCCGAGCTCCTCGTGCAGCTCGCGCGTGAGCGCCGCCGGCGGCAATTCGCCTGTCTCTACCTTCCCACCAGGGAATTCCCAGTAGCCAGCATAGACTTTTCCCGCCGGGCGCCGGCCGAGAAGAAAGCTGCCATCCTCCCGCAGAACGACGGCCGCCGCGACTTCGATCCTCTGTGCCGACACCGCTTAAGGCAGGAGGAATAAGGGACGAGGGGGCGGGCTCATTTCCGCCCTCGTCCCTCCGCCTTCATCCTTTCCCTTCCCGCCCAGTCGCGTGCGAACTGCCACGCGACGCGCCCGCTGCGCGAGCCTCGTTGCAGCGCCCACTGCAGCGCGGCACGCTGCACCGGCTCCGCCCGCGCACCGGACACCTTGAAATACTCGAGCCATACCGCGACGATGCGCAAATAGTCGTCCTGGTCGAAGGAATAGAACGAGACCCACAGGCCAAAGCGCTCGGAGAGTGATATCTTTTCCTCCGATGTCTCGCTCGGGTGAATTTCCTCGCCGACATGGCGGTAGCCGAGATTTTCATTCATGTACTCCGGCATCAGGTGACGCCGGTTGGACGTCGCGTAAATAACGCAGTTCTCCGAGGCCGCCGCGATGGACCCGTCCAGCACCACCTTGAGCGCCTTGAACCCTGGCTCATCCGCTTCAAAGGAAAGGTCATCGCAATACAAGAGGAAGCGCTCCGCACGCTGGTAGATGCGATCGACGATGTCCGGCAGGTCGATCAAGTCTTGCTTGTCGACCTCGATCAGCCGCAGGCCGCGCGACGAGTACTTGTTCAGCAGCGCCTTGATGAGAGACGACTTGCCCGTGCCGCGCGCGCCTGTCAACAGCACGTTGTTGGCGGGGTGGCCGTCGACGAACTGGCGCGTGTTCTGCTCGACCAGCTCCTTTTGCGCGTCGATGCCCTGAAGGTCCTTCAGGCTGATGCGATGCACGTGCCGGACGGGCTCGATGTGACCGCGGCCGTTGCCCTTTCGCCAGCGATAAGCGATCGAGGCGCTCCAATCGGTCGGCGGGGCCTCGCGCGGCAGCAGCTGCTCCAGCCGCACGAGCAATCCTTCCGCCTGCTTGATCAATTTAGCCGCATCGGTCATGAGTTCAGAATCTTAAACCACCAAGGACACCAAGGACACAAAGGAGGAAAGGAACCGGGCTTTCCCCTTTTGACCTTTGTATCGAACCTTCGTGTCCTTGGTGTCCTTTGTGGTTCAGCTTTTCAGGTCCTGTACTCCGCGTTGATGGTCACGTAATCGTGCGACAGATCGCAGGTCCAGACGGTGGCTGCAGCGGCACCGCGTTTCAGCATGACGCGGATCGTAATTTCCGGTTGCCTCATCACACGTTTACCATCGGCTTCTCGGTAGCCGAGATCACGAGCGCCGTTTTTCACCACCAGGACGTCGTCCAGATAGAGGTCGATCTTGTCGACCGCAAGATCGGAGACGCCGGCTTTGCCCACGGCCGCCAGGATCCGGCCGAGATTGGGATCCGAGGCAAAGAACGCAGTCTTCACGAGCGGCGAATGCGCGATGGCATAGGCGATGCGGCGGCACTCCTCGTCCTTGCGCCCGCCTTCGATCCGTACGGTAATGAATTTCGTCGCGCCCTCGCCGTCGCGAACGATCGCTTGCGCGAGTTCGACCGCGACTAAGGTGAGGCCCTGCAGCAGCTCCTGGTACTCGGCGCTTTTCGCATCCCCGATTTC
>Ga0224512_10000761_pt1 | contig 33083 bp, 28 predicted proteins | sample SF_May12_sed_USG_4_FD_169103 | JGI IMG/M metagenome (GOLD analysis project Ga0224512, IMG submission 169103) | Sediment microbial communities from San Francisco Bay, California, United States - SF_May12_sed_USGS_13 | ecosystem: Environmental > Aquatic > Marine > Sediment | place: USA... | reverse complement strand
TCGGACGCTTTCACGAACGCACACGCGCGATCATCGGCGCGCACAACCGCAATCGCTTCCGCCAACCCCGGGAATGATGTGTTACCTATATCCCGGTCTATCTGTTACCTATCAGCCCGGCCGTTCATCGGGTACGGACCGGGCACATGGGTAACAAGACGGTACTCGCGGGTCTTCCGTGGTCCCGCGCGTGCCATCGACACCACCCCTGGTTAGGTGAAAGTGTCTACGAAAGTGAGGGAGGTTCCCCTCAGCCTTCAGCTGTCAGCCTTCAGCTAACAGCTGAGATCCATATGGCTGCATTTTCGAAACATGTGAAGCTCAAATGAAGAGCCGAGGGGATGATACTCCTCGGCTCTTCTTGGCGTGGCGAAAACGCTACTGAGACCTCACACAATACCGTCCGTCAAATTGGCCGGAACAACTCTCTCAACTCGAGAACGAACTCCTCAGCAGTTCCCGTGGGCTGCCACCTAACGCGCTCACGCTCGACGGTGGGGAAGGTGTCTTCGGGCGTCCACACTTCCACTTCGTGTGCGTCGGCATCGATGATCCAGTACGTCGGCACACCGACGTCCTGATACAGCGTGCGCTTGGTGAACCGATCGGCGCGGACGGATGACGGGCTCAACACTTCGAGTGCGAGCAGGAGATGCTGCATTTGGCTCCAGTCGAGGGTCCGGGCCTCGGCGAGATCCACCACGAACACGTCCGGCTGCACTAGCGTGTCCGGTGTCCACGAGATGTCTGCGGGTGACGCGAATACCTGGCCAACACGCTGGTGATCCAGGTACTGCGACAGAGCAGTGGTGAGTCGCTGTGCAACCAGCTGATGGAACGCCCGCGGTGCGGGCGTCACCAGCAGCTCCCCGTACACCGTCTCGTAGCGGTTGCCGTCCTCCGGGAGGGCGCGGACCATCTCGGCCGTGTAGAACGAAGAGGCTGCCATACCCATAAGCTCGGCTCGGCGCTGGGGGAAATGCAAGTGGGCACACGGGAACGTCGTCATGAGAGCGCCGGTCGAGCTAACCACATCGATGCGACGCGGCACGTTTTTCTGCGGTAGCGGGCCATCAGCCGTCAGCCTTGGCGAGAAGGATCTTCCCGTCGGTGGCCCTCCCGCCCGCCGCCGCCGCCGTAGACGCTGCAGCACGACGCCCGCCGCCGACGAGACCCGAGCGCGCCGCAGCTTCAGGCGCGTGTGAGCCGGCGCGCACGAAGAGCTGCGGCCCGTTGCAGCCCCACGAGGAACCGCTGACGCCAGCTGCGCGCCTTGGGACGGAGCGTAATGCTGAGCAGTTGCTCCGCCGCGACGATGACATCGAAGCACGTGAGGATTCGCGCCACCTGCCCGTCGCGCAAGTCGAGCTGGTCGAGGCCATCGATCGTGAGCTGTCGCCCCGTGGGCGCATACCCCGGTGGGGTCAGTGGCTGGACGTGCGTCGCGGTAATACGCCACGGAACCACACACCGCGTACCATCAGTGGACACGCAGAGGGGCTCGCGAATGTCATAACGGAAGTCCGGAAAGGCCCGGAGCACGGACTCGGCAAAGGCGCGGACGGCAGGTCGACCCACAGCGGGTGGGTGGGGCATGGCCGGATCGTACCACTCGACATCCTCGGTCAGCATGTCGAGAAACCGGGGTAAGTCATGGGTGTTCCACGCATCGAGTACGGCGTGAGCGATAGCGGCGGGGTCGGAGGGCATGGATGCCTCCGGGCAGTGAGAGGATATGCGCGCGGCAGCTTGAGGCGCTCGTATGTGGCACCGTCTATCCCAAGTATCGTCGCGCCACACGCGCGCCACCGTAGACGCCAAGGGCGGTGCCAATGACACTGAAGAAGAACGCGGCCATGAGACCAAGGAGACTGCCGAGCCACCACCCAACCGCCCCACCGATGGTGGCGCCGACCAACGCAAGCAGTTTCACGCCGCCGGATCTCCCAGGTTGGTGAACGTATCTGGAATCTGCCACGCGCACAAATCAGCGCTTCCTATCTGTTACCTATCTGCCCGGCTTTTCGGGGCGGGTGCGCTCTCACTTGCGGAGGAACTCTCGGACGGCAGCGTTGAATTCCTCCTCTTCGCACCATGGAGCTTGGTGCCCGCAGTCGCTGGTCAACTGGAGCGTGTGTGCTTGCAAGAGGCGGGCGAACTCCAAGGCCGGGCCCGGCGTCACAACGTGATCGGTGAGGCCTACGACGACGAAGACCTCCGCCTGAACCTGAGACGCAGCCCGCTCCAGCGAGCCGCTGAACGGCGCAGCGACGTTGTGGTCTATCATTGCGTGGAGCTGACTGCTCAGATCGCGTGCCCTCTCCTCTGTCAGAGACGCCGCCTCCAGCTCAGCTTGCGCTTTTGGGAGGCTATCCCGGGGGAAGACACGCGACTGGTAGTCCGGGCCTCCCATCAAGAAGAACAGTCCCTGCTCAAGGGCGGCTGCTGGCTGACATCTGCAATCGAGAAACCACTCCAGAATCCTGAGGTCCGTTTCCCAGAGGACGACGTCGTAGACCGCGAGTCGAGGCGAGCCGACAACGGGGACGATCTTGTCCGCGAACTCCGGATAGCTCACGGCCCATTCAAATGCTTGCATGCCGCCCATCGATATCCCGACGACGGCCTTCAGTTGGGAGACCCCGAGCCGCTCGGCGAGAAGCCGATGTTGGTGACGGACCATATCACGGATCGTGATCCTGGGGAATGCAGGTCCGCTTTGAACAGTGCTGTTTGATGGCGACGAGGAGACGCCATTGCCGAAGGCGTCGACCACGATCACGAAGAGCTCCGATGGGTCAACCATGCCGTCCGGCCCCAGGAGCGGAAGGATTTGCTCGCTGGTCCCCCCAAACCAGGTCGGGAACAGCACGGCGTTCGAGCGGTCGGCGCCGAGACTGCCTACCGTGCGGTAGCCGATGCGACAGTCTCGGATGATTCCCCCGTTCTCGAGCTGGCAGTCACCCATTTCGGCGAACTGGAGCTCCTGACTGTCCAGACCTGCAGATGCGGTGAGAAGGAGAAGTGCGGCGGAGATTATCGAACGGCGCATGGTCGGACCCCCCAAAGGATCGAGAGTAGTAGCGTAAGGCGGGGTTAGATAGCGTACTTCCTACGGATCACGGTCACCGGCATGACGTGAACCGGAGTCACCGGGTGCCTGATGCAAGCGGAGTTCGAACATCGTCGGCCAGAGCTTGCCCGTCACAAGGAAGTGACCACTGGCCGCGTCATGGGCGATGCCGTTCAAGACGTCAGTAGCGCGCGTCCTGTCCTTCCTCGGCAGCAGGCCGGCGAGATCGATCCACTCGCGCACCTCGCCCGTGCGCGCATCAATCCGCACGATCCAATCGCTCTGGTACACGTTCGCGTAGATCTGACCCTTCACGTACTCCAATTCGTTGAGTTGGGTGAGAGGCGAGCCTCCGTCCCGTACGGTCAGCGCCGCAAGGATCTCGAAGCTGCTCGGATCCAGGAACCGGAGCGTGGCGGTTCCGTCGCTCATGATGAGCGATATGCCGTCGGTCGTCAGGCCCCATCCCTCGCCGGCGTACGAGAATGAGTCAGTGCGCGCCAGCGTCGCCGCGTCGTAGACATACCCAACCCCACTCTTCCAGGTGAGCTGAAACAGCCTCCCGTCCAGTAGGGCGAGCCCCTCACCAAAACGATCTGGAGCGAGCGAGGCAGCCGCGGTGACGCCGCCGGTGAGCAGGTCCACTTTGCGGACCTCCGACCGTCCAAGCCGCCCCGTGCTCTCGTATAGCTGGCCGCCAGCGTACACGAGACCCTGGGTGTAAGCGGCGGTGTCGTGGGGGAGCCGCCGTACGACGTCGAACCTACGCGGGGCGCTGGTAGATTGACAGCTCAGGACAACCGCCGCGACCAGCGGGATGCACAGGCGAGTATCGGGGTGCCGGCGGGCTCGCATGCTTGGTCCTACTTGAGACCGGTAACTTTCCGGAGGGCGTCGTTAACCGCCCTCGCCGTGGGAAATAGCGCAGCAACGTCTGGGTCGAGCACGACGACATCTACTCCCATCGCCGTGCCGAGCGACAGCGGACCGCCGAACCGCGTCACCCGCCTCGGAAAAGGTCGATCCGTGCTTGGCGAGGTTCTGTGGTGCCTTGGCGGGTTTCCCTTTCGAATATCACCGCCACGCATGAAAGCTAGCATCATCAGACCGCCAGTCGCAGGGCGCCTAGTTAGGCCACCCTGATGCGGTCCATGATCTGGTGCATCAGGTGCTGGTTCGCGTACAACTGCCACACAGCCACCAAGTCCCTGTCGACCACGACTCTCCAGGCCGCCGGAACGCTCCAGTGATTGTCTGGCTTCAGCTCTCCGTCCTGCACAAACGTCCCGCTGGCCCGGCCCAAGAGAACCACCGTGTTCTTCGTCTCGAGCCGGTCGGAAATCTCAATCTGAAAGTCCGGCACCGACTCGAAGTATTCTCGCCACCCGGCCTTCATCTTGTCCCGGCCGACATGCTCCGAACCGTCGGCGTCCACGAACATGTGGCCCGGGGTCATCAGACTGGCCAGGCCGTCGGCTTCGCCCGCGTTGATGGCGGCCACAAAGGCGTCAGCCACTGCCAGGGGGGTCATGTAACCGCGCCTCCTTGTCGGTCCAATGGTCAGCGCATGACCTGTGAGCGCTCGGCCCGCGGGGTGCGCCTCTCGGTGAACGAACTCATATCCACGCCTTGTGGTTGAATCAACGGATTCCTCAGGCTAGAAGCGTGCTCGACAAAGTCCACCTGCCTGTCACGGAGGAGGTTGCCCCAGTGGTGGACACGCCACGGCGTGTGCCTCGGCCTCGCGGAATGGGTGGGCGTACACGACATCGCTACTCACGACAGCTTGCCCCACCCACCGGCTATCGTGGCGTCCCAAGGCGAGGACATACATCGGCTCCATGGCGCCTTTCCGCGACCATTCCAGCATCAACGAGTCTGGCCCGCCGCGCCACGATCCGTAGATGAATCCGGTATCGGCGCTCGGCTGGGGCGTGAGGCGGAAATGCCCGAACACCGGCACGGGGCTGTCTTCGGCGTCGAGCCGCACGAGCGGAGGAGGCTGAAAGGCTGGTGCGTCCACGCGAGGCTGGTGAAGCACCGTGCCGTCGGATTCGCGCCATGGACCGATGCGGAGCGTGTAGCACCCGGCGACCTGCGCGGCGGCCTGGTCGCCGCTGAGGCCGGCGACGCCCTCATGGTCCGGGTACGGGACGGAACGCACGCACCCCATGATGGCGAAGGCTAACGCCGCGGCGACCGCCTGCACCTGAATCCCCGGCTGCTGGCTCAGCCGCACCGCCGTCAATTTGAACTCGAGACTGTACTCGCGGATCTTCCGTGGCCCGGCGCGTACCATCTCGACACCTCCCCTGGTTAGGTGAAAGTGTCTACCAAAGTGAGGGAGGTTCCGGCGTCAGCTTCAAGACCATGTTATGCCGCTTTCCAACGCGGCGGGGCCGTGGATCTGAAGGCCTGCGAGTCACGTTCCTCGCAAGACTCACGGTATCTCAATCATCCTCACTCTTCCGCCAAGCAAACCCGAGGTCAGCGTGGATCGCTGTGTATAGGTGACTTGACATTATGTACAGCTACCTGTATACATGTTGAGTGAAGCCACCTCACGATGTCCGGAATCATGTGCGGCGCCACCGACGCCAACTCCACGACATGACCCAGCAGGAGTTGGCTGATCGGGTCGGTGTCACACGCCAAACGATCCTCTCCATCGAGAAGGGCCGGTACAATCCCTCCGTTGGTCTGGCAATACGGATCGCGCAGACGTTCGGCGTCCCTGTGGAGGCGTTGTTCGAGATTGACCGGGAGGAAGACCATGGCTAGACAGGCTGGAAGAATAGCACTTCCCCCGCTGCCCGGACTGGTCGCGGCCGGCCTTGTGATCCTCGGGGTGCTCCTCTGGATGTTCGTAGCCGAAGGCTTCCTGGCCCTGGCGGGCCTGGGTGCGTTCGGGCCAGGCATCCTCCGCGAGTTGGGCTGGCTCAGGGATCACGATGAGTTCCAACGGCAAGCGGCGCATCGGGCTGGATACCATGCCTACTTGATCGGAGGCCTCGCGACGGCCTTCGTTGTCTCAGCGCTTCGGTCACGCGGGGCGACCCTCGAGGACTCGTCCGATTGGGTCATGCTCATCCTGGTCGCCCTGTGGACGACCTGGCTGTTCAGCGCATTGCTAGCCTACTGGGGACCACGAAAGACGGCGTCCGTGATCCTGAGCGTATTCGGTGCATTCTGGGCTGTGTTCGTCCTCGCATCCATCATCGGCACGGAGTCACAGGATGCGACTGTGGTGAATATGCTGCTGGCATCGCTCATGGGCTCCATCGTTGTCGTCCCGTTCTTCGTGCTCGCGCGGATGGCCGGCCGGCGGCCCCGCGGAACGGGCGTGGCGCTTCTCGCCGTGGCCGCGCTCTTTCTCCTGATGTTCGCTCCGGCCTGGGCGGCGCGTGACTTCAAGTTGCCCAGTCTACTAGCCGTCGCCACGCTGCTCATCGTGCCGCTGGTTGCTTCTGGAATCGCGCTGCTTCGGGAGGGCCCACAGTCGGAGGAGGGCGGGGCGCCACCGGACATGGCGGGTTGATGCTCAGTCGCGCACGACGCTGCTGGGAAGCGTCTCGGATGATACCGTTCTACCGATGTCGAGATTTGACCGCTCGCCCGAGCCTACTACCCACGGATGCGGCATAACGGTTAGCGCATGACCTGCGAGGGCTTAACTCGCTAGGCGCGCGTCTCGGTGAACGAACTCGTATCAGTGCCAGGCGCACTTCTCAACGACTTCCTTTGAAAACGTACGCGCTCGACTCGGGCCGGCTATCCAGCCCACCCAACCCTCGCACCGCCGTGGGATCAAGTTCGAAGCCGAACTTGGTGGCGATCACGACCTGCCCCCGGGAAGGGCGTGAGGGCTTCGCCCACCAGCACTTCGTTGGTGAACGGACCGTACGCCTCGGCGGTATCGAAGAAGGTGACGCCAGCGCAGCTCTTTCGCGACGTCCCGGATGCCCGGCCGCCGCCCAGCAGCGGCTCGCTTCTCTACTCCGCGGGGGTCAGGACAATGTTCCGGAACGCGACCGGCCCGTGGTCGCCCTGCAGCATGAGCGGTCCGGGTGCGCCCTCATCGCACGACAGGGCCCCGCCGGTGATACCGGGGATTTCGCGATTGCCGATCACGGTGGTGCCATTCAGCACCACGGTCACCATTCGCCCGATCAGGGTGATGTCGTATGCCTGCCACCGGTCCGGCCCTTTGGCCGCGTCCTCGCTCGGCGCGAGGAAGCCGTAGATGGCGCCGAGCGCCTCGGTGCGCACCCGGGAGGGCGGCGTATCCTCGATCTGCACTTCGTGGCGGCCCCGCAGGTACACGCCGCTGTTGCCGTCCGTAGGATACTTGAACTCGATGTGCAGCTTGAAGTCGCGAAAGGAGTCGCGCGTCACGAGGTTTCCGCCCGACTCGACGTTGGTCAGGATGCCGTCGACGACGCGCCAGTTGGCGGATGGGGTTTGCCAGCGCGAGAGATCGCGCCCGTCGAACAGCGTGATGGGGGTGCCCCATGGCGGCGGCGTGGGACGCCGCAGGGCGGGTGCCCGCCGGCCGGTCCATGTGAGCCGGTTGCCCGCCGGATCGAGCATCGTGCCGCTCAACGTATCGTTCCGCAGCGTGCCTTCCACGCGAAGGTCCGCGTCGCCGCGCTCCCACTGCGGCGGGATCGCGAAGCGCACCACGCCGTCCGCGACCTCGACCCTGGAGACCGGCCGCGCGCTCCCCCACCATCCGACGAACTGCCCCACGAGCGTCCGGTCGCCGGACTGCTTGACCTCCAGCCAGGCGCACGCAGGGAAATCGAGGCCGGTCACGGTCAGGTCCCAGCGGCCGATGATCGGCGCGGGAGCTGGGTCCGGCGCGTGGGCCAGCAGGGTGGCGACGACCGGGACGGCGACGATGGCCGAGGCTGAAAGAACACGGCGTGCGCTGCTCATGGAGTGCTCCGTTTCCACACAGTAGGTGCTCGGCTGCTCCCCACCCAACTTGGCACCAGCCGGCAAACCGCGCCACCTGCTCCTACCGGGAGGGTATAGGCAATGCGCCCCGATGAGTCGGCGCGAGGCCACAAGAGGAAGGAATAGCGTTCTCACCCGCCGACGGTTACGGACAGCAACGTCCCTGTCGTACATTGCTGGCGAACTGTGATGCCAGCTCTGCTCCAACCGCTGCGGCGTTTCCACGCCAGCATGCGCCAGACCGAACAGATCTACATGGTCCTGGTGGCCGTGGTGATCGGGCTGCTCGGTGGGCTGTGTGCGGTGGGGTTCCGGCTCTTCATCCAGTTCGTCAACCGGGTGGCCTGGCATCAGGGGCCGTACACCCTCGAGTACATCCAGTCGCTGCCGTTTTGGTGGAAGCTCCTCGCGCCGGCCGCGGGCGGGCTGATCGTCGGGCTGATCATCCACTACTTCGCCCGCGAGGCCAAAGGGCACGGCGTGCCGGAAGTGATGGAAGCCGTTGCCCTCCAGGGCGGCCGCATCCGCCCGCGCGTGGTCCTGGCGAAGCTCGTCGCATCGGGAATCTCCATCGGATCGGGCGGATCGGTGGGTCGGGAGGGACCAATCGTGCAGATTGGGTCCGCCCTCGGCTCCACACTGGGCCAGTGGCTCCGGATCGACCAGCGCAAGTTGCGGACGCTGGTCGGCTGCGGCGCCGCCGCCGGCATCGCGGGCACCTTCAACGCGCCCGTCGCCGGAGCGCTGTTCGCCGTCGAGATCATCCTGGGAGATTTCGGCGTGTCGCAGTTCTCGCCGATCGTGATCTCGTCGGTAGCGGCGACGGTGGTGAGCCAGCACTACCTGGGCAACTTCCCGGCCTTCGAGGTCCCCGCCTACGCGCTCGTGAACGCGGGCGAGCTGTTCGCCTACGCGGGGCTCGGCATCCTGGCTGCGATCGTGGCGTTGGGATTCATCCGGGCGCTGTACGGTATGGAAGATGCCTTCGATCGGCTTCAGGTCTTCCCGCCCCTGCGCACCGTGCTCGGCGGGTTGCTCATCGGGTTCATGGGGATTTGGCTGCCGCAGATCTTCGGCGTGGGCTACGAGGCCATCAACGAAGCGCTGCACGGCCGCTTGGTGTGGGAGTTCATGGCGCTCCTCGTGGTGGCGAAGATCCTGGCGGTCTCGATCACGATCGGCTCCGGGGGCTCGGGCGGTATCTTTGCGCCGTCGCTGTTCATCGGTGCCATGCTCGGTGGCGCGGTCGGAACGGTGGTGCACACGCTGTGGCCGGCGACCACGGCCGGTGCGGGAGCCTACGCCCTGGTTGGCATGGGTGCCGTCGTCGCCGCCGGCACGCACGCCCCCATCACGGCCATCCTGATCATCTTCGAGCTGACGGGCGAGTACCGGATCATCCTGCCGCTCATGATCAGCTGCATCATCGCGACGCTCCTAGCAACGCGGATGCAGCGTGCCTCGATCTACACGCTCAAGCTCCTGCGGCGCGGCATCGACATCCACCGCGGCAAGGCGCTCAACGTCCTGCAAAACGTGCCGGTGCGGGCGGTTATGCGGGAGGATTTCGCCACCGCCTCACCCGAGGACGGGCTGCCGGCGCTCCTCGCGACGTTCATCGATCACCCCGGCAGCACAGTGTTCGTGATCGGGGAAGACGGGCGCATGCAGGGGATCATCACGGCGGACGAGATCCGTCCCGTGATGCGGGACCCGTCGGTCCTCGAGGTGCTCGTCATCGCCGAAGATCTCTGCGTCAAGAGCGACATCCCCCGGGTTCGGCCCGACGACTCGCTCGCCGAAGTGATGAAGTCCATGGAGAGCTATCGCGGGGAAGTGCCGGTCATGGACGACGGCAGGCTGGTCGGCGTGATCTGGCCGGAGGACGTGATCGAGCGGTACAACACCGAGGTCTTCATGCGCGATATGGCCGGGAACATGGCCACGGCGGTGCAGCCCGATACCGACGGGGAGCTGTTTCCCGGTGCCGGCGGCGCGGTCGTGGCCGAGGTGCCGGCTCCGCCGGCATTCGCCGGGAAGTCCATCGCCGCACTCGACGTGCGCCGAACCTACGGGGTGAGCGTGCTCATGGTCCGGCACTCCGACGAGCACGGGAAGCAGAGCCTGACCACATCGCCCCCGGCCGACTACACGTTCAGGAGCGGCGACGTGCTGCTCGTGCTCGGGCCCGGCGATCGCATCCGGCAGCTGCAGCGGGGGAGCTGGACGCCGGCAGCCAGCGGTGCGACCGGAGTCTGAAAGCCGCCGCGCACGCGCCCCCTCGCGTGACTAGGCGCGCTCCAGGAAGACGCTCCGGAAGTAGCCCGCCGGGATCGTGCCCATCGCCATGAACCGCTCGTGGAAGGTCGTGGGCGAGTAGTCTGCGCCCAGCTTCTCCCGGTATGCCTCCCGCAGTCCGACGATCGCGTTTTTTCCCAGGTTGTAGGTGATCGCCTGGGTCGGCCACTTCGAGTAGCGGTACATCGACTTCCGCGCGCCGTCGCAGATCGCGCGTGCCGTTGCGTCCCCGCCGGCGCGCGCGCAGGCGCCGGGATAGAAGCTCACGTGTTCGGCGAAGTAGTCCACCGCCTCGTCGAAGGTCATGCGGCCGGTGTGGATCCCGACGTCCACGCGCACGCGGACCGCGCGGAGCAGCTGTCCCTGCAGCTCGTAGAGGTAGTCCCCCGCCGAGTAGAACCCGTGTGGGCGGTCCGCGACCGGCTCGGCCATCAGCTCTTCCGAGTAGAGCGCCCAGCCCTCCGACGCCATCGAGTCCTCCCACATCGAGAACGAGTCTTCGACGGCGCCGGGTGTGAGCCAGCGGATGGGTGAAATCTCCGCTGCATGGAGCGTCATGTACTTGAAGTGCCAGTCGTGCCCCGGGAATCCCTCGTGCACGGCGGTGTCGGCCACGGAGGCGCGGTTGTTCTCGCGCAGCGCAGCCGGGTCGTTCCCCGTGGGCGAGAGATAGAACCGTCCCACGCCCGACGTCTTGAACGGCGGCGCCGGATAGTAGGCCGCGCCGATCGTCCCCTGGAGCACTGGCGGCGTGGGCACGATGTCCAACCGGTAATCGGCCGGGATGTCGAACAGCCCATGCTCCCGACCGTACGCCACGGCCCGCGCCGCGGCGTCGCGGTACCAGCCGAGCAGCTCGTCATCCGTCGTCGGCGAATCCGTGGAGAGGTGCTCCATCACCGCGCGCACGCTCGCGCGGCGCTCGGGCGGTGTGGCGAAGGACAGGCCGAGCCCGGCCTCGCGCGCCACCTCCTCAGCGACCGTGAAGATCTGGTGCTCGTAAAGCGCCACCTGCGCCGCGCCGTATTCGTACAGCTCGGCCGGCGTGCGAGTGTCCTGCAGGCAGTGGCGGACCCGCCAGGCGTATTCCTCTTCGCCTGCTGCGTAGCGGTCGGTGCGGTCGCCTGGGTCCAGTTCGCGTTCGAGGAACCCCGCGAACGCTTCGAACGCGTCGGCCGCGCTCCGGCCGGCTGCGTCGATGTCGGCCGCGATGCGAGCGGCGAACGGCCGGGCACCCAGATACCCTCTCGCCGTGTCCCCCAGCGTCCTGCTGAAGTACTCGGCGGCCGCGCGCGAAGCGGTGATGCCGTCTTCCTCCACCATGCGCCAGTCGGGCCGGTTCCCCGCCGCCTTGCCGGCCAGGAGATTGCCTCGTGCTACGTCGAGGTATTGCGGCACGGCCCGAACGCGGCTGACGACCAACGCCCATTCGTCCTCGGTGCCGAGCAGGCCCCCCTCGAGCGTCTGCATCTGCTGCATCTGCCAGTCCACGCCGCGGAACGGTTCGGCGACGTAGGTGTCCAAACAGCGCTCGTGATAGCGACGCTGGTCGAGCTGGCGCAGCATGTACGCGATCTGCGCGCCCATGACCGTATGGTCGATGCGGTCAGCTTCGCTCAACGAATCGGGGTCGAAGCGCTCCAGCTCGCGCACGGTGTCCCGATAGAACGCGACCTCGGTGGCGATGCCGTCGGGAGAGAAATCGCGCAGCCGGCCGTTCACCCCCGCCAGCGCGTCGCTATACCCGTCGCCGCCGAGGTAGGTGGACGTGACCGGGTTCAGCTCCAGCGTGCGAACGAAGTACCGATCGCGCAGCTCGGCGAATCGGTCATCACCCGTGCCGGCGGGGCGGCAGGCGGCTGCGTAGCGCAGGATGCCAAAGCCCATGGCGGTCTGTGAAGTCTTCCGGACGAAGGTGCGGCGATTCATGTGGAGGTCCTGTGGAGGTGAGGTGGATGTGGGCAGTCACGTGTGTCGTTGGCGCGCCCACACCGGTTGGCGCCGAAACTGCACCGCGCCGGTCGTCTCCGCAAGAGATCCCGCCCCCGTCGCCGGAGCCGGTCAGACCACCGTCCCGAGCAGTCTCCCGATGCCCGCCGTCAAAGCCATGGCCAGCGCGCCCCACAGGGTGACGCGGGCCACGCCCGTCGAGATCCGAGCGCCACCCACCGCCGCCGCCAGGCCCCCGAGCAAGGCGAGACACACCAGCGAGAAGGCCGCGACGACGAAGACGAGCGCCTGCTCGGGCACGAGCAGCACCACCAGCATCGGCAGTCCGGCGCCGACGGCGAACGTCAGGGCCGAGGTGAGCGCCGCCTGTAGCGGCCGCGCGCTCATGACCTCGGAGATGCCGAGTTCGTCCCGAGCATGCGCTGCCAGGGCATCATGGGCCGTGAGTTGTTCGGCCACCTGCCGCGCGAGCGACGGCTCTAGACCGCGGCCGACGTAGATCGTCGCGAGTTCGGCCAGTTCGTGCTCGGCGTCCGTGTCGAGCTCACCGCGTTCGCGTGCGAGATCGGCCTGTTCCGTGTCGGCCTGCGAACTCACGGACACGTACTCGCCCGCGGCCATCGACATCGCCCCCGCCACCAGACCGGCGGCACCGGCGATCAGCACGTTGCCGCGGGTCGCGTTGGCGGCGGCGACCCCCACGACGAGGCTGGCGGTCGAGACGATCCCGTCGTTCGCGCCCAGGACCGCGGCGCGCAGCCAGCCGATCCGCTCGGTCCGATGACGTTCGGTGTGCTTCGTCGACATCTGCCTCGATCCTTTCACTGCAACAGCCCGCCGCCATGATCGAGGCGAGCTTGGTGGAGGTGCTCACGGGATCACCTGAAGCAGGGAACGGTTGGCGCCAAAGCTGCACCCGGCCGGACCGGCGGACAAGAGCGGGACGGGTCCGACGCCGGGGTCAGTTGTCCCCGTGGCCGGCAGCGCGAATGAGCGCTGCCTCGATGCGGTCACGGTCACCGCGACCGAACCACCACCCCAGACGGGGCACCATCGCACCAACGACGAACATGAAAAGTGGTACCAAGACCGATCCCTCCATCTCGACGCCGGGCAGGACTTTCAGGACCACAAACAGTACGGCACCGGCAAGCCACAGCGTGAGGAAGCGACGTACGATGAGGGCGGCCTCAAAGCTGCCCTCCAACAATGAGCCGTCTTCGGAGAGACTCCCGCTGAACTGGGGTGCGAAGTCGTTACGAAAGAACGACCGCACGCGACGAATCCGGATCGCGTCCGCCGCCACCGGACCGACGAGAACATCTCCACGGCCCTGCTCAGACCCGTTCGGAGTGACCTCGCCACTGAGGCTTTTCAGGAACTGGTCCGGCGGCACCAGTAGCCGCACCTGAAGGCCGGTGCGCGGAAAGAGAGCGGGCAGCTGGTTGAGGTCCAGCACTCCGCCTCAGAACCGTGACGAGGTGAGCGTGATATCCGCGAGGGTGATTGTCTGTGTCACCATGCGATCCTCACCCAGAACCCGAAGAAGACGAGCGTCCTAGGACTATAGGGGACTGTTGCAGTCTCCTACAAGCTACGGGTTGGTGGGTGGGGTGTGAAGCAGGGTGGTGGCGGGGCGCTGCCGAGGAATCAGGGACCGAGGTTGGTGATCTCCACCCGCCTGCGGCTCTCCCGCAGCGCATCGCCCGTCACCGTCACGGTGGTCGCGAAATCGGCGGTGACCCCGGGATCGTCCAGGGAGCCGTTGACCTCGTAGATGAAGAACACCACGCCGCTGCCGTGTACGTAGCCCATGATGTCGTCCGCGACGACGGTCTCGCCCGCCCGCACCGCCCGGTCGCGCACCGTCTGTCCGATGAGCTGCGGCGCCGGATCGACCAGCGCTGCCAGTTCCTGCTCCACGGCAACGTACGCGATGTCGCCGGCGGTCTTGTTGGTGAGCCGGATCGTCTCGGGCACCGAGGAGATGGCATCGGTGCACGCGAGGGCGACCGTGGCGAGCAAGATACTGGGGAGACGCATGTGTCCTCGGTGTGGGGGCGCCTTCAGCAGTGATACCCGCTGCGTAGGGCGGGCGTCACGGCTTGGCATCGCGGGCGCGCACCAGGCCGACACGGCAATCCGGGTCCGGGCATGGCATGGGGCGCCGGCCGCTACGTCGCAGTGGTCATGCCGCGTCGGATCCGATCGATCTGCCTCAGGTGGAGCAGATCGTGCCCGGCGTACATCCGGATCATGTGGGCCACGCTCTCCTCGCCGCGTTCGGCGTGCACCCCGACGCGCGCGAGATCGTCGGTCGATCCGCGGGCCAACAGGCGAAGGTTCCCGTCGCGGAGCACGGCGAAATCACGCAGTGCCTGCTCCGCGTCCACGTCGCTATACCTGAGGCGCTCCGCCCACCGGTCCTGGTCGTACCCGGTGAGCGCCGGGCGATCGTGCGCCAGCACCATCCGGAGCCGGTAGCCCCACACCAGCTCGGAATCGGCCAGGTGCTGGATCACGTGTCGCACCGACCAGTTCGCGGTCGCCTCGGGTCGGACCCGCTGCTCCTCGGACAGCCCGTCGATCACGTCCCGGAGCGCAGACTCGGTCTCTCGCAGGACCTCGAGCGGGTCCCGCGCACCGAGGAGATCCAACACCGCCGCGGTATAGGCGCTGGCCTGCTCGGCCGATCGTGAGGCCGGATTGGTGAAGACCGACATCTGCGGACCTCGGAAGGCTACTGGGATCCCTCGGCCGTCCACATCTCCTTGGCGATCTTCCAGCTGCCATCATCCTGGCGTTCCCACACGACGAGCCATCGCCCCATCTGTCGTGTCGACTCGCCGGACGCTTTCGAGGTCCAGTGCTCGTCGAAGGTCGAGTAGGTCACGGCGAGGTCACCGGATATCTGGATTTCGGGGGTGCTGTACTCGTCGAGTACGTAGTCGTTCTGCCCCCGGAAGGCCACCATCGAGTCCCGGATGATGGTGAGGCCGGTGATGATCGAGCCATCGGACGGCAGCCGAACGGCATCGTCCGTGTAGAACGCGAGAACCGTCTCGACGTCGTTGGCCCCGAACGCCGCGTTGTACGCGTCGTACTGCTGCAGCACCTCGTCAGGGTTCGCCGGCGGTTCCGCAGGGGCACAGGCAGCCGCGAGCAGACCGAGCAGCAGCAGGCCGGTCATTCTTGTGTTGCGTGGCATTGGAACGCTCCTAGCTTCTGGAAGGAACAGTGGACTCTCAGTCCTCAGTGGTTTCGTCTCACGCTTCGTCGAGCCAACAGCATCATATCCGCCGTACCGGTCAACGCCAGCCCTGCCGCCTCGTCGGTGTTCCGCTCGGCGCGGGGAGCGCCGCACCTCACCCCCGCATGCCGAGGTATGCGCCGCTGGCGTAGGGCACCAGCCAGATCAGCCATACCACGAGGCTGTAGCGGTGGAAGCCGATGCGGGCCTCCTCGGTCCCTTTCCGCGCTACCCGTGTCGCCCAGATGGCATGGGCGAGCATGAGCCACAGGGCGATCTGCCCGGTGAGCGTGTGCGGATCCGTGAGGTCGAACCGCCCTTCGGCCATCTGGTGCATGGCCCAGGTGCCGGAGACGTCGAACACGAAGCCGGTCCAGAAGGCGGACACGTGCCATGGCTTGAGATAGCGCGCGATCCGCTCCGACCACACGCCGAGCGAGTAGAAGACGAGCGCCAGCGTAATGAGCGTGGTGGAGACGATCAGCGGCGTCGACATCGGGTTCGCGAATCGCTCAGTCGCGGCGAGGTTGCGGATTCGAGATGAGTTTGGCAATCCGGGGTCGGACACGGTCGATCAGACATGGAACGGCCTCGCCGACACAGAGTCCGCCCGGGTATTCGTGAATGAAGGTGGCGGGTTCAGCGAGCCGGTCTCGACAACCGGTGTCGGACCCGATCTGTGCGTCCTGACCTGCCACCACCGAACGGATGCCGCTTGCGGTCATCATCCGGCAGCCCGACGCGCTCTTTGCGCAGAGGAGGCTCGGGAAAACACCCCGGTCCGGGCACGCCCGTCGTCGGGACGCACCGGCCACCGGGGAGGTGGGGAAAACAGGTACGTAGCACGCGCAACAGCATCGCGACTCGATGTCGGTCTATGATGAAATATGGGGACAAACTTCGCGCTCGGCCAGGCAGGGGAAGGGTCGGCCGCTCAGGTGTCCTTGCGAATCTCTTGCGTGAGGGACGGACTCGCCGTACCAAGGCCGACCACCGAGATCACGTAGGTGTACCGGCCGGCCGATAACGGCTCCTCGCCCACGAAGTCGATCACCTGGAGCCGGAGCGTGTCGTCCTCGATTACTACCTCGGTGGTGGCGATGCGATACGCGGTCGCAACGGCGATGTAGGGCGTCGACTCTCCGGTTCCGACATCGTACGACGTCTGTGGCCCCTCCGACGTATACAGCGTCGCCTCGGCAAAGGACGCCGGGGAGGCGTTCTCGAGCCGCACGCTCACGTTATCCGGCCCTGCGGCGCCGTCGCATCCGCCGGCCGACACCATCACGGTGGCAGCGACCAATGAAACGACCCCGAGACCCCAGCGGTGCCTCACCGAACCATCCTCACGGTGAACGTGGCCTCGTACGCGTCGAGCGGGATCGGCGTAAAGTCCGTGGGATACGGGTCGACTTGCAGCAGCTCAAGCAACACGGTGCCCATCAGCACCCACTTGGGATCGAGCGTCGTGTGCAGGGTGTCGGCGCGCGCGTCCCCACCGCCGAGCGGGGCGATCTCCACGAGGATCGCGCCGTCGCCTTCCCACACGCACAGGATGAGCGCGTTGCTGGGGCAGCGGGAGTCGCCCACTACCTCCACGAAGCGCACGGCGAGATCCGCGTCATCGATCCGCGCTCGCTGTCCCACCTTGAGGGTGAACGGCTCGCCCAGGTTGGCGGCCACAGCGAACGTACCGCTGAGGTCCGGCCCGACCGTTGAAGCGCAGCCGAGTACCAGGGTTAGCGTGAGCAACCAGGGTGTGCGCATCGAAGCAACATTCTCCACGTCGCAGAATCGAGCCGCCGGGAACGGGGGCCACCGGCGCCTTCAGCAACGATACCTGGTCAACCACAGCGGCGTCACGGAACCGTGAGCACCGTCGCACCCAACCGTACGGCACATCGTCGAAAGCTGTTGTGGGGCAACACGTTACGCAGAACGCTGGGCGGTTACCCCCCGACCGGCTCGATCTCTACCCGAATATCCCGCCACCGGCCCTGCCGGAACCGCGCCACGCTGAGCGTGGCCCGGGTGACGTGCCCCAGCACGATCGCGAGCCAGATGTCGTCCGCGTTGAGCGTGCCGAAGTGGTCGATCACGCCGCACATGCCAAGCGGCACGACGAGCTGCGACACGATGGAGATGTAGAGCGGGCTCTTGGTGTCGCCCGTGCCCTGGAGGCCGCCGGTGTAGGCCAGCGCCACCGTCACGAACAACCCCGACACACTCAGGAACCCGAGCAGCTGCACTCCCAAGTCGGCCACGACCGGATCGTTCATGCCGAAGACTCCGAGCAAGGTGCGCGGGATGGTGAGGAACGCGGCGCCGACGGCAGCGGCCACGCCGAGCCCGATGAATGCGGCCACGTGCACGCCGTGGAGGCTGCGGTCCGGGCGGCCGGCGCCCAGGTTCTGACCGGCCACGGCAGCCGCCGCACCCATGAGACCGGCCGAGGTCCACGTAATGAGGGAGAACAGCTCCGCATAGCCCACGGCGTAGGCGGCCTGGGCCTCCGCGCTCCGCGCGAGCGAGCCGATGAAGCGCAGCAGGATTACGCCGCCGATGTTCATCGCCACGCCCTGGATGCCGGCGGGGATGCCGAACCGGAACAGGGAGCGGATGATCCGCCAATCGGGCGAGAGCCGCATGCCGCGGTGGAACTGCACCACCCAGCGGTGTGAGAAGAAGAGCCGGTGCAGCGCGACGACGCTCAGGATGCCGCCGGCCGTCACGGTGCCCATCGCGGCACCCGCGGTACCGAATGCCGGGATCGGCCCGAGGCCGCGGATGAACACGATGTTGAGCACGATGTTCAGTGCGGTGAGGGCGATGCCGTAGCGCAATGGCGTACGCGCGTCGCCGGCCGAGCGCAGCGCGCCTCCCAACATGAAGAAGACGAGCATGCCGAGGCTGAACACAAACATGATGCGGAGGTAAGGCAGCGCTTCGGCCTGGACCTCCGGTGTGGCGTTCACCAGTCCGAGCAGGGATGGCGACAGCACGTAGCCGAGGGGAGCGAGCACGCCGAGTGACAGGGCCCCTGCCGTGATGAAAGCCTGGTAGACGGTGCGGTTCACCTTCTTGGGATCGTTGGCGCCGGCGAACCGCGCCACCAGCACACCCATGCCGGTGAACAGCGAGGCGATGAAGACGATGACGACGAGGAAGATCTGCCACGCCACGCCGATAGCCGCGTTGCCTGTGAAGCCGACGTAGCGACCCACCATCACGTGGTCCACGATTCCCTGCAGGCCACCGAGGACATTCTGGAGCATGGTAGGCCACGCGAGCTTCCACACCGCGCGGGGGATGGGGCCCTCCACGATGGAGCGGTCGAACGATTTGGGCGCGCGCGTGGGTGTGGACATCCGGGAGGTGGGATGGGGTTCGGGATCGCCGGTCGAGCCGAACGCCTAACTTAGCGGCGAGGATGAACGCGCGGCAGACCGGTCGTGAGAGTTGCTGCCGGCCTGGGCGGACCGGCGCCGCTGGAACTGGTGGGCCTGGTGCATGAACGCTTCCAGACGCGTCTGGATATTCGTTCCACCCTGTGCCGCATAGATGACGTCGAGCCAAGGCACGTTATCCAGGTCGGCCCGGATCTGCGGGGCCATCCCGGCGACGATGATTCCGGGCATGCAGGAGAAGGGCATGATGTTCAGGATGCCGCTCAATCCGTTCCGCGCGTACTCGATGGCCCTCCCCATGCTCAGGACCGCCTCGGTGCCGAGCATGGGTTCGTAATACGGGCGGATGTTCGACATGAGTTGCGCAACCGCTGCTTCATGTGGGTACCGCAGCGCGTGGGCCACCGCGTTGAGCAGACGGTGTTCTGCGCGCTGCTGATAGAGATCCACCAGAGACACTTTCAAGAACTCGGTGTGCGCCCCGCGGGAGGAGGCGAGACGCTTGGCCTGCCAGTTCGTGAAGTACAACCACTCCATGAGCGTGGCCACCGTCACTTCACCGCCCGCGTTCTCGACCTGCCGCGCGACGTCCTGGTTGCTGTAGGTGTTGAAGCGGAGGTAGATCTCGCCCACGAGGCCGATGAGGGGTCTCAGCTCACGGCGATCGACCGGGAGCGCCGCGAATTCCGCGGCGGCGTTGCGCAACGACTTCACCGTGTGTGTCCCGCCACCGGCCGCGGTCGCCTCCACCACCAGATCGAGGCGTCGAGCGTAGAGTCGGTCGGCACTTCCCGCCTCCGTCTCGTAGGGCCGGTACTCATGCAGGAGCTTCTGGAGCAGGTCGACGGCCACCACGCCTTCCCACATGAGGGCTCGGAGCTTGGCGGGGTGGTCACTGAACCCGCGATAGGAGTTCTCGCCCGACGGCGAGGCGATCTCCATGTCGCCGAGTCCCTGCTCGTCCAGCACGTTCCGCAACAAGGTGCTGTACTGTCCGAAGCGACACGGTCCCGCCGTGGTGGGCATCAACAACACCGACGTCGCGGGATCGAATCCGGGTTGTCGGGCACGGCGGATGATGTCACCCGTACACGTGAAGCAGGGCGAACACTCGCGTCCGGCGCACAGGTTGAGCCCGATCGCGAGCGTCTCGTCGTCCGGCGGCGGCAGGACCTCGGCCCGGGCGCCCTGCGCTCGCATCGCGGCCCCGACGGTGAGGGCGTGATCGCACATGCGGGGGATGAGGACGGTCTTGCGTAACGCCGTGGTGCTCACGTCGACGCTCCGAGGCGGCCGCGTCCCACCCCCAGGCTCTCGAAGAACGCTTCGCAACGGGTCACCACGCCCGCGTCGGCCATGTGATCGTCCAGCTCCAGCTCGAGGAACGGCTTGTCGCCCATGATCTCCCGGAAGAAGCTGATGATGAACGAGTCGGGTCCGCAGTTGAAGTTGGTCAGATAGATGGCGTGGAGCCGGGGATCGTCCCTGATGAGCGTTGCTGCCGCGAGGATGTCCTGCCCGCTGCGCCAAAACATGTTGCCGTACCGAGCGGAGACGTCAACGGTCTCGAGCGGCAGGAAGTCCATGGGGATCGGGAGCACGCCCAACTTGCGCACCTTGAGCGGCAAGTCCTGGCAGGCGCCGGGGTCGCAGGCATTGTATGGCCGGCCAACCAACACGGCCGCCGGTCGCCCGCGGTCGAGCTGCTCCAGCACCTCGCGACCACGCCGTCGCAGGTCTGCGTAGAATTCGCGCTGCGCGGCCGCGCCGGCGGCCGCGGCGGCACCGATGCGCCGTTTCGCCACCCCCAACTGACCGGCAAGCTGCTTCAACTCGCCACGTCCCACCTGGTCCCACAGCAGGTGGAGCGGGAAGTGCAGCACGCGGTGTCGGCCGCCGTTGGACTCCACGTGAGCCCTCACGAGATGCGACGCGGCCGGTATGAACGGGCAGTACATGTTCGCGGCTTGGCCCGGGGCCACGTTTTCGCGGTTGATCACGCTGGGCAGGAAGATGAAGTCGGCATCCTGCTCGACGAGGTCGAGCACATGGCCGTACACCAGCTTCACGGGCAGACATGTCTCGACCGAAGCGGCCTCCAACGTAGTGCGTAGGATGCGTGGATTGGTGCTGTCCGAGAGAACCAGCTCGATGTCCAGGTTCCCGAAGAAGGTCCGCCAATACGGGAACAGGTCGTGAAACACGAGCGCCCGCGGGATGGCGACGCGCCGGCGCCCATTGCGACGCCCGTTGGGCGCCGCGTAATCGCCCAGGAGCAGCGCGGTCCGCTCCGCAAAGAGGTCAGGGACCTCGGCCGCGCCGCCGTGCGCCGGGGTACGCCCGGCCTCCTCGAACTTGTCGCAACGGGCGCCATAGAAGATCGGGGCCTCGTGGTCGATGACCACTTGACTGATTTCACACAGATTGGCGCACGCCTTGCACTCGAAGGTCGTGGCTTCGTACTCGCGAGTGGAGAGATCGAATCCCCTGAACCGTGTCGGCAGGTGGAGGTCCCCATCCTGCGACGATTGTTCGCGGCGCACTTCGAACTGTTCCAAGGCGAGGATCGCCACACCGATCGCGCCGGTGACCTCGTGATGCGGCGGCACGGTAATCCGGCGGCCGGTGAGCATCCGCAAGGCGGCAACGACGCTCGAGTTTCCGGCCACACCTCCCTGGAAGAACACGTTGCGGCCCACCGCGCGACCGTCGACCACCCGGTTGAGGTAGTTCTGCGCGATGGAGTAGGCCAAGCCAGCCGCCAGCTCGTTCACCCCGGCACCCTGTTGCTGGTGGTGCACGAGGTCGGATTCCATGAAGACGGTGCATCGCTCGCCCAGACATGCCGGCGCGGCGGACGAGAGGGCCAGGCGACTGAAATCCCGCTCGATGTCGATCCGCAGCCGGTCGGCCTGTTCCTCCAAGAACGATCCGGTACCGGCGGCGCAGGCGCTGTTCATGGCGAAGTCCACCACCGCACCGTGGTCCAGCCGCACATACTTGCTGTCCTGCCCGCCGATCTCGAAGATCGTGTCCACCGTGGGATCGATGGCGGTGGCCGCCCGCGCCTGCGCGGTGATCTCATTGCGCACGACGTCGGCCCCGACGAAATCCGCGGTCAGGTACCGTCCCGAGCCGGTCGCGCCGACGCCCCTCACGTCTGCCCAGCCGTCGGCCTCCATCCCGACCTCGCGGAGTCCCCGACGCACCGCGTCGAGGGGCGCGCCGGCCGTGGGCAAGTAGCGGTGCGCCAGCACGCGTGCGTCTCGGTCGATGAGCACGACCTTGGTGCTGATCGAGCCGACGTCGATGCCGACGTACACGGTTTCCCGAGAGGATGGTATTGGGAGTGGCGATAAAGCGGCTCCCGCGTCTGACGGCGTCGGTGCGGACAGCGGAGCCAGGCTCTTGCGACTCGACGGCGCCGTGCGGACCGCCGTCTCGAGAGGATCGAGGCCGCGGAACACGGTGAATCGGCCGTCGTCTACCTCGTCCATCGCCAGTAGTGCGGCGCCGATGGCGGGCATCAGCCAATGGTGCTCGGGAACGATCAGCTCGCCCGACTCCAGTTTCAGTGCGGTCTCGAAGGCCCGCACCACCCCGCCGTTGTATGCCACGCCTCCTTGGAACAGGATTGGCGGGATGAACGCCTTACCCTTCCCAATGGTGCTCTTGAAGTTGCGCGCCAGGGCGAGACAGAGACCGGCAAGGATGTCCGGGAGTGGTGTGCCCTTCTGCTGCAAATGGATCATGTCCGACTTGGCGAACACCGTGCACCGGCCGGCGATCCTGGCGGGGTTCCGGGATTCGAGCGCCAGGGTCGAGAACTCTCGGTCGATCGTGATGCCCAGCCGTTCGGCTTGCTGGTCGAGGAACGATCCTGTCCCCGCCGCGCAGACGGTGTTCATCGCGAAATCCAGTAGGGTCATGCGGCGGATGTCGGCGTCCCATTGAAGCGACAGGAACTTGCTGTCCTGTCCGCCGATCTCGATTACCGTACGCGCCTGGGGGTAAAGCTCGCCTAAGGCTCGAGTCTGGGCGATCAGCTCATTGACGTGAGAGCCCCCGATGAGCGCCGCGGTCGGCCCGCCGCCGGAGCCGGTGAGCCCCACGCCGCGGATATCCGAGGGATCGACGACCTGCAGGACGTCCCGAACCGCTCCCCGGATGGTCGGCCGGGGCTGCCCGTGCGCGCGAACGTACCGCTGGGCGAGGATGGAGGTGGTTCGGTCCACGGCGACGGCCTTGACCGTCGTCGATCCGACATCGATCCCCAGGAAGACATCCGTCACCAGCACCACCAGTCGGTTCGACGTGGGCCTGGCCGGCAATGCCGGGTCGAGCTACGGGCGCCCACGCGGCTGCTGCACGCGACAGCGCGAACGCGACGGCGCCGTCGCGGTGAGGCCGCTACAGACTCCTTAAACCGGACCAAGTATGTGCGTCTCACGGAATCCTAACAAGATCGCTCCGATTCGGCCCCACGACGCCCCAGTCCGTGCTACGGAGAAATCGCGTACTCCGCCTCGGTGCAGTCGGGCTCCACGTCGTAGCCGAGGTAGTAGTAGAAATGCCACCGGCGCGTGCCGCTGAGCAGGTCGCCGGACCAGATGGTGAGATGCAGGCCCTCCATGCTGGCGCACATCCGGAACCGCTCCGGCGTTCCGTCGCCGTCCAGGTCCCCGACCGGCTCGCCGTCCTGGATGGTGACGGACCCGGCTTCGAACAGCGCCACGTGCGGTGCGCCCCACGTGGAGTATCCGTCCGGGAGCGCGACGCGGTAGCGGTGGTCGGACGGGCCGGCGTGGATCTCCCCGCAACCACCGGTTTCGTCGCCGGTCACACGCAGCCGGCCCACCGACGGCGCCTCTCCGGACCCGGCGAACGACGTGGACACGAGTTGAAGTGCTGTGCCCGAGTCGATCGCCTCTCGTGGGATGACGAGACAGTGGCCGCCAGCACCATCCGGGACCACCACGCCGACGTCCGCCTCGTACTTGAATTGTTGGGCTGGCGCGCCAGCACAGCCAACGGAGGCGATGAGCGCTGCCACCGCGATGAATGGGATGAGCCTGCGGTGCAGCATCTGGCCCCCCGCGTCATCAGTGCTCATATCTTGTCCACTACCGCCGTGAGAGCGGGTCCCCTGCGAACCGCCAGCGGGCCGAGTAGTCGCGCGTCAGCGGCTCACCGGTGAGCCGAGCCCGCACCATCTCCACCGGCATCCGGCCCCCGTGCAGGATCGCGTCGTGGAACTCGCGGTCCGTCATCTGCCCGGAACCCACGAGGTCTTGGTGAAGCGCGCGGAACTGGATACCGCCGAGCATGTACGCGGCCTGGTACAGCGGCGAATAATCTCCCGCCACCGACCGGCGCACCTCCCCCTCGGCGTTCGCCCGCTCGTGTCCCACGCGCTCCACCAGGAAGTCCACCGCTTCGTCGGGCGTCATGGTGCCCAGGTGGAACCGGAGCGAGAAGATGATCCGCGCCGCGCGGTGGGAACGCCAAAACAGCATGCCGATGCGATCCTCCGGACTGCGTGGGAAGTCGAGGTCCCAGAGCAGCATCTCCCAGTAGAGCGCCCAGCCTTCGCCCCAAAACGGCGTGGAGAACATCCCGCGATGCGCGTTATAGCGTGAGGTCATGAACCCCTGGAGATGGTGACCGGGGATCAGCTCGTGGTGCACGGTGGCGCGGGAGAAGTGCGGGTTATTGCCCCGCATGCTCATGAGTTTTTCCTCGTGGGTCATGCCGTCGGTGGGGTACGATACCTGGATGACTTCGCCGCCCAGGAAGAACGGCGCCACGCGCTGCCGCTCCGGCGACATCATCTCCATGCGCCAGACCTCTTTGGCGAGCGGCGGTACGGTTAGGAGGCCGTGCTCTTCGACGAACGCCTCCGCCTCTCTCGCGAGATCGCGGATGAGCCGCGGCTGGTCACCGGGCGGCACGTAGCGCTGCTTCACCTGCTCGAGCGCGGCCCTCCAGTCGTCACCGAAGCCCATCTCCCGCGCGGCTTTCCGGTATTCCGCCTCACACCACGCGAACTCCCGCTCCGCGATGGCGATCAGCTCATCGATGGAGTAGGGAATCATCTCATGCGCGAGGTCTATCTCGAGGCCGTCGGCGCCGATGGGATCGCCGACCATTGGCTCGGGCGCTCCCGGGCGGATGCCGAGCACGGTCTCGCGGAGGACCTTGCCGTACGACGCCAGTGCCGAATCGGCTTTGGCGTAGGGTTCGGCGGTCCACCAGGTGTAGATCGGATCGTATCCGGCGTAGAACCGGTTCCAGTGCTGCAGGGTCTCGCGCAGTTCCTGGAGCAGCATCCCGGTGCGGCGGGCGACGACGCGCGCGAGTGTGGGTGTCGTGGATCGTCGTCCCGCGTTCCCGCTCCACACCTCTGCCACATGTTGCCGAGTGCTGTCGATCCGTTGCGCCAGCCGCGCGAGGGTCGCGGCGATCTGGGCCGGATCGATCGGCTCCAGGCGCCGCCGCGTCTCCTCGAGGTCCATGATGGTAGGTGCGAACGGGAGCCAGGGCAGCATCTCCTCGTACTGCCGAGCCTCTCGGTCCCGTGTGGTGAGCCGGTAGCGCAGCTCGGTGTCGAGCAGCACGTAGTCCACTCGGCCCTCTTGGCTCAGTGCCTCGAAATCCACGGCCGCGAGGCGGGCGCGCCAGCTCGTGTAGAACTCCCGCATGCGCTCGCGTTGAGCGGGTGAGTAGGCAACCCCGTAGCGGCGAGACAGGGCCCGCTGATCCGCGGCGATCAGCTCGATGGTGTCACGCAGCGCGCTGGTGGCCGCAGGCTCAGGTGCCTGAGCGGTTGCACGGGTTGCGTGGACGAGCGGAGCCGTCAGGGTGGCGAGCAGCGTGAGGAGGGTGAGCCGATTGGTGGTGCGGCGCATGGTGTCGATCTCCGTAGGCCGGGTGCGGATGAACAGGCGGCATGCAGGAATCAACACGCGAACCGCGGGGCATCAAGGTGTGCGTGCCGGCGGGCGGGTGCTGCCTTCGACGTGGCTGCCATGACCTCCACGCACTCAGCGCCGATAGAATCTTGCTAGAGAACGTCCGCGCCGTCTGATCGTGGCTTCCGTTGACCGAAAACGGACAACGTCCACGCGGTGCAAGTGACCCACCTCACGGATCGTCTTACGCCATGTCAGCATATTGGCCGCAGGCTCCCTCCGTCGCAATCGTGACTGCCACGGTTGGCGACACTGCAAGGCATGCATGTTCTCCCGCGCGACCCGGGTGAGCGCCCCACACAGCTCGACATGTCGTATATCGACACGGGGCGCTGCCGCCGAACCTTCGGTGGGTACGGGATCGAATGCCGAAGAGACCCACCCGTCACGATCGCGCCCTCCAGCGAGTCGCGCTGCACTCCAAAAGGAGGTATCGATGTCTATCTGTCGCAGCCGCAAACGTCACGTGCACCGGCGCGCTCTTCCCGCACTCCTGGCGGGCATCGTGGCCGCGACTGTCGCGTGTACGGACGAGCTGACCGGTCCCGATGCGTCGGAGTCGGACGGTCTAGACTTCACCGCGTTTCTCAACGCAGTACGGGCTGGACGTCCGCTGCCGTCCCTGAATCGCTCTCAGCGCCGCGAGTTCGAGCTCGGAAGTGTGGTGTTTCAGACCATCTTCACTCCGGAGACGGGACTGGGTCCGCTCTTCAACTCGAACTCATGTGCCACTTGTCACTCGGGTCCGGTAACTGGTGGCTTTGGCATACAGATTGAAACCCACGCTACTGCGTTTGATGGCGAGACTTGAGAGGGGTTCACTGACATCAATGGCGGGTCCGTCGTGCAGGACAGCGTGACACCGCTGTTACGGGAGGCCGGTATTACCAAGGAGCCGTTACCGCCTGGTGTGACTGGCGTTGGCCTGCGCACCACGCCCGATCTCTTCGGGTTCGGCTTGCTGGAAGCGGTGGCAGAGCATGAGATCCTGCGACACGCCGATCCTGACGACCGCGACCACGACGGCATTTCGGGTCGGCCGCACTGGACTGATGATGGTATCGGTCGGTTCGGGCGGAAGGGACAGGTTTCCAATCTCACCGATTTCATCACCGATGCCTGGATCTACGAACAAGGGATCACGAGTGAGGCTGAGCCGGACGAACAGACCATTGCCGGGGAACCACTGCCCGATGGTGTGGATCCGACGCTGGATCCGGAAATCAGCGAAGAAGATCTGGAAGCGTCGATTCGCTTCGTGCAGTTCCTCGCTCCGCCGTCACGGGTGCATGGCGGAATGAACGCGGTTCGGGGAGCGCGGGTGTTCTCGGAGATCGGCTGCGCCTCGTGTCACGTGCCTGCCCTCCGAACCGATCGCCACCCGATTCGCGCTATGAGCCGTAAGAAGGTTTTCGCGTACACCGACCTGCTGCTTCACGACATGGGCGAGGAGCTGTCCGACATCTGCAACGGCGAGGCCTTGCCATCGGAGTTCCGTACGGAGCCTTTGATGGGGCTGCGGTTCTCGACCATTTACATGCACGACGGCCGAGCCACGACCATCGAACAAGCTATTGAGATGCACGGTGGAGAAGCCACAGGCTCGCGAGATCGATTCCTGGAGCTGTCACACCGCAAGCGGTCACAGCTGCTGCGGTTTCTCGAAACGCTGTAACCGGTCACGACGTCGCAAGCGGGGGGGCGGGGATTCCTGGGGGGCCGGCGGTCCCGGAACACCGGGGCACAACGTGGCGCCGGGGGGTCCCGGCTTCGGAGTCGCGGGTGGCGCACCACAATCTCACCCGCGACCTGCGGCATGACGGAATCAACACGCGAACCGCGCGACATCAAGGTGATGCTGTGGCGGGTGGGTCCGACCGCGGGCCGGCCCCGTGCGCGGCGCCTTGCGGGAGGTTACGGTTCTCCGAACTTCCGGTTGATCTGCACGCCGCAGCTCTGGAGGAACTTGGTCGGCAGCTCTCGGCGCGTTGGACGAGATGGCGACCGACTGGGTGCTCTCGCAGAAGCACACCCACGCGAATACCACTTCCCGTCATTGATCTCCGAGTACAACGACGAGCTCAGGGTGTTCCGAACTTGGTGTCGATCGCAACCCCGCAATCTCTTAGGAACTTGGTGGGCAGCTCGCCACCCACAAAGACTGCTATGACGTCGTTTTCCACTTCAAAGGGCCCGTCACGACCGTTTGTGTAGACGACAGATTTGGGCTTGATCTCCTTGACGTTCGTTGACCAGAGGATCTCCACATGCCGCCGTCCCACGGCTTCCTCGATCCGTTCACGGTTTCGGGGCTTGATGCGACTGAATGCGTCCTTGCGGTACGAGATCTTCACCTGGTTGCTGGGCTGGTCGGCCAGCGCCAGAGCAGCTTCGATGGCCGAGTCTCCACCGCCGACCACGAGGATGCGGTCCCGTTGGTACGCTTCCGGCTCCAGCAGCGAATAGATGACTTTGGGAAGTTCCTCTCCGGGAACGTCGAGCTTCCTGGGCACGCCCCGCCGGCCGATGGCCAACACCACGCGTTTGGTTTTGTACGTAGTCTTGTTGGTGGACACTTCAAAGCAGCCGTCTGCGGTCGGCGTCACCCGCTCGACCGATTCACGCGTGTTGACCGTCAGTCCGGTCTTGGCGACGATTTCGTCCCACAGCGCGATGAGTTCCTCTTTCAGAATCTCGCGAAATCCAAGCCTTCCGTATCCCGGAACTTGCACCGGTGAGGTCATGACGACTTTCTTCCGCGGATAATATCGGACGGTACCACCGATGTCCTCTTTCTCGAGTGTCTTGAAGCGCAGCTTGTGATGGCGGCAGTTCAAGGCTGCTGAGAGTCCGGCAGGACCGCAGCCGACGATCAGGACGTCCAACACATTGGCGGGTCCCTTGCGTTCTTTGGCGATGCCCTCGATGCATTGCCGCCCCTGTTCGAACGCATTCCGAATGAGACCCATGCCGCCCAACTCCCCGACGATGTATATGCCGGGTACATTCGTTTCGAAGTTCTTCTTGATACGCGGGATGTCCACTCCGCGTTTCGCCGTACCGAACACGAGTTGAATCGCTTCCACTGGACAGGCGCGTTCGCAGAGGCCGTGGCCGATGCATCGTGCGGGACTGATAGGGCGTGCCTGTCCGTGACGCAGTGCGAGGACATCGTCTTCCGGGCAGACGGCAATACAATTTCCCGTGCCAATACAAGCCCCGGGATGCACGAGCGGGTGCAACGACGCCGGTTCGTGCAAACCATAACGAAGCGCGCGTTCTTCGGCGTGCGCGGCTTCCCGTTCGACCTTCCGATGGCGCACAAGCACGGGGATCCAAATCGACGTCACGAGCACGACGCCGATGGCCAGGATGATGAGAGAGTCGCTGGACATTAGAAGTTCAACCAGAAGCCGCCGAAGAGAAAATTACTTTCCAAGTTCTCACCCCGTTGGATCCGGCCTTGAAGGGATGAGTATAGCCGTTTCGTCAGGGGGAACGTGAGCGACAGGTCGCCGGTGTGCGCGAGGACGGTGGTGATCCCATCCGTCTGATAGCGGTAATACGATGCCTGTAGGTGGACGCGACCAAACGTGCGGCTCAGGGCACCCGATAGGTAGACGGCCTTCCTATCTTCGAGCACCCAATAGCTAATCGAGCTACTGAACCCCAACCCGAGTATGGCCGTATTGGGGAAGCTGAAGGAACCGGCATAGGTGTAACTCCTGCTCTCGTCTCTGACCTGGTTGACGGTCGCGTCGGCACCGAGCGAACCATTGCCAAGCCAGACACGGAGCCCGACGGATCCCTGGTCGCGTCGTGTCGTGATCAGGTTGTCGAGCAGTGTCATGGAGTAGGGTTGACGCAAGGCGTACCGAACCTGGAGGCTGACCCACCTCCCCAGCGGTATGGCCGAGCGCGCCAGGAGTTGGGTCACCACCCATTTCCTGGTGGTCTCGTCACGGTCCACCTGGATGTTCTGGCTCAGCTGGAATCCCCCCACCTGTAGACGCTGCGACCATCCGGCATACATGTGGTTCCGTAGACCGTTGCGGGGCCGGATCTCGTGGAATGAGAGGTCAGTGGCGTATCGCACCGACCGGCCGCGATGCCCAGCGTTGACGAACACCGTATACTTGGGTAGCTGGTCCGAGAAGCGTTGGTTTGAAGTTGCCGGTTGAAATCCGACTGCGCTGCCAATGCCGATTCCGTCGCCGCCGAAATGCAGCAGCATGCCATCCCAGTAGCCGCTGTACGTCTCGTACCGGTTGTAGAAGCGACCGAGTTGGAATTGAACACCCTTCCAATCCCGTGCCAAACTAGCCTGGTAGACCCGGAACGACTGGTCTGGTTGCACCAGACCGGAGCTGTAGCGGCTGGATGCCCGCATGTTGACCTGAAGCCGCAGATCTCCGGGAAGGTGTGTCAACGTCGCACGTAGCCGGGCGGTCGGAGTCGTGAACGTGCGTTCGGTAGAACCGATCTCAGGCGCCGTGCTCCACGTTTGGAGCGCGTTGACATCCAACGACAGGCGGCCACTGATTTGCATCCCTGCCTCAGACGAACGCCGCAGTCGTTGGCGTTCCGCCGGCGCGACTGGTTGGGGGGGTGGGGCGACGAACGCGTGTTTGGGCACGACGTACAGCCCCTTTCCACGAGTGGCTTGGAATGGGCTGCCGGCGAAGGCGACGACGGCACGTTCACGCGTCGCGCTCACCACCACGATCTCTCCAAGCAACACGCCGTTCGCCTCGGTATAGACCAGCAGCGTATCATCAGCGCTGATTCCACTCTCCGTGCCGGCGTTGATATAGAGGTTGGATCCGGCAATGAATTCGACCACCACGTCGAGGCCTTGCTGCGCGTGGGCAGCAGGCCCGACCAGGCTTAGTATGATCGGCAGGGCCACGAAGGCCGCAAGTCTCTTCATCCCAGACTCCTCAGTGGCACGGTCGCCTACCCTCTCCCGTCTGGGTGGCACCGGAGGCACGCCGTGCTTTCGTACACGTAGCCATTCTCGCCTCGGTGCTCGTCATCCATTGAGCTCTTATTGTGCTTGTGGCAGTTGAAGCACGTGAACTGCTGGAAGTTGTCAGGCACCTCATGGCAGATTGTGCAGTCATTACTCCACCTGCCGGCATGTCTGCCCGAGTAGATGGGGAAGTACAGTGCGTCGTGGTTAAACGTGGCCCCGCCCCACGTGTTGATCGTATGGCACGTCAGGCAGTCGGTCGAAAACCCCGTTCCGGCGTGGTGTGTGTCATAGTCACTCTGATGACACCCGATACAGTCGTTGTGATTGGTCGTCGCAAAGCGCGGCGCGTATCCCGGGATCACGTGACAGCTCGCACACGGCGCCACGTCGTGGGCGCCGAGGAGTTGGAAGCCGCCCGACGCCGTCGTATGGTTGAACGTCGCGCCGAGCCAGGTATTGAGATTGTGACAGCTCACGCAGTCGGTGGGGAAACCACTCCCGTGTTGGGCGTCGTGATCACTCTGATGGCACGCGATACAGTCGTTTTGACTGGTCGGCGCAAAGCGCGGCGCGTATCCCGGGATCACGTGACAGCTGGCACACGGCGCCGTGGCGTGCGCGCCGACGAGGTTGAATCCAGCCGACGCCGTCGCATGGTCGAACGTCGCGCCGAGCCAGGTATTGAGATTGTGACAGCTCACGCAGTCGGTGGGGAAACCACTCCCGTGTTGGGCGTCGTGGTCACTCTGATGACACCCGATGCAGTCGTTTTGATTGGTCGTCGTGAAGCGCGGCGCGTATCCCGGGATCACGTGACAGCTGGCACACGGCGCCGTGGCGTGCGCGCCGACGAGAGCGAATCCAGCCGACGCCGTGATATGGTCGAACGTCGCGCCGACCCACGTATCGAGGGTGTGACAGCTCACGCAGTCGGTGGGGAAACCGGCCCCGTGTTGGGCGTCGTGATCACTCTGATGACACCCGATACAGTCGTTTTGATTGGTCGTCGTAAAGCGCGGCGCATAGCCGGGGATCACGTGACAGCTGGCACACGGCGCCGTGGCGTGCGCGCCGACGAGAGCGAATCCAGCCGACGCCGTGATATGGTCGAACGTCGCGCCGACCCAGGTATCGAGGGTGTGACAGCTCACGCAGTCGGTGGGGAAACCGGCCCCGTGTTGGGTGTCATGATCACTCTGATGGCACCCGATACAGTCGTTTTGATTGGTCGTCGTAAAGAGCGGCGCATAGCCGGGGATCACGTGACAGCTGGCGCACGGCGCCGTGGCGTGCGCGCCGACGAGAGCGAATCCAGTCGAGGCACTAACGTGGTCGAACGTTCCACCCGTCCAGGTATCGACGGTGTGGCAGCTCACGCAGTCGGTGGGGAAACCAACGCCGTGTTGGGCGTCGTGATCACTCTGATGGCACGTGACACAGTCGTTCTGATCGGTCGTCGTAAAGAGCGGCGCATAGCCGGGGATCACGTGACAGCTGGCACACGGCGCCGTGGCGTGCGCGCCGAGGAGCTGGAAGCCGCCTGACGCCGTCCTATGGTTGAACGTCGCGCCAACCCAGGTTTCGACAGTGTGACAGCTCACGCAGTCGGTGGGGAAACCAGCGCCGTGTTGGGCGTCGTGATCACTCTGATGGCATCCGACGCAATCGTTCTGGTCGGTCGTGGTGAAGAGCGGTGCATAGCCGGGGATCACGTGACAGCTCGCGCACGGCGCCGTGGCGTGCGCGCCGACGAGGTTGAATCCGGCCGACGCGGTGATATGGTCGAACGCCCCGCCGACCCAGGTATCGAGGGTGTGACACCTCACGCAGTCGGTGGGGAAACCGGCGCCGTGCTGGGCGTCGTGATCACTCTGATGGCACGCGACACAATCGTTCTGGTCGGTCGTGGTGAAGAGCGGCGCATAGCCGGGGATCACGTGACAACTGGCGCACGGCGCGAGCGCGTGCGCGCCGACGAGGTTGAATCCGGCCGACGCGGTGATATGGTCGAACGCCCCGCCAACCCAGGTATCGAGGGAGTGACACCTCACGCAGTCGGTGGGGAAACCGGCCCCGTGCTGGGCGTCGTGATCACTCTGATGGCACGCGACACAATCGTTCTGGTCGGTCGTGGTGAAGAGCGGCGCATAGCCGGGGATCACGTGACAGCTCGCGCACGGCGCTGTGGCGTGCGCGCCGA